>ENA-UOJC01004044-UOJC01004044.1-human-gut-metagenome-genome-assembly--contig:-C104-NODE-4044-length-12937-cov-11.326502_pt1 | contig 12937 bp, 9 predicted proteins | sample MGYA00242339_ERZ723886 | MGnify/ENA metagenome assembly ERZ723886 | reverse complement strand
TCTTTTAACCCGGTTTAGGGGGGTATGTAACCGCACTAACCGGGAGAGCGCTTGAATGGCATTCAAGAGGTCAGCGGTTCGATCCCGCTTATCTCCACCATCAACAGACCGCAAGGCCAACGCCTTGCGGTTTTGTTATATCCAAGTCCGGTTACATCCCATCCCCAAAAGAAGCAGGTGAATTTACAGTTCACCTGCTTCTTTTGCTTAATGAGATTTTTCTTGATTCGCATTTGCGCGTTGCATCAGCATAATTAAATACCATGGACATACACCGCACCGTGTTCCTGGAGGTCAGCAGGAACATGAACCGCAGCAACTATGCCTTGCTTGCGGCATTGTATCTCCTGACCGCAGACAGCAGGCTTTGGAATCAGGTCAAGGATTGTGTCCAGCACCGACAAATGCCGCCAGGAAACTCCCACGCTCAAGGAGATTGCTCCGGAACATTTTGTGGCATGCCATTGTGTAAAATAAATACGTTTTATAAAAAAAGAACATTCTCAAAGAGAGAATGTTCTTTTTTGGGCTTAGAACGATTCGATGATTTCTTTTGTCATGGATTTGACCACTGCCATAGCAAGCTGAACGGTAGCCTCAAAATCATAGTAAGAACTGATGCCGTAATGGGTATGAATATAACGGACGGGAACACCTACCACGATTACCGGAATACCATCCATGGAAGTATTGATAATAGCACCATTATTTCCGCCGCCTTCCCGAACGGAGGACTGGATGGCCAGATGATTTTTCTCAGCCAGATCCAGGGTATAGCGCTGGTATCTGGGGGAGCAGATCACGGATCTGTCCAGAAAACGAATCATGGGGCCTTTCTTCAGTGCAGTCTGAATGGCATAGGGCTCGGTGAAGGTGTCATCAGCCGGGCATCCTTCAAAACAAAGGGCAATCTGCGGTTTCACTTTATTGACTGCCACGTGGACACCTCGTTCTCCCACTTCTTCCTGGGAAGAGAGAACACCTACCAGATCCACGTTCAGCTGCTCATTGGCCAAACGACGCATGGTTTCCAGAAGGGCAGCACAGCCGATACGACAGTCAAAGCCTTTTCCAATCATGATATCGTGTGCTTCATCATATTCGAATTTGACATCGGAGATGATGGGTTCACCGATACGGATGCCAAAGTTTTCAATGGCATCTTGATCACTTACTGCGCCGATATCAATCACCAGATTCTGAATCGAAATATTGTTCCCGCCGTTACGCTCCGCAGCGGACATAAAATGAGGCGGTTTTGCTGCGATCACACCGGGAATATAGGCACCGTCGCGGTTTCTTACCAGAACCTTGGAGGAGGGCAGAGAATTGGTATTCCAGCCACCTAATTCTACAAAACGAAGGGTTCCGTTTGGTTTGATGGAATGAACCATAAAGCCCACTTCATCGCTGTGGGCATCCAGCATGAACACAGGCTTGTCTCCTGTGTTGGTGTTGCGGTACATATAAAGGTTTCTTAAGCAGTCTTCCTCCACACGGGCAATATCTTCCACATATTTCCGGGCAGTATTTACTGCCTCATCTTCAAATCCGGAAGGCCCGATGGCATCGGACAGCTCCTGAATCATTTTCAGGGTTTCAGGGTTTTTATTCATGGGTAAACACAACCTTTTCCTATTATTTCCTATTATTATATAGATTGTTTGGTGCCGAATCTTACTCGGCAGGATGAGGCAGATCAATTTTCTCGTATTCCTCTATGAAGTCTGCAATGTAGTCTGCCATGGTCTGGAGCATTTCTTTTCCCCATTCCTCAGTGGCCAGATGAGGCTCATCGGTGCCGTACCAGCCATTTTTGGTGTAGTTCCTGTATTCCCGGGGAAATACCACGGTGGCACCTTTGAAGTTTACAGAACCCCAGCCTGTGGTGGGCATATTTTCTGATACATCATTTACCAGATCCATAGGCTCATGGATATAATCCATATCCACCAGAGAAGGATCAACACCCATAATGCCGGCAGTCTCTTCGGCACCGCCGTGGCCGCCCTTCCACTCAGGGCGAAGTTCTCCGGCCATGAGCCACCAGTTTCTGCAAGCAAGCCAGGCTCCTTTTTTGTGAAGCTCCATGCCCACCTGCTCAATAGCCTTGCAGTTGCCGCCGTGACCATTGAGAATAATGAATTTGCGGAAGCCGTAACGATACAGACAATCACACACCTTGGTAAGGAGCATGATCAGTCCATCGGTGCCGATGGTAATGGTGCCCGGGCAGCCATAGATGGTATTGGTGGCGCCGTAGGGAATGGTGGGAGCAATCATCACGTCACATTTCTCTTCCAGAAGCTCGGCGATGCGGTCCGGGATCAGGGTGTCAGTTCCCAGGGGCATATGTTTTCCGTGGTTTTCCGTACAGCCCACACAGATCATTACAGTTTGTTTTTTCTGTAAGTATTCTTCTACTTTTTTCCGGTAATGTTTGCTAAACGCATACTATAACCTCCTAGTTTTTATCTGGACAGAATCCATAACACTGAGTATAAGTCCAAAAAAAAGGAATGTCAATACAGCATGGTCATCGGCAAGGAGATGTAGCCAAGCACTCTATGCGCGACATTCCATGTGTCCTCATCCCGCACAGTCCAAGGGAGTCTGAGGCCGGTATGCCGATTGTACGGCAGTCTGGGCGATACGAAGCCGCCGAACAGCATGATGCCGCACATGATTACGGCGGCGAGCAGTCTCTCCCCGTCCTCGGATAATGCGGCCAACGCCGTTTTATCCAGTGCCGCGACAGTCAGAACAAGCAGCAGCACGACGGCATCAAATATTGTTGCAGCTCTCAGGGCACCGATTCCGGCTTTGTCTGCCGCCGCACCGGTGAACAGCGTCAGATTCCGGTACAGTATCGCCAGCATGGTAAGCATGCATGCGCCCGCCAGCAGCAGCGACAGCAGTTCGATTTTTACCGTCAGCGCGGCGATCAAAGTTCCGAACGACAGCAGCAGAATAACACCGCGCTTTTTATCCAGTTCGGCACGAAGCTTCTCCTTCTGAATTTTGGCCGCAAGCTCCTTATTCAGCCGCGCAAGCTCCCCGGCCATGTCCTGAACACTGCCGCTCTCCTGCTCGATACCCAGCAGTTGACTCACCGGTACATCAAGCAGCTCCGCGATTTTAATCAAGACGTCCGCATCGGGAACTGACATTCCGTTCTCCCACTTGGACACGGTCTGGCGGACAACGCCAAGCCGCACCGCAAGTTCCTCCTGACTGACGCCCTTCGCCTTTCTGGCCGCCTTAATTTGTTCTCCGATCATATGCGCACCGCCCTTTCGCTTTCATTATAAATGCCCACACCCGTTCAGGCAAGCAACGCGATTTAACATTCAGCCAAAACATTTGACTTTTTCCAATTTAGGACTACAATATGAGCATAGGAATCAGACATAAAATGGAGGGATAAACATGCTCGATTTTCTGCGCAGCGAAGGTATAGACGAGGAAATGCTCGCCCGAATCGAGGACTTTCGCCGCAGCTTTCCCGCAGCGCCGGAGAACGCCGGACGCATCCCCTGCCCCAAATATAAATATTACGGCCGCGAGGTCTGGCGCGAGGCGATAGCCGCCGTACTCGCGGGCGAAAACCTGCTGCTGGTCGGGCCGAAGGCCACCGGCAAAAACGTTCTGGCCGAGAACCTTGCCGCCGTGTTCCAGCGCCCGCAGTGGGACATTTCGTTCTACCTCAACACGGACGCCGCCTCGCTCATCGGCACCGACACCTTTAAAAACGGCGAGGTGACGCTGCGCCGCGGGCCGATATACCAATGCGCCGTTGAGGGCGGCTTCGGCGTGCTCGACGAGATAAACATGGCAAAGAACGAATCTCTCTCCGTGCTCCACGCCACGCTGGACTTCCGCCGCATCATCGACGTGCCGGGCTACGACCGCATCACGCTCTCCCCCTGCACGCGCTTCATCGCTACGATGAACTACGGCTACGCCGGTACGCGCGAGCTGAACGAGGCGCTGGCTTCGCGCTTCATGGTGATAAACATGCCCGTCATCTCGGCTGACAGCCTTGAAAAGCTGCTGAAGGCCACGTTCCCGAAGCTTCGCGCGGAATACGCCCGCCAGCTTGCGGAGCTGTTTCAGGAGATCCGCAAGAAGTGCGACAGCTCCGAGATATCCACAAAGGCGCTCGATCTGCGCGGCCTGATCGCCGCCGTGCATCTCACGGAGCAGGGACTGAGTCTCGGCGAAGCGCTTGAGATGGGCATCCTCAACAAGAGCTTTGACGATTTCGAGCGCCAGCTCGTGTCCGATATCGTCGGCGCGCGCATCCCCGGCGAGCTGCGCCGCAGTGACCTGTTCGAGCCATGACCGAGATAGACGAGCGGCAGCAAAAGCGCGCGGCAAACATCGTCTGGAACTGCGCCGGCCGCTACGACTTCCGCCCTGATTTCCGCGCCTACGACGTGAAAGGCAGAGCCGACCTCTACTGGAACTGCATCTTCGGCGCGGCGCGGAAGCACTACGACTACGCGGTGTTCGCGCAGATATTCGCAGGGCTTCAGCAATATGAGGACGCCGACATATACACGGATCTGTTCTGGCTGGGGCTTGAAAACTGCGTCTATCAGCGAGAGCTGCCGCAGCGCCCGGCGCTGGAAGCGCTTCGGCGCAGATACGCCGAGCAGTTCGTGCGACAGCATCAGGGTGCGGAGGATTTTCAATTCTACGATTCGCTCGCGCTCGCGCACTTTTCGCGCGTGCTGGGGCTTGAATCGCGCATGAACAAATACGACTCCAAGCTCCTCGACGAGCTGGAGTTCACGCCGGACATGACGGAAACGGAGATCGCCGCGCGGGCGAAGGAGCTGTTCGAGCGCTGGTTTCAGATATGCACCGAGGAGCGCCGACGCGCGCAGAAGCGCAGCTTCACGCAGCCGTTCAAAAAGCGCGGCAGGAAGAACGCCGATACCCAGTTTCGCAGGTTCGGCCTTGGCTTCACGCAGCATCCGCAGGACGTCTACGGCGGCTCGGCGGACGGCGACGTGCAGCAGAAAGAGCTGAAAACCAAGATGACCGCGCAGGAACTGCGCGAGTTTATGGAGACGAAGTACGGCAGGAGCATATTCTCCCCCGCCAAGACGGACAAGCTTGAGCGCGAGCTCTGTACTGGCAGCCATGAATCCTGCCATCTGCTCATCACATCCGGCGACCGTCCGGACGCGGCGCAGATACGCAACGGCTTTGAAGCGCTGTCGCGCCAGCGCGAGGCGGCGCAGATAGTGAAGAACCGCACAAGCTACGACGCAAGCCTCGCGCAGAACCGCAGCGCCATAGCAAAGCTGAGTTCGAAGATCCAGAACTCAGCGCTCATGCATCTCCAGCCCGCCATCATCCGCGCGAATTCCGGTCGGCTCGACGGCGGACGCGTATGGCGCGCGCTGAGCTTCGGCGACAGCCGCGTGTTCCGCAAGACGGAGCATGACGACATCGGCGGGCTGTCGGTGGACATACTGCTCGACGCCTCGACCTCGCAGAAAACGCGGCAGGAGATCGTCTCCGCGCAGGGCTACATGGTCGCCGAGAGCCTCACGCGCTGCGGCATTCCCTGTCGGGTCAGTTCGTTCTGCTCCATGACGGGCTACACCGTGCTCCGCGTTTTTCGTGACTACGACCGTCCGCGCGACAATCGGCGGATATTTGAATACGTCTCCAACGGCTGCAACCGCGACGGTCTCGCCATCGCCGCGCTGCACCGGCTGATGAACGCTTCCCCATACGAGCACAAGCTGCTCATCGTCCTGTCCGACGTGAAGCCGAACGACGTTGTAAAGACCCGCCGCCGCGAGACGGACGAACTTGTAACATACGAAAAGGACGTCGGACTGACCGACGTTGCGCTTGAGGTGCGCCGCGCGCGGGCGGACGGCATCGCGGTGATGTGCGTGTTCACCGGCGACGACGAGGACGTCGCCTCGGCGAAGCTTGTCTACGGGCGCGACTTTGCGCGCATCCGCTCGCTGAGCATGTTTGCGGACACAGTGGGCATGCTGATAAGCAACCAGATAAAAAATCTTTGATGCTGACGAAAAACGGAGAGTTTATATGGCACCGAAATTCAAATTTACCAGAGCGGAAATAACCGACGCCGCCCTGCAGGTAGTGCGCCGGAGTGGCATAGGCGCGCTGACCGCGCGGGCTATTGCGGACGAGCTTGGCGTATCGACTCAGCCGGTGTTCACCTGCTTTTCTACGATGGCCGAGGCTCGCGGCGCGGTGCGCTCGGCGGCGGAGTCGATATACGACGGCTACGTGGAAGAGGGGCTGCGGGCGGAAATCCCGTTTTACGGCTTTGGAATGCAGTATATCCGCTTCGCGCGCGAGGAGCCGGAGCTGTACAGGCTTCTTTTTCTCACGCATGACGCGGGTGAAAAGGGTGCGATGGACGCGATGCGCCATTCGCTGGACTATGTGAAGGAGCCGCTGGAGCGGATATACCACATCAGCAAAACCGAAGCCGAGCGCTATTTCCGCGACCTGTGGATCGTGGTGTACGGCATCGCCGCGCTCATCGTCACCGGCGACTGCCCATACTCCGACGCGGAGATCGGCGCTATTCTGACCGGCTTCAGCCTCAGTATCTGCAAGGCGATAAAGGAAATTCCCGGCTTTGTCTCCGGAGATTTTGACCGCGACAGACTGTTCACCGAGATGATCGGGGGATGCAACAATGGATGATTCTTCTCTGCTGCGGCTGATTCAGCCTTTTCTCAACGGCAAAATGCAGCTCACCGCGTTCCCCGCGAAGAACCGTAAAAAGCTCGCCGCGCTGTGGTATCTCGCTGGGAAGCTTGAGCCGGACAGGCGCTATTCCGAAGCCGAGCTGAACGACCTGTTGGACGCGTGGAGCACGTTCCACGATCCCGCGACACTGCGGCGCGAGCTGTATAACAAGAAGCTTGTAGAGCGAACCGACAACGGCGCGGAATACTGGCGCTGTGAAAGCATTCCGGCTCTTGACGAATTCACGGCAAAATATATTTGAACGGCAAGAAAATACCGCCATGTTCAGAACAGTGTCTGAGCATGGCGGTTTTCGTTTTTGCCGCGGCCGCACATAAGACGGCAGACTTAGGTGGTTATCGGTTTACTTCTTTTTATTCGGCATATGTATCGCGCGGCCATCTACCGCAAGCGCCGCCTCACGCAGCGCCTCGGACACGGTCGGGTGGCAGTGTATCGTATCCACAAGCTCATCCACCGTGGCTTCGAGCCGGATGGCCAGCGCCGCCTCTTCGATAAGCTCGGTCGCGCTCGGCGCCATGATGTGTACACCGAGTATCTCGCCGTATTTTTCACCGGCAATGATCTTGACCATGCCGTCAACATGGCCGGACACAAGGCTTCTGCCGTTTGCGGCGGTAACAAATCTGCCGACTTTGTAGTCCACGCCCTTTTCCTTGAGCTGTTCCTCGGTATATCCAACACCGGCAAGCTCGGGACCGATATATGCGCAGGACGGGCTGTAAGCCGCAATGAAGGTCTTGCTGCCGCCAGCTGCATTCTCGGCCGCCGTCTCGCCCATAGCCATTGCGGCATGAGCCAGCATAAGCTTCCCGTTGCAGTCGCCGACGGCGTATATGCCCGGAACGGAAGTCTCCATCCGATCGTTGACCTGGATATAGCCGCGCTCCGTCTTTACTCCGGCTTTCTCAAGTCCCAGTCCTTCGATATTGGGCTTACGGCCAACGCAGAGCAGTATCTTTTCTGCCTCCACTGTCCTCTCGCCGTTCGGGCACTCGATATGAACTCTGCCGCCAGCGCCGCAGCTTTCCACGGAGACGACCTTACTCTCCGTGAGTATCTCCATGCCCTTGGTCTCAAGCTGGCGGCGAACCATCGCGGTAAGCTCCGAATCCATGAGCGGCAGGAGCTTGGGGCTCATCTCAACTACCGTGACCTTGCTGCCAAAACGCGCGTACACGCTGCCAAGCTCAAGGCCGATCACTCCGCCGCCGATAACGAGCAGGCTCTCCGGAACATGGTCGAGCTGCAGGCAGGCCGTAGAATCGATGACTGCGCCGCATTCGCTGATCCCCTTTATCGGCGGGACGATCGGCGCGCTGCCGGAGGCGATGATTATCTTTCCGGCAGTCAGTATCCTGCCGCCGACTGAGACTGTTTTCGGGTCTGCGAAGCTCGCCTTTCCGGATATCAGCGTAATCTTATTTGCCTTTATGAGCGCTTTCACGCCGTCGGTGAGCTTTTTCGTGACACCGGCGCGCGCATTCTGCACCGCGTTCCAGTCTACCGAAACGTCGTTCGCCACTATGCCGATGCCGGCAGAGTGCGTTGCCAGCTCGTACACCTCGGCAGAATGCAGAAGTGCCTTTGTCGGCATGCAGCCGCGGTTGAGGCAGGTACCGCCGACGGCGTCCGCCTCGATGAGCGTGACCTTCATTCCAAGCTGCGCGCCGCGTATTGCCGCGACGTATCCGCCCGGGCCGCCGCCGATGACGATGAGATCATTGCCGCTCTCCGTCTGCGGCGCGGCAGGCTCCGCCGCGGCAGCCGGTGCGGGTTCGGCTTCGAGCTTCTCGCCCTCGCTGCCAATGACCGCAACGACCGCCAGGCAGTCCGCCGTACCATCCTCCGGAACACTTATTTTCAGGAGCGTTCCGGAAACATTCGCATTCACCGTATTTGTAAGCTTGTCGGTCTCCACATCAAAGAGCGGCATGCCCTCTTCGATCGCGTCCCCGACTTTTTTATGCCATTTGATTATCGTGCCCTCAGTCATGGTCATTCCAAGCTTCGGCATGATGACATTGGTCGCCATTGAATATCCGTCCTCCTAAATTATGCAAGCATGAGCGCCGGGTTTTCCATGAGCGTTTTGACCCGATGCAGGAACTGTGCGGCAAGGGCTCCGTCCACAACTCTGTGGTCGGCGGTGAGGCACATGTTCATCATCGTCCGGACGGTGATCTGGCCGTCCACAACGACAGGCTTGTCCTGCATTGCGCACACGCCGAGGATCGCCACCTCAGGCTGATTTATGATGGGAGAGAAGCTCTCTATGCCGTACATGCCGAGGTTGGTTATAGTAAACGTGCCGCCGTGGAGACGCTCCATCGGGAGCTTCCCGCTGCGGGCAAGCTCTGCAAGTTCCTTGACCTCCGAGGATATCTCCGTCAGGCTCTTCTTGTCAGCATCGGGAACATTCGGCACAACAAGCCCGTTATCGAGCGCAACGGCGACGCCCATGTTGACATAGTGCTTATAGATGATCTTATTTCCGTCCACCGAGCAGTTGAGCGCGGGGAATTCCGTGAGCGCTTTCGAGACGAATTTGACCAGTATGTCAGTATAGCTCACCTTGATATCATTCGCCTTGAGCTGGGCGCGGTACTCCTTGAGATTGGTCATGTCCACACTCAGATCAAAGGTGACGGTGGGGCTGGTCATATGGGAATTGAGCATGTTGCGCGCGATAGCCTTGCGCATGCCGTCCATATTCACGGTCTCCTCGCGGGCGGGAGCCTCCTGCACCGGTACGCGGCTGTCATGCAGATACTTGAGGATATCCCCTGCCATGACGCGCCCGTCGCTCGGGATATCGTTCACATCTACCCCGATGTCTGCGGCGATCTTTTTCGCGAGCGGAGACGTCTTTACGCTATGCTCTTCCTGCACGGCAGGCTTATAATTGCGGATGTCCCTCTCGACGATGCGGCCGTTCGGTCCGGTCCCCGTGACATAATGCGTGTCTATCCCAAGCTCTGCGGCAACTTTCTTCGCCCTCGGCGAGATTATCAGGCGCTCACCGGCCTTGTGCGCGGCGGGCTGTACGCTCTGCTCGGCAGGCTGCTCTGTCTTCTCCTCGGCCGGTGCGGCAGCAGCCCCCGTAAGGCCGGAGATGTCCTCACCCGCCTGCCCCATAATGGCGACGGGCTGCTGGCAGGCCGCGGTCTCGCCGTCGTTCACGAGTATTTTGAGCACAGTTCCCGCCTCATAGGCGTTTATCGTATTCGTCAGCTTGTCTGTCTCCACGTCGAAAAGCGGGTCGCCGACCGCGACGGCGTCTCCCTCGTTCTTCTTCCATTCACTTATCGTGCCCTCCGTCATCGTCATTCCGAGCTTGGGCATTGATACATAAAAGGCCATACCTAAAACTCCTTCCGAAACGCGGTCACAGCATTTTCCGTGCGGCGTTGACGATATCCTGATAGTTGGGCATGAACGCCTGTTCAAGGATCGGAGACACGGGGACGGGGGTATTGAGCGAGCCGATGCGCACGACGGGGCCGTCAAGCTCGTCGAACATTTCCTCGGCTATGGTTGCGCTGATCTCTCCGCCGTAGCCGCCGCGCTTGGTTTCTTCGGTGATAACGATAGCGTGGTGAGTCTTTGCGATGCTGCTGCGTATCATGTCCTTGTCCAGCGGATAGAGCGTACGCAGGTCGATGATCTCAAGGCTTATGCCGTCCTTAGCGAGGATATCCGCCGCCTTCTTCGCATCGTAGACCTGAAGGCCGTAGGTGATAACGGAAATATCCGTACCTTCGCGCACGATATTGCCCTTGCCGAGCGGGATGGGATCAAAATTGGTGATATCGGCTTTCTCTTTTATTATCTTGTTTTCAAAATATATTACGGGGTTATCATCGTCGATAGCGGACAGGATAAGGCCAAGCGCATCCTGCGGAGTCGAAGGATACACGACCTTGAGGCCGGGCACATGAGTGACCCACGCTTCGAGAGACTGGGAGTGCTGCGCGGCGCCGCCCTGTCCCGCGCCCGCAGGCATGCGGACAACCATGGGGAGAGATATCTTTCCGCCGAACATATAGCGCATCTTTGCCGCCTGATTGGCGATCTGATCCATCGCAACGGTCAGGAAGTCGCAGAAAACGAGCTCTGCGATCGGTCTCATGCCGGTAGCCGCGGAGCCGACGGCGCAGCCGATTATTGCGCTTTCAGATATCGGTGTATCGTCTGCCTTTTATGAAGCACTACGGAAACATCTCCGCTATGGACGGCGGCAGGATCGAACCCGTGGACATCATCACCTTCGGCTCACCGTGCCAGGACATGAGCGTGGCTGGCCGAAGAGACGGCTTGGACGGAAAGCGTTCAAGTCTTTTTTATGAAGCCGTCCGTATTATCAAAGAAATGAGGTGTGCCACCGATGGCAGATATCCAAGATACATCGTATGGGAGAACGTCCCCGGTGCCTTCTCCTCGAACAAGGGCGAGGACTTCAAAGCCGTCCTCGAAGCGGTCATCGGCATCGTCGAGCCGAATGCCCAGGTGCCTATGCCTGAAAAGGCACAATGGCCCTACGCCGACCTATACATGGGAGATGGATGGAGCGTTGCGTACCGAACTCTTGACGCACAATACTGGGGAGTTCCCCAGCGAAGACGCCGCATCTACCTTGTCGCAGATCTTGCAGGCGGAAGTGCCGGAAAAATATTATTTGAGTCAGAAGGCCTGTCTGGGTATTCTGCGGAGGGCTTCCGCTCGTGGCAAAGAGCTGCCGGAAGTTTTACGCCTTGCGCTGGAGCGACAGGCTTCGATGGATACAACGGCAGTCTGACGGACGACACTTCCGCCACCCTCGGCGTGAACTGCGGAATGAGTACCGGTCGGAATGGTATTGTTTTGAATGACCAGGGCGGCAACCGAATGGATGTCACCGAGGAGGTTACCTCCACACTCCGAGCAGAAGCGCATCATCCGCCATGCGTAATGGAATCGGCAGGCTTCTGCACCGAGCATTCTGCCAAGAGCCGCACCATCGGCTATGAGGAAGAGTGTTCTCCCACGCTCCGTGCTGGGGTCGTTCCCGCCACTGTTGCATTGGAAAACCATCCGACCGACAGCAGGGTCAAACTTTCCGAGGACGGCAATGTGCAGACGCTGACCTCCCGCATGGGCACGGGCGGCAACAATGTACCGCTTGTGATGAAAATCCGCTCCGGCTGCGAAGGCGGCGGCAAGGGTCCGCTCATTCAGGAGAATAAGTCCGCGACTCTGTCCTGCAACAACGACCAGACGCTGTTCGAGCCTTGCGGCTGGGACGGCGGGCAGGTTTCTCCGACCCTCACCAAGCAGAATGCCGGAGGAAATCAGAGAATGCCGGACAAAGACAATTTCACTTGCGTCCTTCAGCCCTTCGGGATCTCCTCCAAGGACTCCAATGCCATGAAGTCGGATAATCCCCACAGCGGGATCTACGAAGCGGAAACCGCACGGACGCTTGACGGCAACGGCGGCAACCCCTCCTGCAATCAGGGCGGCATTGCCGTTGTTGCTTTCACGCAGAATCAGCGGGATGAGGTGCGTGACCTCGGTGACCGCTCCGCTGTGGTGTGCGCCAACGCAGGGACGAAACAGCAGACCTTTGTGCTGCAAGGCTCCATGATCGGCCGTGAGGACAAGAACGGTCCCCAGGGCGACGGCATCAACGAGGATGTCAGCTTCACCTTAAATACCGTTGACCGCCATGCCGTTTATGCCATGACCACGGGCAGCTTCACCCAGGTTTCCAAGGAAAAAGCACCGACCGTCCTCGCACGGGATTACAAAGACCCGACCGCCGTCTGCTACGGCATTGGCAGAGATACCTTCAACCAAGGTCAGAACGCCAAGTTCGCTCCGACCTTTGAAAAGGAGCTTCAGCCGACACTGGTGGCAAAAGGGCCGGGCGCTATCCAAAGCGGATACACCGTCCGCCGTTTGACGCCCACCGAGTGCGCCAGACTCCAAGGCTTCCCGGACAACTGGTGTGCCGACCTCGGTACGAAAAAACCGTCCGATGAGGAAATGTACTTCTGGCACAAGGTGTTCAAGACCTACTCCGAAGTGACCGGCTGCAAGATGAAGTCCGACAAGCAGGTCGCAAAGTGGCTGAAAGATCCGTATTCCGACAGTGCGGAATATAAGATGTGGGGCAACG
>ENA-UOJC01004043-UOJC01004043.1-human-gut-metagenome-genome-assembly--contig:-C104-NODE-4043-length-12938-cov-7.099278_pt1 | contig 12938 bp, 9 predicted proteins | sample MGYA00242339_ERZ723886 | MGnify/ENA metagenome assembly ERZ723886 | reverse complement strand
CCGCCGGGGTCAGGACGATTTATAAATACGGCGTGGCCTTCAGCGGTAAAAAGGTTGAAGTGGCAGTCGGATGAGAATTGAAGACAGGGGCACACCTTTGTTTGTGTGTCCCTGCCTTTTTTATAACGAATTCATGATGTTCAGCAAACTCTGGTAGCTGTCTACATCGTGGTATACGACATTACTTGTGGACATCTCATTGAACAGCTTCTTGGCGCAAGAGATTTTCGCCTGCTCAATAGGACGCAGCTCAAGACTTTCCATTGTGCCTTTCGTTTCGGCTATGAAGAAAATATGCTTGACCTTGCCCTCATAGAAAGCGATTGCCCAGTCCGGCGAATAGTTTCCTACCGGCGTAGGAATTTGGAAGGTTCTCGGCAGTTTTGCGTAGACGCATACCTCGTCTGCTGCGTCCAAATCCTCAGCAAACTTTCTCTCGATGCTCTTGTCAGCTGAGCCGTCTGTGAACACATAGTCCTGAATGGCTTTCTTTGCAAGGAACGCCTTATCAAAGCTCTGTGTTGCCTTTTCAGCCGTGAAGATGGAGCTGTCATATTCGCCCTCAATGGTATCGTAGGAAATATGCTCTACGATCATTGTGGCTTTCTGTTCGTTGATGAGCCGGATGACCTTTGTGATGAACTCCTCCGGGTTGTTCTTGAACATATAGAGCTTATCCACACGGATGTCTTGCAGGATCGCAGAAACCGTGCGCCGTGTCAGAACAGTACCCTCTGCGATTTTTCCGATGAGATCGTACTTGATCTGACTGGTTTCGGCGTGTTTGAGTGTCTGCGTCCGGGTCTTTTCGCCGGTGAAGGATGCTCCACGCTCGATCTCATACTCATTCATCTCCGTTTTCTGCCGTCCGATGGTGGTCGTGTATTGCAGCTCGGAAACAAAGAGCTTTTCGTCAATATGGGCAATGGCGTTGCGGATCAGCTCGGCGCTGTCAAAATCGACGGTGTAGGCGTACTTGTGGTTGATCTCACGCCACAACGCCTGAAACTCTCGCTTGGCGAAGTTCTCGTTGAGAGGGTTCTCTTTGACCCTGGTTTCGTGACCGTCGGTGAACATATCCTTGAGGACACTATCGTCATAGACCGCCTGAATGAGCATATGGATGCCGTCTGTCATCGGCTTGAGTTCCTCCGGCAGCTCCGCAACGGTTCCGTTCTTAACATCCTGACGGTACTTGTCCGTCACTTTGCGCTTCATATCCACATAGCCGTTCTGAATGAGGTAGAACTCGATGGCATTGGCTTTCTCATCGTCGATAAGCGTCGGTACATCGTCCACCTTGACATATTTGCCCTTGAAGTATTCGCTTGTAGCCACTGTGGGTCTATCATAAAGCACGGTCTTAATATCCGACTGCAGATCTGCAACAAAGGTTTTGTAGCTTTCGCTAGCGACCACCGTCAGCGTGTTGATCTCGTGAACGCTGTCGCCGCAGCTCTGCACATCCATACGGTTGCCGTCTTGATTAACGCAAAGGCGCAGACCACGACCGACTTCCTGCCGCTTCGCCGTGTTGCTGTCGGAGTGCTTCAGAGTGCAGATTTGGAACACATTCGGGTTGTCCCAGCCCTCACGCAGTGCGGAGTGGGAGAAGATAAACCGTGTTGGCTCGTCAAAGGACAGCAGCCGTTCCTTGTTTTTCAGAATCAGGTCATAGGCTGAAACATCTTTTTCATCAAAACCCTCTTTATTAGCCTTGCTGTCCACGCTGCGACCGGTTTTCTTGTCGATGCTGAAATAGCCCTTATGTACCCGGCTTACATCGCTGCAAGTGGATTTGAGATACTTCTGATACGGCGTGTCAAACATCGTAATGTACTCGTTCAGAATGGCAAGATACTCCTGCTCAAACATCACGCCATATTCGCCAAGCACCTCGTCGCCGTTTTCATCATACTGGCGGTACTTTGCCACTTCGTCGATGAAGAACAGGGACAGACACTTGATGCCCATATTGAAGAGCTTTTCCTCTTTCTCAAAGTGGGAGAGGATGGTTTCTCTGATTTGAATGCGGCGCATATCCTTTTCGGACACATCGCCCACCACATCACCGGCTTTGATGACTTCGCCGTTGGTAAAGGTCACGGTGCCACGCAGCGGGTCAATTTCGGAGATGGTGTAGCCCTTGTACTGCTCCATTTCCTGCGAAACGAAGTAAAGGTCATCACCAACGCTGAGAATACGGGTTTCCCGGTTGATGGACTTGTTGTAGCCGATCTCTAGCTCAATTTTTGCCATCGGCGGCTTCTTGCTGGAAAGAACAATCTGCTCAAGGTAGAGGTAGCTGTCCGTACCACGGAAGTTCTTGACCTCAAAGCCCTTGACCTCGATCTTCTTGACCAACCGCTTGTTGAAGGCGTCCAACGCATCCAGCACATAAATAAGATTGTGCTGCTTGGCGTGGGTAGCCGAGTAGTTGAGAGAGAACAGCGGATTGAAGTTTTTCAGCGCCTTCTGCGTCACATCGCCGCCCATTTTCTGTGGCTCGTCCAAAATAATGATCGGGCGGTTTGCCTTGATACATCGATCGGGCGGCGGGAGCCGAATTCATCCCGTGTATCATAAATAATCAGTTGCTCCTTGTTTTTCTTTTTGCCCTCTTGTACCTCGGAAAATGAACGGGCAAACGCCTGCGTGTTGATAATCATCACATTGATGCCGGAGCTGCTCGAAAAGTTATCCAACTGGTTCAGGTTGGAGCTGTTGTAGATGAAGAAGCGAGCTTTCTTGCCGTAATGCTCCATAAAGTGGTCTGCGGTGATTTCGAAGGACTTCTTTACGCCCTCACGGATCGCAATAGAAGGAACGACCACAATAAACTTGCTCCAGCCGTACTTCTTGTTCAGCTCGAACATCGTCTTGATATAGACATAGGTTTTGCCCGTGCCGGTTTCCATTTCAATATCAAGGCTGCAACGCCCCAAGTCTTTGACAAGGGAAGCAGAGAGCTTGATGTTGTTCTGACTCTGCAAGGTTTGAATGTTGTGCAGAAGCTGCTCATCGGAAAGCTCTACCGCTTCATTTTTATAACCGGTGTCGTTCAGCGAATCGATGACTTCAAGCTCCTCATCGGACATACCGAGGGTCATCTGATACGGCTCCGCTTTGACCTTGCCCCGGTCACGGATATAGCTAATCTTGTCGTGAAAGCCCTGCCCCTGAAAGACACGCACAACAGCATCCACCGCATCGGTTTGGTATTGTTGTATTTTGAAATTAAACTTCATCAGGTTTCACCTCGATTAATACGCTTGTCGCCAGCTTCAGAACTGAAAGGCATCTGTGAAACAGGTAGTCGTAATGTTCATTACAACCGATGTCTTTCTTATCCGTTTCGTGATGGCGAATTCTAAACCTGTTTCCAAGTTTGGTAAGCGCAGAAAACTCCTCTTGCAGCATTGTTTTGTAATCAGCGTCTCCTTTACTTATTACATCAAGCAGCCTGTCAGCGGAGGTCTTTTTGTCGTACTGCTGATAATATGTCTTAATTCGTTCAAATGCATCCCAAACTTTTTCTGTTGCCATACCGATTTTTGCTTCTTTATAAAGCTGAAAAGACTGTTCAACAAGTTTGCAAAACTCGGTATCATTGATTCTGAACGCTGCTAAATCAAATGAAAGCGTAGCCTGCTCTGCCAATTTCATTTCAAGCAAATCAATGATTGTTTGAGCATTTCTGCGAATCGTGCCACTGTAATATTTTGCTTCCTCCATACAATCAATGATTGCAGGAAGTTCTTTGCCAAACAGCTTCTCGGCACGGCTCATATCATCAGCAAGTTCAAAGCCTTTATAGTCATTCTCCAAGTCATCTTTTAACGCCGAAATGATCTTTTCTGCGTATTGCCTGTTCATTACAGCACCTTCCTTACGGTGTCGGGGCTGTAGGTGGCGAAGATCTGATCGAAGTTGGTTGCCACGCTGTCGCTTGCCATAGAGCTGTCGCGCATTACGAAGTAGTAGGGCTTCTGCTTGGCAATGGTTGTGATGGTTTCCTCGGTTACATCGCTGTCGAAGCAGGCGATCAGATAGTTGTCCTCCACATTGAACACCTTCTTGCCGGCAATGGTGGTTTCCTCGATTTTGCTGGAGAGCAGCACGCCCAAATCCAGCATTACTTGGAACAGCAGATCCTCCGGCGTTCTGTCCTCTTTGATGTTATCCTCAAGGCTGGAGAACAGGCTGGCTTCATACTCCGCAGGGTTATAGTAGACCTCTTTCATATTGGAGGTATCGCACTTCAGAACACGGAAACCGGTATCAATGGGAGGATGCTCCTTTGCAAAGTATTCATCAGGAAGATGCCCGAGCCGGTCACATTCTTCTTTGTGTTCCACATAGAAGGTGGTTTGATCCCATTCGTGCTTAGAGAGTGCGATTGCTTCAAGCCTTTCTTCTTGAATTTTCTTTCCCGCACGGCGGATGCGCTCCTTCGCAACTTCGGTCAGCAAATGAGATTTTCCCATTTTATCGCATAACGCTATTGCGTTTTTTAGAACCCTTTTCTTGTCATTTGCGGCATTTTTTAGATTTTCATCAAGATTCTCTGGAATCTGAACCATAATAAATTTTCTGTGACCACCATCCAAAGCGTTTGTTTGCATTACTGCAGAAGCGGTTGTGGATGAACCGCTAAAAAAATCAAGATAAATATCGTTCTTCCCGTCCGAGACCAATCCAAGAATATACATAATTAGCTTGACTGGCTTCGGAGTATCAAATACATCTTCAGGCAACAATTTAAGAAGTTCATATTTTGCTTGTCGATTGTGCCCTGTCTTATCAAAATCTATCCACAGGTTAGATGGCGGCAATCCCTCCATGTCGCACAAATAAGTTCTTCTGCGAATGTTTTTTCCATCTTCAGTAAACCGAATTTCTCCTGTTTCTAACTTTTCAGTCAAAGTTTCCTTAGACCATCTCCATCCGTTCTTTGGCGGATGTATAGTAATTCCTTGTGGCGAAACAATATCATAGCAAAGATTTTCCCTAAAATTGGGAGAATTTAACGGATTTCCGTCAAAATATGGGCCCTTAGGGTCATTGTCTGGATTCTTAAAGTGTTTTCTTTTTTCATCATCAGACTGCTTTTCTGGTTGCCATAGAGGATTTTTTGAATACACAAGGGTGGAGTTGTAGTCATTGGAAAACTGCTTTGCATCATTATTGCTGTTATCAGAGGAACGCCAGATTGCATCTGTGATAAAACACCGCTCGCCGAACACCTCATTGCAAATCTTTCTCAAGTTGGCACTTTCACGATTATCTATGCTAATAAAAATCACGCCATTATCTGCAAGCAAATCTTTTGCAAGTCTCAAGCGTGGATACATCATATTCAACCAATCGGTATGAAAGCGACCGTTGCTTTCGGTGTTCTGCACCATACGGTTGCCTTCTTCATCAAACTGTCCGCTGTTTGCAAGGTACTCATCTGTGCTCTGGGCAAAGTCATCCTCGTAAACAAAGTCGTGACCCGTATTGTACGGAGGATCAATGTAGATCATCTTGATTTTGCCAAGATAGGTTTCCTGTAAGAGCTTCAGCACTTCGAGGTTGTCGCCCTCGATATAAAGATTTTCGGTGGTATCAAAGTCCACGCTTTCCTCCCGGCAGGGGCGCAGGGTCTTATTGATCGGGGCATTGGCAAGAAGAACGGACTTCTTCTTGTCCGGCCAGGTGAACTGATAGCGCTCCTCATTGCCGTCTACCACGGTGCAGGAAATCTCCTGCATCAGCACATCTTTGTCAATGGCTCGATCTACAATGGCCTTGCCGTTTGCATCGTATCCAGTAATTGTTTCCGTCACGGCGTTGGGAAACATCGCCGCCAGCTTTCTGAAATTTTCATCGGCCTTGTTTGCCGTTTGCATTCTCAGTTTATCCATTATGAATTTCCTCCGCTTTCTTTCCAAAAATGGAATATGGGATACTTCTTGAATTCTTCTTGTAATTGAGTGTCGAGCTTTTCAAAATGCAGTTCTGCGGCAGGCTGTTGATCTAACAGCAGGTACGCCCCGACAAGGACATCTTCTCTAACACCCGGCGTTTCAATTACCCGAAACAGTTCCTTAACCTCGTCTATCGTTAGTGCTCGTTCACGCTTTTCGATTTGTAGCTTGTTTAGCAGTTTTACATCGTAGGGCAAGGATCCATCATTTGAAGCAAAAATCCAATCCGAAAACGATCTTGCCACAGATAGAAATTCAGTCCTTGAATTAGCCTTGTCGTATGCTTCAAGCAATTCAAGCAAGAAGAAATTTGCCCTTGTAATAGTTTCTTCGTGTTGTGCGGTATTTTGGAATGACGGCAATAAGACATCATAGCGAATATTATCGGCTTTTATCAAATCGTCTGCGTGGAGTATTACATACTGCGAGATTGGCAATTTTTCTCCGGCTTCATTTTCGTACACGAGTGACATCTCGGTTTTGAAAAAGTCGAATATACTGTATGTACCATCTTTTCCTTCGATTTTTCGCAGGCAAACTATAAATTTCAGCTCACCTATATCTATTGTCATTATCGGGGGCAAATCGGTTCTTAGATGTTCTACCGGCTCCTTATCTACAAATGCAGTAACAAGATAGCCAATATGTTTCCAGTCTTTATCCTTTAAGGTCTTTATGCTCAAGTCCTTTTTGCACCCAAACAGATCAAGCAAGGCAACAATCTTTTTTGCGTATTCAAGTCGTGACTTTTCTTCTTCCAGCTTGAAGTTCGAAAAATTGGCACCTTTGTAATCAAATGGAACATCAACCCCATCCCATTGAAAGCTCCCGGTTTCGATGTATGAAATCAAAAAATCCAAATCTACTATTAGGGTTCTCAATTTATCAGAGCTCTTATAGTTGATTTTTACCGTTCTATCGTTTTTGGATGCCTTTATCGAAAAGCTCTCTCCAAAGATAATCGTAACCGTTTCTGCATCTTGGACAACCCTAACGGTTGAATAGAACAGCCTATCTCCTACAGAAACCTGCGCATTTCGCATTTCCTGCGTTGTCAATTTCTGAGGAATAGCCTCGATTGGCTGTGGAATAGCGCTACCCTTGATTTTTGCGTAAATATATACTTCATTTTTCAGCAAGGCTGTTTTCGGGTCAATTCCGCCGACAGTTGAAACGGGAACGGTTATTCCTTCCAACACGCCTTGACTTTCAAGTTCTTCGAGCGACAATAACTGAGCGCTTGAAAAGCTCGCTTGTTTCTGACAGTTTTCTAAGCACTGGAAGAAGATCATTGCCTTCTCGTTCGGATCTGTCGGAAATTTTTTGAGCTTAATGCTTTTGCTTTTTTGCTCTTTTGCTTCTGCAAGATATACTCTGAGTTTTATCGGAGGCAATTCAGCATAATAGATCTGCCGTGTCAACCCGTTATGCCCAATATAGACGACAAAGAAAACTGCTCCGCCGTCGTAAAGGTAATTGTTGAGATCGGTAGTTGATACCGGAAAAGATATTTCTTCTTTGCTGAAATCATCGTTTTCCGTGCCTTTGATTTGAACCGGAAGCCGTCCTTTAAGCTTTTCCTTCTTTTTGCTTTTGTCGCTATAAATGTAGACAAAGCCATCCCAAGTCGGCTCTTTATCGTTGTCCGCAATGAACTGATCGAGAAAATCGGATACAACGACGCTATCCCTGATGGCATTGACAGATAGAGTTTCAATCGCTTTTCGATCCAATTTTATCCCTCCAATTCTTTTTTGAGCTTTTTTATCTGCTGCACAAGCTCAAACTTCTTTTTCGGCTGTTTTTCAGCCCGTGCCTGCTTTTCCAGCTTGGCGATTTCCTTTTCAACCTTCTGTCGGCGCTCATCGGCTGCTATCTGCTCATCAAGGGTATTGCCGTCTGCGATGCTCACGCCGCCGATGTCCACCACAATGTTTTCCCATACTTTATCGAGGTTCAAGCCCCGCAGTTCAATGGTACAGCTTTCGGTGGGCTTCCAATCCGTCTGCATCAGCTTGGTGTGATAGATTGCCAGCTTGCTTTGCCCCTCAAATTCGAGTACAAACAGGATGTTCTGCGGAATGAGCTTTGACAGCGTGGCAACCGTTTTCTCATCAAAGTCTTTCTTTTTCAGCGCCACAAGCAGGACAAAGAAGCTCCCGACTTTCTCTCCGGCAGGAATGTTGATTTTCGCCGGTGTGATCTCGTTGACAATGGTGATCCTCGATATATCGGCGTCGATTTTCTCCTTTGCCGCCGTGTTCATTTGGAACTTCGCATAGACAGCCTTCTTCGGAAGCTGCTTGCTCATTTCAGTTGACTTCGGAAGTCCGAGCATACTATCACCTCATCGCACGACCAAGAAGCATATCAGTTCAAAGTCGTCCAGTCCTTTGATCTCGTTTGACAGGAAGCTCACCTGACCACCGCCTAAGAAGCTGTCAATGTCACTCTCGTCCTTTACCTCAATGATGGAAGCAATGGCGTCGCCAAGCAGCTTGGAAAGCTGAGACATATTTCTGCCGTCACGGGTTTCTTTGTTAAACGGCTTGTAGGCTTCAGGAATCGGCTCTGTCTTTCCTTTGCAGAGGAAACGCATTTTATCAAGCATCTGCTTCGGGGAAAGGTGGTCACAGATGACCTCTCCGTCATTGCCGATATACACCATGTAGAAGGGGTGCAGTCGGTTCTGATTGTCGATGTTCACGCTGTTGGAACGATTTTTCAGGACATAGATCACACCGGCAGGCGTATCCTCACTTGCAGAAACAACCGAGTGCAAGCCGAAGGGCGTTTTGTCTATGTCAGGGTGGTGCTTTATGTAGTCAAGCAGGTCGAGCCGGAACTCGTTTAAACCCAAGTCCATAATGGAGATGCCCGTTGTCATATCCTCAATGTCTACAACTTCATCCTGCAAGCGCTTGAGCTGCGCCTTTCGGTACTCAAGGTCTGTCTTTTCCTCGTCACTGAGCAGATTATCGTCGCCCGTAGCGGTCATATCCACAATTTTCATACGGGTTTCAACTTTTGCTTTCAGATTGATGTAATCATCAAGGGTCACATCAGGCCAAAAGTTCACAAGCTGAATGACCTTATTGCGGCTGCCGATACGGTCAATACGCCCGAATCGCTGAATGATGCGGACGGGATTCCAGTGAATGTCGTAGTTGATGAGGTAGTCGCAGTCCTGCAAGTTCTGACCTTCGGAAATACAGTCGGTGGCGATCAGCACATCAATTTCCGTCTTATCACCCGGCATCAGCAGCTCCTTGTCCTTCGAGATAGGCGAGAAGCAGGTCAGCACCGTGTTCAGGTCGGCACGGAGCTTCGGACAGGTTGTCCGTCCTTCCACAGAGCCAGATACCATTGCGGTGTTTAGTCCATACCTATCCTTGACATAGCGACTGACATTATCATAGAGATAACCGGCGGTATCCGCAAAAGCGGTGAAGATGATCAGTTTTTTATTGCCTTCGTTGATGGGGTGCGTAATTTTATTATCAATCACCCGGAAAAGCTCTTGCAGCTTTGAGTCGTGTTCCGGTGTAATATCTCCGATCAGCAAGGTCAGCAGTTCAAGCACCTCAGCGTCCTTTTTCAGGCTGTCCCGCCACGACACATAGTCCATATCGGCAAGGTCAATTTTGACTTTCCGTCCGAAAGAGAACAGCTCGTCCGAGTTCTGATCTTCGACGTCAAACTCGTCCATATCGGAAATATCCGTCAGGTCGAGGGTCGCACCGGAGTGTTTATCAAAGCGGTCAATCGTTTCTATCGTGCTGTTTATCAAATCCTTGATACGGGTCAGCGTCAGATTGAACGAATAGACGGAGCTTTCCATACGCTTCATCAGGTTGATGGCGGTCAGACGGCGGATGCCCTGCTCACGGTTCGCCTGCGTAAAGCCGACATTGACCCTGTTGTCACCGTATAGCTCGGCATACTTCTCCATCTTACTTGGCTGAATGTAGTGAGTCGGCGTATAGATTGTCAGTGTCAGGAGCATAAGCTGCTCAAAAATCTCGTTGTAGCTGATGGCTTCCTTCAAATCAGTAAGATGCGGACGAAGCGAAATCGGCTTTAGCCTTGTCGGGAAGGTGCCGATGTCCGCCATATCATAATACTTCTGAATGTGTTTTCTTGAACGGGCGATGGTCACGCTGTCCAGCACTTCAAAGAAATCAAAGTCCAGCATTTTTAGCAGGTTTTCAGTCGTGCGGTCGCACGGCTCCCATTTGCTCCAAGTGTTGAACGCCCGCTGTGCGTTCCTGAAAATTTCGTCGATGGAACGGGTAGTATTGAGCTTTTCGTCTATGTAATCCGTATGCCCTTCATACGCAAGGGCAAGCTGATTTTTCAGATCATTGAAGCGATTGTTGACCGGTGTTGCAGAAAGCATTAGGACTTTCGTCTTTACTCCGGCTCTGATAACCTTCTTCATCAAGGTAACATAGCGGTTATCCTTGGCGTCCTCGTCCGGGTTCTCGACTAATTTGCCGCCATTACGGAAGTTGTGAGACTCATCAATTACCACAAGGTCATAATTGCCCCAATTCAGTCTGTCGAGATCAAGCCCGTTTGATGTGCCGTGGGTGCGGTTTAAGTCAGTATGGTAAAGCACATCGTAACGAAGCCGGTCGGCAGCGATGGGGTTATTGACATAGTTGTCTTTATAGGTGTTCCAGTTGTTTGTCAATTTCTTGGGGCAGAGCACAAGGACGGACTTGTTTCGGTTTTCGTAGTATTTAATAACGGCAAGTGCGGTAAAGGTTTTACCAAGACCGACGCTATCCGCAAGGATACAGCCGTTGTATTTTTCAAGTTTGTTTATGATGGCAAGGGCAGCATCTTTTTGGAAGTTGTAGAGCATCCCCCAAATCTTACTTTCCTTGAAGCCGGTTGCTTCGTTGGGCAAAACATCTTCGGACACATCCTCCAAAAACTCATTGAAGATGTTATAGAGCGTCACAAAGTAGATGAAATCGGGAGAGTTCTCGTTATATGCGGCGGTAATGCTGTCGATCACTTCGTCTGTAACGACCTGAAGCACCTTGCTGTCATTCCATATCTCGTTGAAGTCAGCAAGCAGAGTGCGGGCAAGGGACTCATCTTTCACGATTGTGGTGCTGATTACATTGCCCTTTTCGCAGCCTAATTCAACCGTGGTGAAGTTATTGATAGGCGTATAGCCTACACTATCAACTACGATTTGCCCCTGAATGGATTTATCGCTGACATTTGACTTGAAAGTGACCTTCTGTCTGATCCACTCTGCACACTCTCGTGCAATGGCTTTTTGGGTCAGCTCATTCCTGAGCTTGATTTCAAACTCTGTTCCGTAAAGGCTTCTTTCACGGGTCATGCGAGGAATGTAGAACTCACGCCGTTCCTTTTTGGCCTTTTCGGTTACGAAAGTCGGAGAGGTAAAAATAAAGCGGAGTTGCTCAATCTGCGAAAGTTGCTCTTTCAGCTCCTGAAAGGCATAGATAGAGAAGCAAGCCGCCGCAATGGACACTTTGCTGCCTTGCTTGATCTCTACAGACAAATCGTCTTTAAGAGTCTTTGTTGTATTATTTATAAGCTCCATAACTGAATTCTCCCACATTTCAAATCAGTTCTTGCTGCTTGGCAATCGGGAACAATTAGATCCAATAGGCTCGTTCCGTCAACAAGCATTCCAAAGTGCCAATTTGGCACTTTGGAACCGCCGTGTTGGCACTTTGGGATTTCGCCAAAGTATCAATTTGATACTTTGGAAGCCAAAAACTGATACTTTAGGCTTTACAAATCTCCCGCCCGGAAAGCCGAAAGGCTCTCGTAATAATAGCTCTGGTCGATGCCACTCAAACAGACTTCCCGGCTGTTTATCTCGTCGGACAGCGCCGCCTTCAGCAGTACCTTGATCTCCACATCCTTGATGGGGCTGCGCTCCATGGCAAGAAGATAATCCTCTTTATCCACCTTGCTCCAGTCCACGACCCTGCCGATTTCGTTTTTCAGGATATGGTCGAGCCAGATGCGAGTACTACGCCCATTGCCCTCCCGAAAGGGGTGGGCAATATTCATTTCCACATATTTTTCGATGATCTCGTCAAAGGTGGACTGTGGCATCTTGTCGATGTTGGCCAGTGCCGCCTCCAGATACATCAGCGGCGCAAAGTGGAAATTGCCCTTTGCCAGGTTCACCGTGCGCAGCTTACCGGCAAAGTTGTAAATATCCTCAAACAGATATTTGTGAATCGTTTGCAAGGTCGAGAATTTACCCGCCGGTAGGGTGTCAAGTACGCCGTTTTCGAACAGTTCTACCGCCTTTTTCTTGCTGAGGCGTTCTTCTTCACGGGCAAGGTCGGCGGAGCTTGTCAGCCCCAATTTATTTTCCAGTGCCATCGTGCATCTCCTGATTAATTTACAAGGTATTTAAGCACAAAAAACAGTCCGACAAGCACTGTAATAATCAATAACACAACCCATCCAGTGGCTTTCTTCGCTTTCTTTTTTGAGTAAACCGGCTGTACGGAATATGTATATTGTGCCTGCGGCGCTTGGCGGAGCGGTTTTGGCTTTGCGACAGGCCGAGGTTTTGTCGCCTTTTGATACATAGCAAGAGGATCAGCTTGCTTCATAATCCTATCATAAAAATTGTCAATCCATTGTGCGTCGCTGAGGTCGCACATATTTTCTTCGCTGCTATTCGGGTCGTGTACAATTTGGTTTCTGACCCAGCGGTAATGCTTAAGGCACTTGAGATCTTCGACCCAGCCTTGCACCCGATATGAACCATTTGGGGTACTTTCCATCTCAGCTATATAAGCGGAGACACCGTGCTGCGTTTGCAGCATATCTCCACACAGCTTTTCGAGATGCTTATACGAATCTATAAAGCCCATAGCTCATCACCTAATCCAGATTATTTATCCGCCGCCACGCCGGACTTCATCCAGGCGTCTACTTCGCTGACCTTGAATT
>ENA-UOJC01004037-UOJC01004037.1-human-gut-metagenome-genome-assembly--contig:-C104-NODE-4037-length-12958-cov-4.948539_pt1 | contig 12958 bp, 12 predicted proteins | sample MGYA00242339_ERZ723886 | MGnify/ENA metagenome assembly ERZ723886 | reverse complement strand
TATGAGTACATAACTTTGTCTTTGACGTTGGCATCGTTATAAGTTGCCCAGTAGAGCGGATTGAAAGCCGAATCCAAGGCAAGCGAAACAGCGGCGCGCGGGGTACTCGGGCCGAGAATCGGCAGAATGATGTAGGGGCCGTCTTTAATGCACCATTTGGCCAATGTGCTGTCAAAACCGGCTTTTTTGCGCGGCCAGCCCCAGCCTTCGGCGACGTCATACATGCCGGCCAGTCCCAAAGTCGAATTGACGGCGAACCGAGCCAGGCTCATTCCGCTGTCGGTAAATTCGCCCTGCAACAGATTGTTAGTAGCGTAAAGAGGTTCTTTTAAATTGGCAATAACCGAACTGATGCGATCACGCGCGTATTGGTTGGTAATGGCGCGGTAGCCTTCTGCCAGCGGCTTGAGGACATATTTGTCAACCTGGTAGTTGAATTTGAACATTGCCCGGTTGTAAGTTTCAAAAGTATCAGCCTGATCGTGGGTATCGGAAACGGCAGAATGGGTAGAACTGCAAGAGCTGGTTACCAAAACCATGACGGACAAGATAGAGGAGAGAAACACTCTTTTCTGCACGGAAATCCCTTTCTAAAAGCAGCAGGTTATTAATAATTGTCCCAAATATAGCATTATTTTTTTCTAAATCAATAAAATTGTTATTAAAAGGTTAATATCTTTGCAGGTATGCTTATATTGGCAGAGAGGAGAAAAAAGATGTATATTGCCCATATTTCCGATTTGCATATCGGAGACCCTTCCAAACCGGGAGAAGAAAACCTTAAACGCGTTATCGGCGAAATTAACCGTTTCTGCGTTCCGTTTGACTGTGTGCTGGTTACCGGAGATATTGTGCACGGTTCTGCGCGAAAGCATTATGCCGAGGCTTTTGCCCTTTTGAATGAGCTGAAAGTTCCTTACTATCTTATTCCCGGCAACAAAGACGGTACGGATAATTTAATCGGTGCGCTGCGGACGTATTATCCTTTTCATCCGCTTCCGCAGTCTTGCGACGGTTTGCAGTATGTGGTTGACGGTTATCCGCTGCGGCTGGTTGCGGTTGATACTTTTAAGGAGGGAGTTATGAACGGCGCGTTGGATGAAGAACGTTTCCTGTGGCTGAAGAATGTTCTGGCGGATAATCCCGATAAAAAACCGACGGTGGTTATGGTGCATCAGTTTCCGTTTGAAAGCGGTTTGAAGACTTTTGACGGCGGGGCGGAAAACTGGTATGAAAAATTCCGTTATCTGATAAGCGATCACAAAGATACGGTCCGGCTGGTGGCCTGTGGCCATTTGCATAATCCGGTAAGCGGGAATATTGACGGCGTTCCGGTGATTGCGGCGCCGAGTACCAACTGGCGGGCGAAATATGATTTTGTGCCGGCGGAAAATATTGTGGCGGAAGTGCGGCCGCTCGGTTTTTATGTTCATCGCTGGGACGCCGGGCAGCTGACCTCTTATCTGGTTCCGGTTGCCGGGTAGCGAATGTTACAAAGCCGTAATCTTTTGTGTTTTGCCTTTGGGAGAAATTTGTCATAGTATCACTTCCAGTTAAAACTTAGACAGAGGAAAATACTATGACAAATAAACCTTCTAAACCGATTAACCTGTTTGATTGTGCAACTTCTCAAAAAGTTATCGGTCAGGAAAATTTTCTGAATGCTTTTAAAACCATTTTGAATCACGGCGGTTATGCCCAGGGGCCGGAAACCCGCGAACTGGATCAGAAACTGGCTGATTATTCCGGAACAAAATTCTGTGCGACCTGCGGTTCGGGCACCGATGCGCTGACTTTGGCGCTGATGGCCTGGGATGTTAAGCCGGGCGATGCCGTTTTTGTTTCTTCCTTTACTTTTGTTGCTTCCGCCGAAGCTCCGGTTTTGCTCGGCGCAACCCCGATTTTCGTTGATTCAGACCCGAACACTTATAATATGAATCCGAAAGATTTGGAAAAAGCGATTGAAGAAGTTAAAAAAGAAGGCAAACTGAATTTGAAAGCCGTTATTGCGGTTGATATTTTCGGTTCTCCCTGCGATTATGACGCAATTATCGAAATTGCCCATAAGAACGGTATGAAAGTATTGTCTGACTCTTGCCAGTCTTACGGTTCGGTTTATAAAGGCAAAAAGGCCGGTTCGATTGCCGATATGTCCGCTACGTCTTTTTATCCGACCAAGCCGCTGGCCTGCTATGGTGACGGCGGTGCCGTATTTACCAATTCCTCTGAGGAAAATGAGCTGGTTAAGTCCTGCCGTGTTCACGGTATGAGCCCGGAAGACCATTATGATAACGTCCGTCTGGGAATGACCGGCCGTATGAATACTTTCCAGGCTGCCGTTTTGCTACAGAAACTGAAAGTTTTCGATCAGGAACTGAAAGACCGTGCGCGCGTTGCTTCCCGTTATGACAGCGAATTGAGCAGTTACTTCAGAAAACAGCAGATTTTGAATGGCTGCCAGTCAGCTTATGCTTTGTACACGATTAATTGCGATGATCGTGATGAACTGATGGCTTTCCTGAAAGAAAACGGAATTCCCTGCGGCGCTTATTATCCGCGGCCGGTTCATACGCAGACTGCTTATGCCAAATGGAATACCCGTTCTCTGCCGGTTTGCGAGAAACTGTCCAAGACCGTTCTTTCCATTCCGATGACACCGTATCTGGATAATGAAGATTTGGATTATGTCATCAGCAAAATGAACGAATTTGCAGCTTCCAAAAACAGCAAAGCAGCTTAAGGCAAAGTTTGTTTAGAGCTTTTAACCAAAAGAAAACCCTCCGGATGGAGGGTTTTCTTTTGGGCTGTTTTTTATATTATTTGTGTTTTCTGGCTTTGTAAAAGAATTCATAAATATGGAGGTAGATAACGCACTGAACGACGGTGAATATGGCCGTGAATACGGCGCGCAATAACCAGGAATTGGCCGAAAGCATAAAAATGACAAACGGAAGCAGACCGTAAACAATAAAGCAAATCAGAAAAATGCGCAGATAGTTGTCTTTGGTGTGAAAGAAGGTAAGGGTAATGGAGGCGTTGCGTCCGATGACGGCGGAGACCCAGGCCAGCGCCGGGATATAAAAGATGACGGTCAGGAAGAGGAACATTCCTCCGTATAAGGCATAGCGGAAAGTGTTGGAAGCGATGAAATTAGTCCACATTTCACGGATGTGAGGATAAATTTCCAGCGGATTCAACAGCCAGAGAAAGAACAAAACCGCCGTTTCCAACAGCATGAGGCTGGCGAATGCCAGCAAGCTGATGGTGATGATGCGTACCAAGGCGTTAATAAATTCCGGCTTGGAAAATAATTTCTGCCGGTTGAAATAAACCCGGACAAAAATGAAATAGAACAGATAGGTGTAAAGAAGATAAAATGCGCCGCCCAACAGGTTGTCCGCCAGATTGAAACCGCCAAGCATATATATTCCCAAAAAGGAGAAAATACAGAAAAGGCTCAAGATGCGGTAATGTTCCAGCATGTAGCGGAAGCTGTTGCGGAAAACATCAAAGACAGGCAGGCGGTTAGACATGGTCAGCTCCTTACTTATATAAAAACGATAAGTTCATCTTAATCCAATTATAAAGGAAATCTATTTTAAAATGATTTCTTGTGTATTGTTCGTGAGGCAATGAAAAACCCCTCGGTGAGGAGGGGTTTGACGAGAATAACTATTTGCCTTCGGCGGCTTTTTTCTTTTCCATAAATTGTTCCAGCCAGTGGATGTTGTATTGGCCGTCGATATATTCCGCCTGGGAAATAATTTCCTGATGAAGCGGAATGGTTGTTTTGACGCCTTCAATAACAAATTCTTCCAAAGCCCGGCGCAAACGCATCAGTGCGGCATTGCGGGTTTTGCCGTGAACAATCAGTTTGGCAATCATGCTGTCGTAGAACGGCGGAATGCTGTAGCCGGAGTAGATTTCCGAATCAACGCGGATACCCAGCCCCCCGGGTGCGTGCCATTCGGTAATTTTACCGGGGCAGGGAACGAAAGTTTCCGGGTCTTCGGCATTGATACGGCATTCAATGGCGTGGCCGTGGAAAGTGATGTCATCCTGCGTGTAGCCGAGGGCGGCACCGCTGGCAATGCGGATTTGTTCGCGGACGATATCTATGCCGGTAATGGCTTCGGTAATCGGATGTTCTACCTGAAGACGGGTATTCATTTCCATGAAATAAAAGCGGCCGTCTTCATAAAGAAATTCCAGTGTTCCCGCGTTGGTATAGCCGATTTTTTCAATCGCTTTACGGACAATTTCGCCGATTTCTTGCCGCTGCTGGCTGTTTAACGCCGGAGAGGGACATTCTTCGATAACCTTTTGATTGCTGCGCTGGATAGAACAATCGCGTTCGCCGAGGTGAACAACGTGTCCGTATTTGTCTGCCAGAATCTGCATTTCGATGTGGCGCGGTTTCTGGAGATATTTCTCCATATAAACGACGTCGCTGGTGAATGCGGCCTTGGCTTCGGCGCGGGCCATGGTGTAGGCTTCTTTCATTTCTTCGTCGTTAAAGGCGATTTTCATGCCCTTGCCGCCGCCGCCGGCAGTTGCTTTGACAATGACCGGATAGCCGATTTTGTTGGCCCATTCAATGGCCATTTCCACGCTTTCCAGCGCCGGAGAGCCGGGAGTTACCGGAATGCCGGCTTCCTGAGCGACTTTGCGGGCGGTAATTTTATCGCCCATCAGGCGCATCTGGTCTGCCGTCGGCCCGATGAAAGTAATGCCGTGCTTTTCGACCATTTCGGCAAAGTCGGCGTTTTCCGACAGAAAACCGAAACCGGGGTGAATGGCGTCGGCGCCGCTGATAAGCGCGGCGGAAATAATTGCCGCTTTGTTTAAATAAGAATCGGTCGAACGGGCGGGCCCGATACAGACCGCTTCGTCAGCCAGACGGACATGCATGGCGTTCGCGTCGGCTTCAGAATGTACGGCAACCGTGCGGATGCCCATTTCGCGACAGGCGCGATGAATACGAAGGGCAACTTCGCCGCGGTTGGCAATCAGTACTTTTTCAAACATTATGATTTCCCTAAAAAGTTATTCAATAATGATTAACGGTTCGCCATATTCAACCGGATCTCCGCCGGAAACCAAAATTTTGGTAACTTTACCGGCCATGTGGGCTTTAACCGGGTTGAAAGTTTTCATGGCTTCAATCAGGCAAACAGTGTCACCGGCGTTGACAGTGTCGCCGACTTTAACATAATCAGGGGAATTCGGATCGCTGGAGAGGTAAACAACGCCGACCATCGGAGATTTGACCGCGCCGGGAAGTTTGGCATAGTCTTCTTCCGAAACCGGGGCAGCGGGAGCCGGAGCAGCCGGAGCAGCAGGCTGCGGCATGACGGGAGCCGGTGCAAATGCAGGCGGTACGGGAGCCGGGTGGACCGGCGGAAGCGGTGCCGGATGCGGCAATTCTCTGGTCAGGCAGATGCGGCAGCCTTCATCTTCATATTCAAGTTCGGTGAGGTTGCTCTTGTCAAGAATTTCAGCAAGTTTGCTGATGACTTTGGTATCCAGGGGATTAGACATATTGTTATTCTCTCTTTCGAAAAATTATTAAAATTTTATCAATCTTAGATCTGAATTATTACCGCCTATTTTGCAAAAAAACAACAAAAATATTACTTTTTTGCTCTTTTTGCATAAAAAACGGGCAAAAATGACTATTTTTATGTAAAATGTGAATAAGTTGTCCGCAGCTTTCAAAATCGATTGTCGGATTATGTTCTTATTCTCGCAAAGGTAGAAACCATACGGCACGGATTATGCATTCGGGCTATGCTGTTCAAAGCGAAGGGAGAAAAAATGGAAAATTATTTATGGCTGGTTTATGCCTTGTTGTCGGCGGTTGCGGCAGCAATGGTCAGCGTGTTCGGAAAAATCGGTCTGCAAGGGCTGGATGCTCATACGGCAACAGCGGTAAGAGCCGTGATTATGGCAGCTTTTTTGGTGGCCGTGGCCGTTTTTCAGCGCCGCTGGGAGCATCTGCCGGAGCTCTGGGCCGACAAAAGAGCAATGACCTTTATTCTTTTGAGCGGCGTGGCGGGAGCGTTGTCCTGGCTGTTTTATTTTACGGCATTAAAATACGGCAAGGTTTCCCAAGTGGCCCCGGTGGACAAGTTGAGCGTCGTTTTGGCGGCCACGGCGGCGGTTGTTTTTCTGCATGAGACGGTTTCCGCGATGAGTGCGGCGGGGATCGGGCTGATTATGGCAGGGATTATTCTGGTAGCGTTGGGATAAAATAAATGGCACAGATTTTGCATATGGTTTCTCAGATGAATCTTTAAAGGAATTTACAAATGGCTTTAAGCAGTTTTACTCCCTCGGTTACCGGTATGTCGGCACAGGCACATGCGCTGGAGACGGTGAGCACGAACTTTGCCAATATGCGGACAGTCGGTTATAAGCCGAATGAAACCATGTTTAACACTTTGCTGGGCAGCACGCCGAACTTTAACAACACGGTGGATGAGCTCAGCTCCAGCCGGGTGAATATCAACGGTGTCAGCTATTATGACCGGACGCTGGTCAACAAACAGGGAACGATTACCGCCACCGGCAACAGCTATGACGTGGCGATTAACGGTGAAAACGCATTTTTTGAGGTTAAGGATTCCGGCGGCAATATTTATTATACCCGGGCCGGCGATTTTACGACTCTGACCCAGAACGGCCGGACTTATCTGGTGACCGGAAACGGTTATAAGGTTCAGGGCTTTCCGGCCTCCGGCAACGGATTTGGTTCGACACCGACGGATATCGAAATCGTTTATCAGGAAAAAATTCCTTCGGTGCCGACAACCAAAGCCGAAGTGGTGGCCAATGTTCCCGCCGACGGGGTTGACAGCAGCGCATACAGCATTACCGTTTACGGGCCGAATAATGACGGCCGGACGATGAATATGGTCTTTTCTAAAGTTGAGGGAAAGGTCAATACCTGGGAAATAAACTTTAATATTGAAGACGGTACGGTGACGGGCGGTCCGGTTGAGGCTGTCTTTAATGCCGACGGCACATTGCTGAGCCCAAAAAACATTGACGTTTCAGTCGCTTGGGATGACGGCAGCAGCAACAATGTTAATATTGACATTGCAAATATGACGCAGTATGCGGGCGGAACCGGAATTACCAAAGTTGATCAGGACGGTGCGCCGAGCGGAAATTTTGTTAAAAGTTATATTGACGAAAACGGCGTGGTTAAGGCCTCGTACAGCAACGGAAATGAACTGGTTTACGGCAAGTTGGCGCTGGTCGGTTTTGAATCGGCGGATAATCTGATTCCGGTAAACAATACGTTGTTTGAGGCCAGCAATGATACCGGTGCCAGCCATTATGTCAACGGGCCGGACAAAAATATCGCTAACCTGCTGCAGCCGCAGGCGGTTGAATCTTCTGCGGTTAACGTAGAGAGCGAGTTTGCCAAGATGATTGTCGTGCAGCGGGCCTATTCGTTGAATACGCAGTCGTTTACCGCTAATAACGAGATGTTGCAGACGATTGTCAATCTGAAAACATAGTCGGTTTCTGCAGGAAATCTGAGAAAGCAGCTGTTATTTGTGTTGACAAAAACGGCTGCTTTTTTGTATATAATAGGTATCTTTTATTCATTGGACAGGCAGAATTGATGAAAAATTTTCGGAAAAATCCGGCGTCTTTGCGTTTTATGAAGACGTTTTTGACTGCGGCGGAACGGTTGGCGGCCGCAGTTCACCGTGACGAATCGGATAAATCGCCGTTTTTTGTTTACAGCAAGGAGATGTCTGCGGTTTATCCCGCATTGGAAAATCTGGCTTGGGAGCTTAAGGTTCATCACGGGGCGGGTATTGATATTCCGGCGGCAGAAGGGGCGGAGCCTTTTGAATTGAGTGCCGCTTTTCCGGTTCTGCTGGAAAAAACGTCTTCTGAGATGAAACGGATTTATCCGCAGGTATGTCCCTGGTATGACAGTGCGCGGCCGTCCGTGCCGCAGCAGTTGGAAACCGTGTGGAATCATTTGCAGGAAGAGTCGGTGTCGGCATTGGACAAATACTGGCTGCAGAACAGTTTGCGTTTGTCGCTGGAAGAAATCAGAACCAAACAGGAAGTTTTTAAAACAGCAGATGTATGACGCGATAGAAAATCGTTCACTGCCGCAGCAGGTGGCCGGTGTTATGGAAAGTGTCGGTTATGTGGTGGATGAGGATCAGGACGATGAGATTGCCGATATTCTGTATGACGTGGGCGATACTTTTCTGAACGGCAACCGCCATGTTGACAGTTCGCAAGTAACGATGAGCGTTTGGGACAAACTGCAGAAAAGCTGGGCAATCAGTGATGTCGAACAGCGGCTGTTATGGCCGTTGGCACGGCCGATGGCCGAATTGGGCAAAGTTATCCGGGCAACGCAAAAGAAAATGGCTGTTCTTAATTATCCGGCGCGTTATTTGTCCGAGCAATTGCGAAATCTGGGAGAAATTCCGTCGCATGAGGCTGCCAATAATATGATTTATCCGTCGGTGTCTTCGGAAGAAAATTCCGGACTTTTTTGGGCGGACGGGGAAACTCTGCCCGGTTATTTGAGCCCTTATCTTGACGATGCCTCCTTTCAGAAAGTCAATGCCGAAGGCGTTCGCTGGAAGCAGTATGAAAAGCAGGGCGATGTTCTTCAGCTGCCGGAATGGCGTGAGAATTTTAAGGCGGTTCTCGGAGACTGGTGCCAGATGCTGTCAGAAGATGTCGAACAGTTTCAAGGGCAAATCAGACATTATTTTGAGGGGGAACAAAGGCGCAGGGAAGCCGTTGAAGACGGTGACGTTGTTTCGGGCAGAAATGCGGAAGCCGAAAAACGCTTTAAAGAGGAAAGCCTGAGTTTTGCCGGAAAGTTGGCGGCCGCTTCGGCGGCGGCGGAAAAATATGCCGGCGTTATTCTCAATGATTCCGGCATCGGTCAAAAGACGCTGGCAAAAATTTCCGCCGACAAAGACTGGAGTGAAGACGACTACCGGCTTTTGTTTCATCTGGCGGAAAATTTTGAAAATAACTATCATGAGCATGAAGGGCAGCTGCCGGTCAGCGCAGAGGGAGGAAACGAGCGGTTTTTTGAGGCTTTTGCAATGCTGCCGCCCAGTCCGGAGAAACATGAGATGATGAAGTTAATGCTGTCAAATTTTGCCGACCGGCAGTTAAGCATTGACGGCGAAATTGAAATGCTGAGCGAGGATTTTATTTCTTTGGCAGAAGAAATGCAGGCGGAAAAATATGATTTGCTGGAAGATTTTGTCGGGAGCGGAATGGAACTGTATCCCGAACTGCGCCGGCTGGGACAGGAAAAGCTGGCCGGGGATATCAGCTATTGGGTCAGCGGCAATTATGTTATTCCGTTTTATATGGAGTTGATGTCGGCTCCCGGTTCCTGTGACGAAATGCTGCGTGAAATTGACGGTTATGAATCGTTTTCGCCGGAAGCGCAGGGATTTCTGCGTTCCTTAATCGGGGCGTATAAAGATATGGTGCTGCCGCTTCATCAGGAAAGCAAGCAAAATCTCGGCCAGGTATGGGCATTGAATGCGGGAGCGATAAATGATGATAATCCGCTGGCGGGAATTGTCCGCGATTATAAGGAAGTGCTGCTGCGGGAGATGGACTTGGGCGAGAATCGCCGACTGTTGGAAAATACTTATGAGAGCGAAGATAAAATTTATCGCGATTATCGGCATTACCGGCAGGAGCGTGAAAAATTCACGGTTTCCGATAAAGCTTTGAAACAGGCTTTAATGCAGCTGTTGTCGGCTCGCCGCTAGGTTTTGATAATTTTTTTTTGAATAATATCATTTTTAGCTAGACAAGCCGAAAAATATGTTTTATAAACTCTCTCGTTGACCGATGCTCGGGTAGCTCAGTTGGTAGAGCAGAGGACTGAAAATCCTCGTGTCGGCGGTTCGATCCCGTCCCCGAGCACCATTCAAAAAACCTCCCTTGCGGAGGTTTTTTTGTATCCGGCATTATTGCGGCGTCATTTCTGAGATGTTGCCGTTTTGATTTATCCATATTGTTTTTGTGCGGAACCCGACGGGGATGTAGCACGCCGCGCGATTTTGGACTTTTAGCCGCTGTTTTTTAGACTTTTGCGGTTCTTTTTAGACTCTTGTCTTGTATATCAAATTAATTTACCTACTATATATAGTATTCGTTTAAAACATTTTAAAAACTTTTAAACCCGCTTATTCTTAGACTCTGCGAGGTTTTTTTCATCCTCGCAGAGACATATTTTTTTAGTGCGGGATATATATCCTGAGCCTATTTATAACCGGCTTAAGTCAACGTTACTGATTAGCAGTTCGCTGGCTTTTTTTCCGGGTTGAAGACCGGTTGTGTAGAGTGTTTGCACTTCTTTTATATAAAAAGCCTTAAATATCTGCCGAATCTCCGGCACGTCGTTAATACTCATTATAAACTTACCTTTAATCCTTTTTAACAGTTTGGCCAGATTTTCAAAATCAGCTTTGTTGAATATGCCTTTACCGTAGTCGTTTTCGCAGCCCCAATATGGCGGGTCGAGATAAAAGAGCGTATCTGTTCGGTCATAATGACTGATAAAGTCTTGGTATAGAAGACACTCTATATAGACACCGCTCAAGCGTTTGTGCAACTCTTGGATTGATTGAATAATTTTTTCCGAGCTAAAACGGTTTTGACGGACATCGATCCCAAAATGTTGGTTGTATGTTTTGCCGCCAAAGGCGTTTTTCTGTATATATAAGTATCTGACAGCTCGCTCCAATTCGGTTAAGAGCAGCGGCGGAGTTGCTAACATCTGCTTAAACTCGGCGCGGCTGCAAATCTTGAATTTCAGCATATCGGCCAGATAATCCGGAAACCGCTCAACCATTCGGAACATATTGACGATTTCGCTGTTTATGTCGTTGATAGCCTCGCATTTTGGCTTTTGGGTTCGTCTAAAGAAAATACCGCCCATACCCATAAACGGTTCTGCGTATATGTTGTGCGGGATTTTTTCAATAATAGGAACTATAGTCTTGGCCAGTAAACGCTTGCCGCCCAGATAAGGCGCGATCGGCTCTGTCGGTTTGACCTGTTCAAAGTTAATAATATTTGTTGACTGTGTTCGCATTTCGTTCTACTTCCTTTCTGCATTTAAATTTAAGTGTTAAAGAGCAGGAAGCCAGCCCGCGCGGGGCTTTCTCTGGTAGAATCGATAGTTCTGCCGGCGGGGCGGTGGTGCGCCCCGTCCTTTATTTATCAATTTTGGTTATTTTGAGATAACCGGTATAAAATTCCTGTCCGTAATTCGTGCCGGGTATCGGCTGATAACTGCCGGAACGCTGGCCGTTGGTCTGAATTTCCGGCGTGCCGTACAGTTCGGCCCAGCTGACGTTGTTAATGGTTAAAACGCCGTCGGCATATTGTTCGTAATTGTAATCGGTTGCCCCGGTTGCACCTTCAGCAATGATAAAATCGCCGATAAAAGTATTCTTTTTAAGCGGGTAGGTGTTTTTGTTGGTTTTGGCTCCCACTTGAACCGCTACCTCAACCGTTTTCAATATTTTAATCTTGCCTTTAAATGCTGCACCGGAACCGCCGTCAAATCCAGACCAGCCGCCGTTGGCAGAATTTGAACCGCCGCCGGCCGCGATAATTTCACAAATATCGCCTTTATAGAACTTGACTGTGCCGTTGATGTTATCCTGTCCGCCTTTTTCCGGCTGTGGCCGTCCTTCGAAAAGCGTTTCGCCCGGGTCGTAAGGACTGCGTTTGCCGGTATTAAATACATTCAAAGTTGTTCTGATTCCGGACATGTCAGGCCTCGCTTCCGAGGCTTGCGCCTGCATAATAATTATTAAAAAAATTAAAGCGTTGGGTCAGGTTAAGCTCGGCAGAGCGTTTTCCCCCCCCCCTAGGTTTCTGCGGGTTTGCGCCATTTTTGACCTCCTTTTTGTTACAACAAGTTTTATTTGGATCTCAGATATTTCAGCAATGCACCGCCGGTTTGTTTTTGGCCTGCCGGCACATTTGTTCCGGCACCCCAACCGTAAGACGAAGTCGATGCGCCGCCAGTTCCCAGCCCCTGAACGCTGCCACTGCCATTGTTGCCATTTGTAGCTTTAACAGTTTCAACAACTTCCAATGCCGAATTAACCGTCAGCGTACCGCCCGGTCCGCCGTTATGACCCCACCATGTGCTAGCACCCGAGCGGCAGACAATCATTTCGACACCGTCAATTATCAGCTTGCTGAAATGCTCTGAACTGTCGGCCGGTTGCGGCCCGGAAGCAATCAGCCGTACGCTTGACTTCTTGCGCAAACGAAAACTGCCTTCCCAAGTTGCACCGCTGCCGCCGGAAGTGAAAGCCCAGACGCCGGAGGCAGCATACCAGTTGCCACCGGTGCCTCCGCCGCCGGTAATCGCCAGATAATAGACCCCGGCCGGCAGTTCGGCCGTGATTTCGCTATTTTCTAGCTGATACAGAATTTCATCGCGCTTAAACGGCTCTTTTTTAGTGTTAAACGGGCTGAAAGCCGTTCTGATTCCGGACATGTCAGGCCTCGCTTTCAAGGCTTAAGCCTGCATAATAATTGTTAAAAAAATTAAAGCGTTGGGTTAAGCTAAGCTCAGCAGAGCGTTCCCCCCCCCCTAGGTTTCTGCGGGTTTCACTCATTTTTGACCTCCGTCAGCCTTACAAAAAGCTGGTAATTGGCTGAATTTGTAAAGGCGATTAAAATATTCATTAGCAATCTTTTTATCTTCTGTTGACAGGCGACGATACACACCGCCCATCGCCGGGCCGCCCTTGGGAAAAGTAAGGCAGTTTTTTTTAGAGCAGGTTGTTGTCGAACAACCTAGTAATGGCATCATCATCAACATTAGGCTGAGCCAAAATACCAGTCGCACAATCTTTTTCAAATTTTATGACCTCTTTTTCTTTGGTTATATACTTGATATACGATT
>ENA-UOJC01004034-UOJC01004034.1-human-gut-metagenome-genome-assembly--contig:-C104-NODE-4034-length-12968-cov-18.337334_pt1 | contig 12968 bp, 10 predicted proteins | sample MGYA00242339_ERZ723886 | MGnify/ENA metagenome assembly ERZ723886 | reverse complement strand
AGCGATTTATTCTGCCCCCTGAACAGGGGGAAGTCCGGCGAAGCCGGATAGGGGGGAGGCGAGCGCAGCGAGCCAATTCGCAGAATGCTTTTCATGCCATATGACATAGAAAGCCAATCCCGTAACGCTGACTTTATACTCATCGCCCGTAAGGGCGATACCACAACCCTCGGCCTGAAAGGCCGTCAAACTTAAGAACCCTCCGGCCGTCAGGCCGGTCAATCCTAAGAACCTTTTTCCACAACCCTTCTACACAACCCGCCGCCGACAGGCGGCCACAACCCTCGGGCTGGAAGCCCGTCAACCCTCACGCCGCAGGCGTGTCCCGTACCCCGTTTACCCTCTGCTTATCTTCCTGAAGAATGATATAATAATAAATAATTCAAAGCTTTCAAAGGCAAAGGAGAAAGGACAATACTATGTCAACCACATTAGGAGCGGATTTCCGCAGCCCCACGTTCTGGCAGCGGCTTGCTTTTATTATCGGGATTACCCTGGTGGGTACCTTTTTATACTCCGTAGGCGTCAATGCCTTCCTGGTACCTCATCAGTTCCTTTCCGGCGGGCTCACCGGTATAGCCATGGTGCTCTACTACCTCACAGGCTTCCCCATCGGTATGGCGAACCTGCTTATGAACATTCCTATCCTTCTTCTTTCCCTGAAATTCATGGGGAAATTCTACACCCTCATTACCATTCTTGGTACTGTGTGCTGCTCCGTTTTCATTGACCTGACATCCTTCCTGGCGGACTACAATGTGGTGAAAGAGCCGCTGGTGGCTGCTATTTCCGGCGGCGTGGTGCTGGGCCTTTCCATGGGCCTTCTCTACCGCTACAACAGCAATACCGGTGGACTGGATGTGGTGGGAGCCATTTTGAAGAAATATTACAATCTGGAAATCGGCTACGTGGTTTTCGCCCTGAACTTTGTCATCGTCACTGCCGGCGCCTTCATTTTTACCCTGGAACCGGCCATCTGCACCCTGATTTCCATGTATATCAATGCCAATCTCTCCAGCCGCATTGTCATCGGCTTTGCCCAGAGAAAGGCTGCCTTCATCGTGTCCGACAAGCCTTTGGAAATTTCCGATGCCATCCTTCGTAACATCCATCACGGCGCCACTCTTCTCTACGGCCAGGGCGCTTTCTCCGGCGTAGAAAAGAAAATCGTCTTCGCCATTGTGGACCTCACCCAGATTACCAGGGTGCGCCATCTCATCGAAGACATAGACCCTTCGGCCTTCCTCTTCATCATGAATACCACCGACGTCATAGGCCGCGGCTTTACCAGCCCCCTTTCCACTGCCAGAACCATGCCCAAGTCCGTGCGCTATACCTGCGATAAGGATGGAAATATGATTCCCACCCACATGTGGTCCTATGAAATGGAAGCAGAAGCCCATCCGGAAGCGGACAAGCAGGAACCGCCCCGGCAGGACGGGAAGTAAAGGGGCGCTGACCGCTGGGAAGGTATGTAACAGACTTTCCGCTCATTGCCTGCAGGGCCTGTTAAATCTGAGAACCCTCCGGCCCATGGGACCGGAGGGTCTGAACCATTCGCACCGGTAGGTGCCTTTTTATCAGCAAGGAGATTATGATGGAATACCTCATTGACGACAACTATGTACCCCTGGACAGTACCCTTGGAAACGTGGAATACCTGATGGAAAAGATCCTGCTGGATGCCCAGTATATGGAAAATCTGGCAGAACGCCTGGACGATAACGATGATGATTATGATGATGACTATGATGATGACTATGATGATGAAGACGAGGATCATGAAGGCCGTGCCAGCCTGGAGATCATCAAACTGAAGGGCCAGATCCGGCTGCTCCAGATGGAAAAGGAAATGCTTCGGCAGAATTTGGCAACGGTGACAAGCATGGTAGAAGACTTGAGAAGGGATGCCGAGGAAGCAAAGGACAAGGTGCATAAGCTCAGGCACGACATCGACTGGTACGGAGAAAGACGATAAGATTTTGTCCCATGGAGATACTATAAGAATAGAGAGACCGAAAGGTCCGGGCTTTATTCCATCCATTTCCAGAAGCCCTTGATCCATGGAAAAGGGGAAGGAAAAGGGCGCTTCCTTCATCCCACCTCTCCGGTGTACCAATCATCGGAATATTGTTCTTGTTGATGGTTCTAAAAGTACAAGCCGGACTCAGCCCGCAGCCGGAAGCTGACTGCTTTCGGATCTGCATGCAGCGGCTCTTTCCAACCGACTGGTATTTAATGACAAATGATTCATATACGGCATGTACCGAGATTCTTCGCTGGCGCTCAGAATGACTGCAGGGGGAGGCAAGAACGTAACGCTGGCTCCTTCCTCTGGAAGGAGCTCCGCGATAGCGGTGAGGATAGAACTTTGCTGTGCAAAGGCGCCGACAGGCGGCATTAAAACTCATGGCCCAAAGGGGCGATACCACCACCCTCTGAACCCTTTGAACCCGGGCCGCGAAGCGGCCCTTTAATACCCTTTTATCTGCCCTTCGCCGCTCATGTCGAAAATGGGGCCGTAGGCGGCGTTGGCCAGGCCCTTGATGGCCCATACGCAGTTCTGGGAGGCGGAGTAAATATAGCGGTCTTCCACCGGTACAATGTGTCTGGCGGCCCGCATGGAGGCGATGGCGGGATTGGAGAGGAAATCATCCCTGTATTTGGCGGCGCCGGTGGTATCAGAGGTGCGGTCGGTGGATACGAAGAGCATGTCCGGGTCTGTCTTGATAATAAGCTCCGGCGATGTGGCCTGGCCGTTGGCGCCGCCGGCCAAGGTGATGGCGTTGTCAATGCGGGCTGCCGTGAGGAGTTCGTTGAACATGGAGCCGGGGCCGCCGTAGCGGGTCATCTGGGATACCAGGTATACCACCGGCTTTTTTCCTGTTTCTTTGGAAAGGCGGCTTTGGATTTCCGAAAGGGTCTTGTCCATCTGGGAAATCACCTGGTTTCCCCGTTCTTTTTCGTCCACTGCTGTAGCAATGATGCGCACATCCTCCTTCACCTGATCAATGGACCGGGGGCCGTCGATGACCACCACCGGAATGCCCAGGTTCCGGTAGAGATCCAGTTCTTTGCCGTCGGTATAGGTGGAGGCCACGATGAGGTCCGGCTTTGCTTCCGTCACCACTTCCATGGAAAGACCGGTAAGAGGGACGGTGAGGGGAATGTCTTTCGTTTCATTGGCAATATAGGAAATATTGGGATCCCGGTCTGCTTCGGTGGCGGCCATCAGTTTGTCCGGCGTCACCACGGAAAGGAGCATGGTGTCGATGGAAGCGGAATTTCCCAGAATCCTCTTCGGCTTGGCAGGAATTACCACTTCTTTCCCTGTGGCATCGGTGACGGTATAGCTTTTTCCTTCTCCGGAAGGGGCCATCTGCTTCATGCCGCAGCCGGAAAGGGTCAGAAGAATGAGAAGACTGGCGCATAAAGCGCCGGCTTTTGCGTATTTCATCATAACCTCCCTGTACGAAAATATCAGCTTTATTATATCATAGGAGAAGATGTTCATTTCTTAAAATATTAAAAAATAGTTTACAAAATCTGAGATTTATGTATAATAAAGAGGTATGTTTATTAAGAATTCCGTAATGGTTTGAATCCGGGGGATTCCCGGAGGAGATGAAAAGAGAAGCGCGGTGAGGGGAGACCCGATTCCGCCACGGTCCCGCCGCTGTGAAGCTTCGGAAAGCAGGCAATGATTGAATTGGCCCTTTCCAGAGGGATTTCAAAATGTCACTGGGAAACTGGGAAGACGAAATCTCTGAGGAAGCTGAGTCAGAAGAACTGCCTTATGGAACCGGTTTTCCGCTTTGCAGGATAAGGGTACGATGTATACTGCTTCCCTGCGGGCGGCATGGTTTCATATACCCTGATTGGGCAGCGAGGGAGGAACTTTTATGAACAGGAAAATTATGGCAGCGTCACTGGCAGTTTTATCACTTTCCGGCGGCGCTTTTTGCGTGGAAGCATCCGATATGCCGGTGTACACCTTAGACGGCATCGTGGTCACCGCCAGCCGGGTGCCGGAAAAGAAAATCGACTCCAACGCCGATGTGTCCGTGGTGACGGCGAAGGAAATCGAGGAAAAGCACTATGACGATGTATCGGAAGCAGTTAGACATGTGCCTGGCGTTATTATTTCAAATAGTTCCGGTAATGGTCAGAATTATAATTCAAATAAGTTATATATTAATGGATCTGATAAAGTAGTTCTTCTGATTGATGGTGTTCGTATGAATACGAATGGCCTTACAACAGGAAGTGCGGTTACATTGGCACAACATGTGAATATGGGGTCCATTGAACGAATAGAAGTACTGAAAGGCGCAGCTTCTACCTTATATGGCTCTGATGCGCAAGGTGGGGTTATTAATATTATTACTAAAAGCCCGCAGGAAGGGAAGGTAAATACTTCTTTGACAATCTCTGGCGCCAGTTATAAAGGGGCCAAATATAGTTTATACAATGAAGGAAATATAGACGGCTATTTTTGGTCAATAGAAGCGCAGAAAGAATTGCAGGGAGATTATAAAGATGCGCATGACCATAAGGTTATTAATGACCTGGATGCCAAGTCTTATCAGTTCAAGTTTGGCAAGAATCTGGGGGATGATTCTTCTGTTGCACTTTATTACAGCAAGTATAAGTCCGATTACCAAAGACCGGATCAGCCATATATGCATGTAGGCGCAGGAGATAAAACAGTTGATTATGGGAAAAAAGATAATGATTCTATCAATCTTCAATATAAGTCAAAAATCAATGAACATCTGACGAATCATTTTACTATTTATAGAAATCGTACCGAATTTCAGGATAATTATAAGAGCTTATACAGCTCCTGGCTTATGAGGATGAAAAGTTCGGGAATGACAGATCAGCTGACTTGGAAAAATGAAAATCATACGGTGACAGGCGGCGTGGATTATTATAAAGATGAATTGCCTGAATTTTATTCTTATGGTAGCAGGGATGCTGCGGAAGGAAAGCATATTTCCGACACGGCCTTTTATATACAGGATGTCTGGAATATTGATAATCACTGGAACCTGACTCCGGGAATCAGGTATGATCATAACTCCAGGTTTGGTGGTCATACAACTCCGGCACTGACAGTTGGCTATAAACAGGATGATAAAACGAATTATTATTTAGGTTATAAGGAGTTCTTTGTTGCACCTGATTTGTATCAATTGTATGATTTTTGGGCAGGGAATAAAGATTTAAATCCGCAGGAAGGCGGAACATGGCAGTTCGGTATTAATAAAATCTTTGATGACACGTTATCAGGAACTTTTAATGTATATCATACCCATGCCAAGAATATGATTGTTTACGCTTCTGATGCTTATAAATATACAAATTCAGGAAGCGTGGATACAGATGGGGCAGGATTGCAGTTGACCAAACAAATAGGAAACCATTGGGCAGCTGCTATTGGATATACATATACTCATGTAGAAGGAAATGAAAGTACAAAGTCAAACTTGAATGGATTTTTACCTAAACATACCTTGGATATTGGGGTTTCTTACCGGAATAGTAAATTTGATGCCAACATGACAGGAAGGGCTGTATTTGGCAGGGAAGCAGGTAAAAATTATCAGGGAGAAGTTCCATCAAGATATAAAAACTACAATGTATGGGATGCTTCCTTTAACTACAAACCTGTTCCCTATGCCAAGGTTTTCTTTAAAATTAACAATATCTTTAATGAATATTATTGTGATGTGGGTACGTTTTCGTCTTCTGCTTATGGAGAGACCCATGATTGGTATTCCATGCCTGGACGTAATTATCAGGTTGGTGTTACGTTCCAGTTCTGATTCTAATACAAAAATCCCCGCGGCAATGACGCAGGGATTTTTTGTGTTTTCAATATTTATTCTGGATGAAATGGGTGGGGATCCATTCTTCATAAACCGGCTTTTGGATGCCTTCCTTTTCTCCGGCCTTCATGCATTTCAGAATCCAGGCCATGTTGCGGGCCAGGGTGCGCATGGTCTGCAAACCTTCCTTGTCCTTCAGGGCATCTTCCCTGGTGAAACCGTGAATCTGGTTCCAGTACTGGGAACCGGGGACGATCATATTATTCATGAGGAAATACTTGTTCATGCGATCGAAGGCTGCGGTGGCACCTCCGCGGCGGCAGCTGACTACAGCAGCTGCCAGCTTTCCTGCCATGCGGCCTCCGGCAGCGTAGAAAAGACGGTCCATGAAGGCGGTAATCTGTCCATTGGGGCCGCCGTAATAGACGGGAGAGCCGAAAATGAGGCCGTCCCATTCATCCAGCCGGTCAAGGACTTTATTCACAGAGTCTTTGTCCTGTACACAGTGCCCATGGGATTCGCAGTAGCCGCAGGCAATGCAGCCGGTTATGGGTTCCCTGCCAATCTGCAGGATTTCCGTTTCAATGCCCTCTTCATTCAGAGTGCGGGCCGTTTCCTCAAGGGCCGTGTATACACAGCCCCGCCGATGGGGACTGCCGTTAATCAGCAAAACTTTCATCACCATTCCTCCTTTTGATTATGATGACACTGTTTCTAACCTGTTTTTATTATAACAGACAAGAATAGGGGCTCACTGCTTTCTACCCGTCATTTCCCTATTTACAACCTCATACATATCCGCTATACTGTATACATATTGATAAAGAGACAACGGAGCCCTTTTTACCGTAAGGTAAGAAGGGCTTTTGCGTCTCTATGGCAAAGAGGCTGCACTCATCTTCGATGACTGCGGCCTTTTTTCGTAAGGAAGCGCTGATTCACTCATTGTCTGCTTTTATTCTTGAATTTTTAGGCAATGCAAGGAATGGGATGACGCAAATAGCGAGCTATTTAAGGAGTCCCATGACGCGGCAGTGCATAAAAATTTTTGTGAAAGCAGACTCTATGAGCGAATCAGTGCTTCCGAAGGGGGAGAGACTATGAAAAAACTTCTGAAAGCTGTACTGACCGGTTCCCTTCTGGGCCTGACGGTCCTTGGTTTGGCAGGCTGCGGCGGGCAGTCGGGAAGTTCTTCTTCCGGCGGCTCCGTGCCTAAGGACACCATTGTGGTGGGCATGGCAGTAGATCCGGAGACTCTGGACCCGGCGGTGACCATGGACAACAAGGGCTGGCAGATTACCTATTCCGCCTATGAACGGCTGGTGAAATACAAGGTGGCAGACGGCAAGGCCACCACGGAGGTGGAACCGTCCCTGGCCAAATCCTGGACCGTCAGCGATGACGGACTCACCTGGACCTTTACTTTGAATGAGGGGCATAAATTTGCCGACGGTTCTCCGGTGGACGCCAAAGCAGTGAAGTTTTCCATCGAAAGGGTACAGAAAATGAAGAAGGGACCTTCCGATTATTTCAAAGTGGTGAAATCCATCGAAACGCCTGATGATAAAACGGTCATTTTCCAACTGGACAAGCCCTTTGCGCCCTTCCTCTACACCCTGGCGGTGAATGGCTCTTCCATCGTGAATCCGAAGGTCATGGACCAGGCCAAGGATAACGATATGGGCTCCTCCTACCTGGCCACCCATACCATGGGTTCCGGCGCCTATGAAATCACGTCCTACACCCCCAGCCAGTCCATCAAGCTGGATGTACAGAAAAATTATGCCGGCAAGGCACCTTCCATCAAGCATATCCTTTTCAACAGCATCAAAGATCCCTCGGCTCAGCGGCTGCAGCTGGAAAAGGGGGATATTGACATTGCCGAAGGCATTCCCATGGACCAGATCGACCAGCTGAAGGATAACAAAGCCATCCATATTTATGAAGATCCTTCCCTCCTCTGCTCCATCGTATACCTGAACAATCAGAAACTGCCTACCAGCAATAAAGTATTCCGCCAGGCCCTTTCCTACGCCATTGACTACAATGCCATTATCGACGGCGCTGTGAAAGGCCGGGGCCAGCAGCTTACCAGTGCCGTGCCGGAAGGTATGTGGGGCAAAGATGAATCCATCAAGGGCTATTCCTATAACCTGGATAAAGCAAAGGAACTTCTGGCCAAATCCGGCGAGAATGTGACGGAAATCAATCTTCTCTACTCCGGCCACGCAGCCTTCGACGAGGCGGAAGCTCTCATTATCCAGAATAATCTCCAGCAGCTGGGCATCAAGGTGAACCTGGAAAAGGTGGCCTGGGCTACGTTCCGGCAGAGAGCGGACAAAGGCGATTTCCAGATGGCCTTGGGCACCCGGAGCCCGGACTACAGCGATCCCCAGTTCTTCCTTTCCTACTGGCTTGACTCCTCCTACTGGGGGCTCCCGGGAAACCGCTCCTTCTATAAGAATGACGAAGTGGACAAGCTCCTCCGTGAGGCTGAGGTCATGACCGACAAGGAGGGGAGGATGGAAATTTACAAGAAGGTACAGCATATCGCCTTTGACGATGCCCCCTACCTCTTCCTCTTCCAGACCAAGGTACTCACCCCCATGAGAGCCAATATCAAGGGCTTTGCCTACAATCCCATGCTGGACAGCATGTTTGATTTCGAGCACCTTTCCAAGGAATAAAGGGCCCCTTCCAGACTGGGGCTGCGGGGGCTGAGGATGCCTGGAGACCCGAAGAAAAGGAGCTGCTATCCGCTATCCGCTGTGTGACTCCCTGCAGTCACCGCCGTAAGGCGGATTTCCCCTGGCAGCTGACGCAGCCCTTGCGGCGAGGCCGTGGCAGCCTTCGGGAGTACAGTCATTTCCCGCAAGTGTTACTCATGTCCATTTATCATACAAGGAGGGCTTATGATTTCATGGCGATTTGTATTTCAAAAACTGATTCATCTCATCCTTGTCTTTATAGGCGTTTCCATCGTTACCTTCTGCATTTCCCACGTCATTCCCGGTGACCCGGCCCGCATGCTGGTGGGACCTCATGCGTCGCCGGAAACGCTGGAGGCGGCGCGGCAGTCCCTGGGACTGGATAAGCCGGTGCTTACCCAGTACGTTCTCTACATGGAAGGCCTTTTCCACGGAGACATGGGCGTGTCCATCCGCACCCAGATGCCCGTGGCCGGCGAACTGGCCCGCTATTTCCCGGCCACCCTGGAGCTCACGTTGGCGGCCATGGTGATTGCCGTGTTTTTTGGCATTTTCCTGGGAGTGCTGTCGGCGGTGCATCGGAACTGCTGGCTCGACCATATCTGCCGGGTGATTTCCATGGTGGGCGTATCTATTCCCCTCTTCTGGTCCGGCGTGGTGTGCCTCATTCTTTTTTACAAAGTATTTCCCCTTTTCCCCGCTTCCGGCAGGCTGGACACCTTCCTGACGCCGCCGCCTGCGGTGACGGGACTTTATGTGATTGACGGGATTCTTTCTGGAAATATGGACGTAGTGATTTCTGCCATCCATCATCTCCTTCTCCCGGCCCTCTGTCTGGCCTATGCCCAGCTGGCCATCATTGCCCGGCAGGTCAGGAGCGGCATGGTGGACGTGCTGGAGCAGGACTATATCCGCACCGCCCGGGCCTGCGGCATTCCAAGGCGCCGTGTGATTTACCGCTACGCTTTGAAAAATGCACTGATTCCCACAGTTACCATTACAGGCCTTACCATGGGAGAGCTTCTGGGCGGCGCTGTCATTACGGAAACCATTTTCGGCTGGCCGGGCATGGGAAAGTATGTGATGGACTCCATTGCCTACCTGGATTTTCCGGCTATTATGGGCTTTACCCTGGTGGTGTCCGTGGGCTATGTGGTGATTAATATGGTGGTGGATATGATTTACAATATCCTGAATCCACAGATCAGCGGAGGTGATGGCCATGACTGACGTGAAGGCAGAGGAAATCCGGGAAGAGGGGGAAGGCTTTTTCCATAAATCCCTGGATATCCTTCTGAAGAACAAGCTCACCCTGGCAGGCATGGTCATTGTGGCCCTCATTATCCTGCTGGGACTTCTGGCGCCCCTTGTCAGTCCCTGGGACCCCAATCTCATGAACGTGGCAGGCAGGCTCCAGGCACCTTCCCTTCATCATTTCTTCGGTACCGATGAAATGGGACGGGACATTTTCTCCCGTATCCTTTACGGCGCCCGGATTTCCATTACCGTAGGCCTGTCCATCGTCATCATTGCTGCCGCAGCAGGTGTGGCCATCGGCAGTGTCTCCGGCTTCTGCGGCGGGAGGGTGGACTGCATCATCATGGCACTGACAGATATGATTCTGTCCTTCCCCTCCATGGTGCTGGCCCTGGCTTTGACCGCCGCCCTGGGGGTAGGTCTTTTCAATACCATGCTGGCGGTGTGCATCGTCAGGATTCCCCTCTATGTGCGCCTCGTGCGGGGGCAGGTGCTGTCCCTGAAAGAGGAGCCCTATGTGAAGGCCTCCAGAACCTTCGGCGCTTCGCCCGCCTGGATGGTGGTGCACCATATCCTGCCCAGCTGCCTGTCGCCCCTCATGGTGCAGATGACTCTGGGCATAGGGGATGCCATCCTCATTGCCTCCTCCATGAGCTTCATCGGCCTTGGTGCCCAGCCGCCCATGCCGGAGTGGGGCGCCATGATTTCCACCGCCCGGGTCTATGCCATTGACCAGTGGTGGTACGCCGCTTTCCCGGGGCTGTTCATCCTGGTCACAGTGATGGGATTCAACCTGCTGGGCGATGGCCTCAGGGACATTCTGGATCCCCGGGAAGGGTCTAATCATTCATAGGTCCTGGAAGTGGAGAGTGATGATATGAAAAATATACTTGAAATCGAACATCTATCCCTGTCCCTTCCTTCCAGGAAGGGCATGGTGCCTATCCTTCATGATGTGAACCTCCATGTGGGAGAGGGAAAAATCCTGGGACTGGTGGGAGAGTCGGGCAGCGGCAAATCCATGACCGCCTTTGCGGTGACCCGCCTCCTTCCCGGCGGAGAAAAGGCGGAGCTGGACGGTTCCATTCGCCTCTGCGGCCGGCAGCTTCTGGGTATCAGCAGGAAAAGCATGGAAGAAGTGCGAGGTCGGGACGTATCCATGATATTTCAGGAACCCATGACCTGCCTGAATCCCGTCTTTACCATAGGCACCCAAATGATGGATGTCATCAGGACCCATGAAAAAATGACCAGAGGCGATGCCCGGAAGAAAGCCCTGGCCATGCTGGAAGCGGTGCATATACGGAACGGGGACGACGTGATTTCCTGCTATCCCTACCAGCTTTCCGGCGGCATGCGGCAGCGGGTGATGATAGCCATTGCCCTGTCCTGCCATCCCAAGCTCCTCATTGCCGATGAACCCACCACTGCCCTGGACGTGACGGTGCAGGCCCAGATTCTCTACCTTATTAAAGAAGCCTGCCGGAAACTGAAAACGGCAGTGCTCTTCATTTCCCATGACCTGGGAGTGATTTCTGAAATCTGCGATTCTATTGCCGTCATGTATTCCGGCCACATTGTAGAGTCCGGCGACACGGCGTCGGTACTGACAGCCCCTTCCCATCCCTATACCCGGGCCCTGATCGGCGCCCTGCCTAGGTTCACCGGCAGCCATACCCATGACAGGCTCACCGCCATTCCCGGCATGGTGCCGGATCCGTCGGAACACATAGGGGGCTGCCGTTTCGCACCCCGCTGCCCGAAGGCCAGCGCCGCCTGCCGGGAAGGCCTGCCGCCGCCTCTGGAAATCCGCCCGGGCCACAGGGTGTACTGCTGTCATCCCGAGGAGGTGTGACATGGATATACTGGAAATCAGGAACGTAACGAAAACCTTTCATACCCGGAGCTTCTGGGGAAAATCAAAGACCGTGCATGCCTTAAACGGCATCAGCCTTTCCCTGGCCAAAGGGGAGTCTTTAGGTATCGTAGGGGAGTCGGGCTGCGGCAAATCCACCCTGGCCAGCCTTATCATCCGTCTGGCAGAGCCTACCTCCGGAGAAATTCTGCTCTACGGACGAGATATTTCCCATGTAAAGGAAAAAGAACTGAAAGACATCAGGAAGAAAATACAAATCGTCTTCCAGGACCCCTATTCCTCCCTGTCGCCCCGCATGAAAATAGGGGACATCCTCATGGAGCCTGCCCGGGTGATGGGCGAATTTTCCGAAGCCCATCGGAAAGAGCGGGCAGAAATGCTGCTGGAAATGGTGGGCCTTCGGAAAAACGTGATGGACCGCTATCCCCATGAATTTTCCGGCGGCCAGCGCCAGCGCATCTCCATTGCCCGCTCCCTCATGACCAGCCCGGAAATCCTGATCCTCGACGAGCCCACCAGCGCCCTGGACGTGTCTGTGCAGGCCCAGGTGCTGAATATCCTCATGGACCTTCGGGAAAAGCTCCACCTCACCTATCTCTTCATCTCCCACAACCTGGCAGTGGTACGCTATATTTCCGACCGCACCGCCGTCATGCAGAAGGGAAAAATCGTGGAAATTGGTGCTTCCGATGACATTCTGAGCCATCCCAGGGACCCCTATACCCAGGAACTCATAGCGGCTGTACCTATGATAGGGAAAACCTTCGTACCGCCGGACAGAATTATGGAATTGGGGTGATGAGTGAACTGGTGTCCTGTTGGAGCCTGTGGCTGCTGCCCGTTATCCTGATGTTACAGAAGTCAATCCCCTGACACCACTTGCTCCCCTGCTTGTCAAGTGACACGATTCCTCGCGGGGCGGAGGGGAACCGGCAGGGGAAAACCTGCCAGCCCTCCGAGACCTGGGGCTCCCCCTTTGGTACTGTGTACCACCTTCCCCCCGCAAGCGGTAGGACAATAAGAGTGATGGGAAGACCTTTTTCCCTGCCTATGCAGTGTACACTGCCGCTTACGAAGAGAGGCCGCGAGGTCTTTTATTCTGCCCCCTGAATAGGGGGAAGTCCGGCGAAGCCGGATAGGGGGAGGCGAGCGCAGCGAGCCAGTCAGCAGAATGCCTATCATGCCATATGATACAGCAAGGTCATCCCGTAACGCTGACTTTATACTCATCGCCCTGCGGGCGATACCGCAACCCTCGGGGCCAAAGGCCCCGTCAAACTTAAGAACCCTTGG
>ENA-UOJC01004032-UOJC01004032.1-human-gut-metagenome-genome-assembly--contig:-C104-NODE-4032-length-12971-cov-6.303809_pt1 | contig 12971 bp, 7 predicted proteins | sample MGYA00242339_ERZ723886 | MGnify/ENA metagenome assembly ERZ723886 | reverse complement strand
TTCTTTTAGGAGGAGATACTAATATTATTCCAGAGCGAATGGCTACCAATGGTCCTGACCGAGATGATTATAGAGATGATGAATATAAAAATGATTCAACTATCCGGGCACAAGATTTATATTATACGGCATTGGACGGTAATTGGAATATGAATAATAATTATATTTATAACGAATATTATCAATTTTTAGATCCTAATACGGGAAAAGATGTGACTATTAATATTGATCAAGCTGATTTTGGAAGGGATATATGTTTAGGACGTGCTCCTGTAAAGAACATCAATGATGCTGAGAATTTCGTAAATAAAGTGTTAATGTATGAAAAGGCGAATGCTAATATTGACTATTCTTACATTCTCAATAATCTTAGTGTATGTGCATTTCTTAAAAAATATGAGAATGGAAATTTTGGATATGATGTAAGGAAGAGTATAAATAGCTATTATAAGTCAGATTATATGCCGGATTATAAGTATCCCCAATTGAAGCATTGGTTTCTTTTTGATCATTATAATCGCAATTGTAGTAAACATTCAGAATATATAACGACTTCTGGAGAAGAACTGAATAAAAACAATTTTATGGCTGCACTCCAAAATGGAGGAAATTCGGGATTAAACCATTTTCATTTAGTTTATCATATGGATCATTCTTCTCCAAGAGGAATGGGGGCTTCTTCTTTGGATAAAAATGAGGCAATATATAATACGGATGTAGATCAGTTGACAAATGGAAATTATTTACAGATAGTATTGTCAAGTGGTTGTGAACCGGCTACTTTTAATGAAGATTGTATTGCAGAGCATTTCATTAATAATCCTAATGGTGGTGCAGTGGCATATATAGGTAATGCAGACAGGGGGTGGACAGGAGAGCATTTTCAACTTAATAATTTATTAAAGGCTCTATATTCCAATGAATCAACTTATCATAATTTGGGCTATGTATTTCAAGCGACTATTGGCAGTAGGAATAGCAATAATTGCCGACTAACTCTTTTGGGAGATCCAGAAATGCCTGTATGGACAGCAGTTCCACAAACGTTGAATGTATCTGTTACTCCTAATGCTATAACCAATGGTGAGAACACAATTTCTATACAAATCAATAATTTGCCTACAAATCAAGAAGCACTGGTCTGTTTAATGAAAGAAGGAGAAGGATATTCTACTTTAACTATAAATGATCGGGCGGTACATTCTTTTACTTTTACTCCGTATACATCCGGTGTGGTTGATGTTACGGTTACTACAAATAATTTCCGTCCTTTTGAAACAACGATTCCCGTTAGTGTAAATCCGAAAGCGGTTCTTCATATTTCAGATGTAGTGTTTGATGATGATAAGCAGGGAGATAGTAATGGGAATAATGACAACCAACTGGATGCGGGAGAAACCATTGAATTCTCTGTTACATTAAAAAATGAAGGAAGTGTTACTTCTGATATTGTGACTGGAGAATTGGTATGTAGCTCTCCAGAAATTAATCTGATTAAAAATGTAGCTTCATTTGGTAAAATCGGTGCAGGAGGTAGCCGAACATCAGATAGGAAGTTTGTATTTACTATTGATAAAGATTGTCAAGAATATCTTATGAACGGAATGGATCCTATCGAGTTTGTCCTTACTATAAAAGATGGGTCAAGTTCTATAAGTGAACATTTTCAAGTGGATATTTTTGCTCCTGACATAGAAATAGGGAATCAAAAAATTACTTGGACGAGTAATGGAAACACTACAATAGAAGCGGGTGAAACGGTAAAAATGAATATTGATTTGATGAATGTGGGAAAATCTGAGGCAACAGGACTGAAAGCTGTGCTGATTTCGAATAATTCGCAGGTGTCATGTTCATCTACGCCAATTGTGTATCCTTCTATTGCCTTTTCTGAGACTAAAACAAATACAATTGCTTTTCAGTTCCAGACATCAAGCAGTTATGCGGGGATATTGAGTTTCACATTACAAGTAAGTAATGAGTATGGAAGGACTTGGAACTTTCCAGTAAATCCATTGTCAAGACCCTCTGTGATTAAAACATCGACTCTTGATTTTCAGCCTTATGCTTCTTCTATCAATGTGTATTGGACACCTGTCAAGGAGGTGGCCGGATATAATATATACCGTAGTGATAATGGAGAAAATGGCATTTATCGGAGATTGAATAGATTTCCATTGAAGGCTGCATATTATTTAGATGATAGCCTTGCCGAACGAACATTGTATTATTATAAGGTTGCAGCAATTTCAACAAACGGAAATGAAAGTGAATGGAGTGCGGCTTACCGGACATGGACTTCTTATCCGGTTGTCAGTCCATTCCCCAAAAGATTAGCTACCGGTGTTTATTCATCTGTATCTTGTCCAAATATTGCAGATGTGGATAATGACGGCAAACAAGAGATATTCTGGATCTATGAAGATCGGTATGATACTCATACAAGTTACATAATGGGATTTCGTCCTTCGGGCGAAGAGTTATATGATATCGATGGAAATGTGACCACAGTAAGTGGTTTTGCTAAAACACCTACAATGTTGACTGGGCAAGTGGCTTTTGGAGATTTGTCCGGAAATGGGGAACAAAATATAGTAGCATCTACTTGGGAAGATGATAAAAAATATCAGGAAAAAAGAGCAGTCTATTGTTATTCTCCGTTTGATAGGGATGGGGACCATAAACCTGATTTGTTGTGGGAAAAGCGAATTCCTTATTCAATGTTTCAAAGTCCGGTCATTGCCAATTTGGATGGTAGTGCCGATGGTACAATGGAGGTTATTGTAAAATCGCATCAAACTTCTGATATTTTTATTTTAGATCATGACGGAAATGAAGTGAGACGTTTGAATCCTAATGTTCATATTACGACTGGAAAAGACCATAATTATTCAGCATTAACAGTGGCTGATTTGGATAATGACGGTAAGATGGAAATCATAGCTTCGTATGATTCTTTAGGAATTTATATTTGGCGGCAGGATGGAACTCCTTTTACGACGAATCCGTTTTGGGGAGCAGGAATTCCCAGATTAGCTTCTGCTCCGGTGGTGTGCGATTTAAATGAAGATGGTAAAAAGGAGATATTGTTTTCTCAACGGCAAATGGCAGAAAGTAAGGTATTTGCTATTAGTTTGGATGGGGATAAAACAGTTGCAGGGTGGGATGGAAGTCAGACAATTCCATATACAGTCAATGCTGTTGGATCTACTTTAGATCATACTTTATCAGTGGGTGATATAAACAATGACGGGCACTTGGAGGTGGTTATATTGGGGCATGAAACGGTAAAAGCATGGACACATACAGGGAAGCTTATTTTTAGCAAATCGATTAAAGGCTTATTTCCACAAGAAAATTATGCGTCTAATATGAATACTCCAATTTTGGCCGATGTGGATGGAGATGCTGTACCTGATATTGTATTCTGTTGTAACAATTATATTTATGCTTTACATAATGACGGTAGTGATATAATCGGATTTCCGATAATATCGGATGAGAAATTTTTAGATACTCCTTGTGTGGCAGATATTGATAATGATGGTAAAAGCGAGTTAATAGCCGGTAATGAACATGAATTGTATGTCTGGAAAACCGATGGTGTTCCTACGGCCATAGAGTGGGGTGTTAAGCGTGGGAATCCACAGAATACGAATGAATATTTCCCGACTGTTTGCCAGCCGACACTGATAAATTCCAATGAAGTATGGGACGGGGAATCACCCTGCGGAAATGTAGTGTTGCAGTCGGGACGATTACTTATTCCTGCCGGTAAAACGATGGTGCTGAATAAAACTTCTTCTGTGATCGTCCGTTCCGGTGCTGTGCTTGAAGTAGATGGTGGAAGTATTTTGAATGCAAGGCTTGTCGTGCAAAAAGGCGGTACGGTCATCGTCAAGAACAATGGTTTAATCAAGTTACGAGCAGGCTCCGACTTTGACATGGAAAAAGGGGCTATACTTGATTTCTCTTTTGGAGCAATTGACATACCTTGATAAAAGAACAGAATCAGCAGTAGGATAAATATAATTAAGAGATGAACCACAAACACTATCGGTTCATCTCTTAATTTTTACTTGTCCCGTCTTTTTCCGTGAAATACTTATGCGTTCAGCGCCTGCTCTATATCGGCAATGATATCTTCGGCATTTTCGATGCCTACACTGAAACGGATGAGGTCGGGGCGAACTCCGGCTTCCATCAGTTGCTCGTCTGTCAATTGCCGGTGAGTATGGCTGGCAGGATGCAGCACGCAGGTGCGTGCATCGGCTACATGCGTAACGATGGCAGCTAATTTCAGCGAATCCATGAATTTAATAGATACGTCGCGTCCGCCTTTCAGACCGAAGGAGATGACACCGCAGGAACCGTTCGGAAGGTATTTCTGAGCCAGTTCATAATATTTATTACCCGGAAGGCCGCAATAGTTTACCCATGCCACTCGGTCGTCATTCGACAGGTATTCGGCCACTTTCTGTGCATTACGGCAATGTTGAGGCATGCGAAGGTGAAGTGTCTCCAATCCTAAATTGAGCAGGAAAGCATTTTGCGGGCTTTGTATACTGCCGAGGTCACGCATCAGTTGGGCAGTTGCTTTGGTGATATAGGCCATTTTACCGAATGCCTTGGTATAGGTCAGTCCATGATAAGATTCGTCCGGAGTACACAATCCGGGGAATTTATCGGCATGGGCATCCCAATCGAAATTGCCGCTATCGACAATACAGCCGCCTACACTCGTGGCATGTCCGTCCATGTATTTGGTGGTGGAATGTACCACGATGTCTGCTCCCCATTCAAAAGGACGGCAGTTGATCGGAGTAGGGAAAGTATTGTCTACGATCAGAGGTACACCGTGATTGTGAGCTATGCGGGCAAACTTTTCAATGTCGAGCACTTCAAGAGAGGGATTCGAGATGGTTTCGCCGAACAGGGCTTTCGTGTTCGGGCGGAAAGCAGCCGAAATCTCTTCTTCGCTGGCATCAGGACTGATAAAGGTAACATCGATACCGAGCTTTTTCAGCGTTACACCGAAGAGGTTGAATGTGCCGCCGTAGATGGCTGAAGAACACACGAAGTGATCGCCTGCCTGACAGATATTGAATATGGCATAGAAATTGGCTGCCTGGCCACTGGATGTCAACATTGCTCCTACACCTCCTTCAAGAGCGGCTATCTTGGCAGCCACTGCATCGTTGGTGGGGTTTTGCAAACGGGTATAGAAATATCCACTGTCTTCAAGGTCGAAAAGACGGGCCATCTGCTCGCTGGTTTCATATTTGAAAGTAGTACTCTGATAAATGGGCAGCACACGGGGCTCACCCTTTTTAGGAGTCCATCCTGCTTGTACACACAGGGTTTCGGGCTTGAATTGTTTTGCCATAATTGTTATTGTAGTTACAGTTTTATTTCTTTAAAAAGTTATATCGATGCAAAAGTAGAGAAAATAATTGGTTTAAAACATTATCTTTGCGAGTGAAATATATAATAATGTACCAATGTGTTAATATGCCAATGTGCCAATTAAGAATGGGGACAATTGAATAATATAGCAATGAAACGGAATATATGGATCATTTGGCGCAGCTGATTGGTGCATTGGTATATTCTTTAATTTGTGCATTTGCCTATTAGTACATTGATTCATTGTCTATTATTTCATTCTTTCAATTGGTACATTAGCACATTGGCACATTATTTAATTGGCACATTGGCATATTAGCATATTGGCACATTATTTAATTGGCACATTATTTTATTATGAATAAATATTGTATTCTTCTGTTTTTCTGTTTTTTGTTTTCTGTATCTGCTTTGTGGGGGCAGCAGAAGGCGACTCCGAAACCCGGTGAAGGTATTTCTACTTTCCTGTTGCGGCACAATCGTGCACCGAAGAAGTATTATGACGATTTTATCAAATTGAATGAGGCTAAATTAGGAAAGGGGCAGACATTAAAGTTGGGAGTGACTTATTTGATTCCTCCTGTGAAAAAAAAGGTTCCGGCTTCTGTAACGACTGCCGGAAGCGCTGCCAAGAAAGAAAATATAGGAAAAAAACAACCGCCCCGGAAGACGGAAAGAAATGAGCCGCTTTTTGGAAAACTTCTGGCAAATGTGAAGGTGACTTCCAACCGGCTGGCAGGGGCGTGCTTTTATGTAGTCAGTGGGCATGGCGGCCCCGATCCCGGAGCTATCGGAAGAGTGGGAAAGCACGAACTGCATGAAGATGAATATGCCTATGATATTGCTTTGAGATTGGCACGTAACCTGATGCAGGAAGGGGCGGAAGTACATATCATCATTCAGGATGCAAAGGATGGGATTCGTGATGCTGCCTATCTGTCAAACAGTAAGCGCGAAACCTGTATGGGTGCTCCCATTCCCTTGAATCAGGTACAGCGTCTTCAGCAACGTTGTGATAAGATCAATGCTCTGTATCGTAATGACCGGAAAAAGTATAAATATTGCCGTGCCATTTTTATCCATGTCGATAGTCGCAGCAAGGGCAAGCAGACCGATGTGTTTTTTTATCATTCCAACCGCAGGGCGGAAAGTAAGAAACTGGCAAACAGGATGAAAGACACTTTTGAGTCAAAGTATGGCAAGCACCAGCCCAATCGTGGTTTTACGGGTACGGTGAGCGGACGGAATCTGTATGTATTGACACGTGCTACCCCTGTATCTGTGTTTGTGGAACTGGGAAATATTCAAAATTCACTCGATCAAAAAAGACTGGTGATACCTTCTAACCGACAGGCACTTGCGAATTGGCTGATGGAGGGTTTTCTGAAAGATTATAAAGGGATGTGAATATAACAAGAACGGATAACCGTACTGTGAGAATAAGTTCTATATTTGTCCGGAAATGCAAAGTAAGAACCTAAAAACTCACCTTACATGAATCAACTCTCTTTTGTCGATACATATCGGACTTGTCCTTACATCCTTACCGAAGGAGCTATTGTAGAGCGTTTACGCCATGAATTTCATATTCCTTTGGACGAACATCTTGTCCATGCCGCTTTGATTTATGACGATGCTCATCGTGATACGCTGGCAGGTCTTTACAAGCAATACATCGATATTGCCGCCGGTCACGATTTGCCTCTGATGCTGATGACACCCACCCGCAGGGCAAATGTCGAAAATATTGCTGTTTCTGCTTATCGGAACCGGAGTGTCATTCCCGATAATGTCCGTTTTCTTTTGCAACTGCGCGCATCGGCCCTTTCACCTGTTTATATCGGTGGTCTGGCAGGTTGTCGCGGTGATGCTTATGATGGTCGCTATCATTTTTCCGTAGAAGAGGCGATGCAGTTTCATTATCCTACGGTTCGTGCAATGGCTGAAGCGGGAGTCGATTTCCTGTTTGCAGGCGTTATGCCCCAGCTTACCGAAACGATCGGCATGGCCAATGCAATGGCGGCAACCGGTTTGCCTTATATTATCAGTTTTATGGTTCGGCGCGACGGACGGCTGATGGATGGCACTTTTATTCATGATGCCATCGATACCGTAGATAAAGAGACGACCACCCGTCCTTTGTGTTATATGGCAAACTGTGTACATCCCGATGTTTTGCATCAGGCATTATCACATCCGAGGAATGATACTTTTTTAGTTCGCGAACGCTTTCGGGGTATCCAGGCCAATGCTTCCGCTTTGAGTCCCGAGGAGTTGAATGGCCGTGCCGATTTACTTTCTTCTTCTCCCGATGAACTGTCTGACAGATTAATGACCCTGTTATGGGATTTCCCGTTGAAAATATGTGGCGGATGTTGTGGTACGAATGAGCAGCATCTTCGGAATTTTGCAGAGATGTTGACTTTGAATAGTGTGCCGATATGCTAATGAAAGAATGAAGAAATGAATAATTAAAGAATAGTCTGTCAATTGGTTGTGTAGAAAAGATATTGGATATATTTCCTACGTTTTACACGTTAACAGTTATAGCTTCGTTTTCATTCTTTAATTATTCATTCTTTCATTTTTTATATTCAAAGCGGCATATTGCCGTGCTTTTTCGGCGGATTGGTCTGCATCTTGTTTTCCGTCATGTCTAATGCTTGGATCAGGCGCTTACGGGTCTGTTTCGGCAAGATGATTTCATCGATAAAACCAAGTTCGGCGGCTTGATACGGAGTGGCAAATTTCTCTTTGTATGCTTCCAGTTCTTTGGCTTTGGTTTCTGCATCTGCTTTGCGGAACAGGATGTTTACAGCACCTTCGGCTCCCATTACGGCAATTTCTGCATTGGGATAGGCAAAATTTACATCAGCTCCGGTCTGTTTGGAGTTCATTACGATATAAGCGCCGCCATAAGCTTTGCGGGTGATTACTGTGATTTTGGGCACAGTGGCTTCTGCAAATGCATATACGATTTTTGCTCCGTGACGGATAATGCCGTTGTTCTCTTGAGTATATCCCGGCAGGAAGCCCGGAACGTCTTCAAATGTTATCAACGGTATGTTGAAACAATCGCAGAAACGGATAAAACGGCTTGCCTTGTCGCTGGCATCGATATCGAGCACTCCCGCCAGATAAGCCGGCTGATTGGCAACAATGCCTACCGAACGTCCACCCAGACGGGCGAATCCGATAATGATATTTTTGGCAAAGTAGGGCATTACTTCAAAGAAATATCCATTGTCTACCACGCGTTCGATGATCTCTTTCATGTCATAGGGAACATTCGGATCTGTAGGGACGATGGTATTCAGAGACTCGTCTTCACGATTGATTTCATCTGTACAAGGTTGCTTGCGTGTCTCGTCCATATTGTTTTGTGGCAGGAAAGAGAGCAATTCGCGGATGGACATCAGCAGTTCTTCTTCGCTATTGGCCATGAAGTGGGTCACACCGCTTTTGCTGCTATGCGTCATGGCACCGCCCAATTCTTCCTTGCTTACTTCTTCATGGATAACGGTTTTTACTACATCCGGTCCGGTAACGAACATATGACTTTTCTCTTTTACCATAAAGATGAAGTCCGTCAGTGCCGGAGAGTAGCAGGCACCTCCTGCACAAGGGCCGAGAATGGCGGAGATTTGCGGAATCACTCCGCTTGCGATTGTATTTTGGTAGAAGATATCGGCATAACCTGAAAGACTCTCGATACCTTCCTGAATACGTGCGCCTCCCGAATCATTCAAGGCAATGATCGGTGCGCCGTTCTTGAGAGCCAACTGTTGCACCTTTACGATTTTTCTTGCGTTGGATACCGACAGAGAACCGCCGTATACGGTGAAATCGTATGCATATACGAATACCTGGCGTCCGTCTATCTTTCCGTAGCCCGAAACAACTCCGTCTCCCGGAATCTTATTCTTGTCCATGCCATAGTTGGTACAACGGTGCACCATCAGTTTGTCCAGTTCCACAAACGTGCCTTTGTCCAGCAGCATGTCGATCCGTTCACGGGCGGTCATTTTCCCGCTTTCATGCTGTTTCTCTATCTTGTCGATGCCTCCACCGAGGGAAGCCATACGGTCACGCTCTTCGAACGTGGCATATGCTTTATTCATTTCCTCCATTATTCTATTGTTTCAAGGGTTAGCAATGTCTGGTCACCGGTGATGTTGTCACCTTCTTGTACCAGAATTTCTTTAATGCGGCAATCTGAAGTCACTTTGTAATTGCTCTGCATTTTCATGGCTTCGATGACGATGGCTGTTTCGCCGGCTTTCATTTTTTGTCCTGCAGTAACAGGGATTTTTACCACCTTTCCCGGCATTGGCGAGGTGATGCGGTCATTTTGTTCCTCTTCCCCTTTTTTACGCATGCGCAGGTATTTGGCCTGGCTGTCTACGATGTCGATGTTGAAGCTGCTGTAGTGTGTATTCACTTTGTAGCTTTTTCCGTTATCGCTGCGAATCAGTTGGGCATTGGCACTGTGGCCGTCCATAAGAATGTTGCAGGTTCCGTTTTCCGCCATGACGACATCGGCTTCAAACGTTTTTCCGTCAATGGTGAGTACCACCTTGTTATCTTGTTTGCTGACCAGTTCTATTTCGGCCACGCGGTTTCCTATATGAATTTCCATAATTGATGTTATTTATATTCTGAGCACCCCTTTATGCAATCCGAACTCTTTCCACTTGCTGATCGGACGGTTGTCGGCTGCCAGTCCACTGTTGTTCTCTTCAAGGTTCATCAGATAGTCCATGTATGCGGCAATCATGGCAATGTTTTCGGCGCGTTCGCTGGTGCGGGTGATGCTTTGTTGCAGCAATTCTCCGTTTTTTGCAATGAATCCCGTGTCGTAGTGTCCTTCTACAAAATCCGGGGTATCCATGATGGCACGCAGGTAGCTGATGTTGTTTTTTACGCCGGTCAGTTTATATTCGTGAAGCACACGGCGCATACGTTCGATGGCATATTCGCGTGTCGTAGCCCATACAATCAGTTTACCGATCATCGGGTCGTAATATATCGGAATCTCATAGCCTTCGTATACGTAACTGTCGATACGTACGCCGATGCCGTTCGGCTCGGTAATTTGCTTGATAACACCCGGACTGGGCATGAAATTCATTTCCGTGTCTTCTGCACAGATACGGCATTCGATGGCATGTCCACGCTGTCTGATATCCTCTTGTTTTAATTGCATCACCTGGCCGTCGGCCACTTTAATCTGCTCTTTTACGAGGTCCACACCGATTACTTCTTCGGTAATCGGGTGCTCCACCTGCAGGCGGGTATTCATTTCCAGGAAATAATAATTGCGATGTTTATCGACAAGGAATTCAATAGTGCCCGCACCGATGTAGTTTACGGCTTTGGCGGCAGCTACTGCTTTTTCACCCATATCCTTACGGAGCTCCGGAGTAATGAACACCGAAGGGCTCTCTTCTACTATTTTCTGATTGCGGCGCTGAACCGAACATTCGCGTTCGCAGAGGTGAATTACATTGCCATGTTTGTCGCCCAATATTTGGAACTCGATATGATGCGGTTCTTCTACGAATTTCTCCAGATATACCGTATCGTCTCCGAATGAAGAAAGCGATTCGCTCTTTGCCGTGGTATAAGCTTCTTCCACTTCGCCGGCATTATGAATGAGTCGCATGCCTTTGCCGCCGCCACCCATCGATGCTTTCAGCATGACCGGATAACCGATCTTGTTACACAGCTCTACGGCTTCTTCCACGCTTTTCAAGTTCTCCTGTGTTCCCGGAACTACCGGTACACCCGCTTCTGTCATTTTGATACGGGCGGATATTTTGTCTCCCATTGCTTCCATGGTTTCCGGTTCCGGACCGATGAAAATAATGCCTTCTTCGCGGCAGCGACGGGCAAATGTTGCATTCTCGGACAGGAAACCGTATCCGGGATGGATCGCGTCTGCATGGCATGATTTGGCCACTTCGATGATTTTTTCTATATTCAGATAACTCTCTTTGGATGCGGCCGGGCCGATGCAGTAAGCTTCATCGGCATAGAGCACATGCTTTGCGGTGCGGTCTGCCTCTGAGAAAACAGCGATACTCGTTATTTCCATCTCCCGGCAGGAGCGCATTACCCTTACGGCAATTTCTCCGCGATTGGCAACTAAGATTCTTTTTATCATATTCATTTCTCAATTAAATGCATATATTAGTGCTTTTCCACCCTGCGGATACACTCCACCCGATGAAACACAGTATTTTTACGATTTGGGGCTTAACAGCGATACTTTCCTTTCTAACCCACGAGACAGGAAAATATATATCCGAATGGCAGGTCTTCTGACTGACTCTCATCTTACAAGCCTTCCCGATGGATTTTTCACCTCCATCAGTGGCACGAATCCGGTTAATTTGTAAGATATTTCACAGAGCTTCACAGCAGCGGGACTGTCCGGGAGTTACACCCGATTCCCTTTTAATCTTCCTCCGTTGACCACGGATTTCAAACCAATTCGGGCGCAAATATAGAAAATTATTGAATAAAGCGAATCTTTTTTGCACGAAAGTTTGCTTTTTGTGCAATCCGAACTGTGAAAGCATAAGGTCCGGACGTCTGAAATGCCATCTTTTCAATGGCAGGCTTCTATTGACTGATTATACCAGTCGTAAATCATATTTATGTTTAAAAACCTTACAATGCCGGTATTTGTTGGCTGAAAAAACTTTATAGAAAAAGGTTATTATTCTTAAAGTTGAGATTATACAGGTTCTGCTGTCGGATTGTGTATTGTCAATCCGCCGTCTGCTATAATTGTCTGGCCGGTGATGTAACGTGCATCATCTGAAGCAAGAAAGGCAATGGTTGCAGCGATGTCCTGCGGTTCTCCTAAATAGGGAGTTGCACATTGGCTGAGGAAAATGTTCCGTACATCTTCATTCAAATTGTTTAAAGCGGCAGGTGTGAGAACCAATCCCGGGGCTACAGCATTGCAACGGATATTTTTCTTGCCTGTCTGGGTTGCAATATATTTGGTAAGATTGATGACTCCTGCTTTGCTGGCACCGTAAAGCGTACCGTTTGAATCGGCTGTAATACCGCTGATGGAAGCCACATTGACAATGTTACCACCGCCATGTGTTTTCATTACGGGAATGACTAACTGTGAGAGATACATGGTACAGGAAAGGTTTAAATGAAAGGCTTCATCAAAATAGTCTATGTCCAGCTTTTCGATGCTTGTATCTCGTTTCGGGTCGGTTCCACCGACATTGTTTATCAGAATATCGATCTGCCCGTATTCTTTTATAGCAAAAGCAATCAGCTCTTTACAACTTTGTAATTCCGTGGCTGAGAAATAAACGGAACGTACATCTGCTCCTGAAAGAGTCAGTTCGGCAGCAAGTTTGTCTGCCCTTTCTTTTGAGTAATCTGCAATAACAACTTTACCGCCTTCGGAGACGATACGACGGGTGGTTGCTTCGCCTATACCACCGGCAGCACCGGTAATAACAACTACTTTATTTTCAAATCTGTTCATATGGAATGTTTTTGGGTATTGTTACATTCAAAACAATATGGAA
>ENA-UOJC01004030-UOJC01004030.1-human-gut-metagenome-genome-assembly--contig:-C104-NODE-4030-length-12978-cov-3.709046_pt1 | contig 12978 bp, 13 predicted proteins | sample MGYA00242339_ERZ723886 | MGnify/ENA metagenome assembly ERZ723886 | reverse complement strand
GACGCCTGGCCCGCCCGGATATTATCATTGTGGGCATGCTGACCAGCGGTTTGCTGGGAGCTCTGATGTCCTGGATTCTGACCAGAATTGAAGCCCGCTTCGCCTCGTCCAGGAGGCTTGCATGAACCGCTTCATTTCGCAAAATGCCCGCTGGCTCGCGCCCGTGGCTTCCATCGGCGCTTTTGTAGTGCTCTGGGGCCTGGTTTCGCTCAACGTTGACCCTGACTTTCTGCCCTCGCCCCTGAAAGTCTGGCAGGAATTCGTACGCCTGTTCAACCATCCGGTGGGCGGCACAACCATTCTCGGCCATGTGGGATTCAGTCTCAGACGGGTTCTGATCGCTTTTGGCCTGGCCGTTCTGCTGGGACTGCCCCTGGGTCTGTTGATGGGCTGGAACCGGACCTGCGAAAAAATCGTGGCCCCCATCTTTGAAGTACTGCGTCCCATTCCGCCCATTGCCTGGATTCCCATCGCCATTCTCTGGCTGGGCGTGGCTGAAGGTTCGAAAATTTTCATCTGCTTCGTGGGCGCATTTGTAATCATGATCCTCAACTCCTATACCGGCATGCGCTACGTGGACCCCTTGCTCATCGACGCGGCCAGATCCTTCGGCGCGAGCCGCTCCCAGCAGTTCTTCAACGTGGCCGTGCCCGCCTGCATGCCCTCCATCTTCGCCGGGGTTCAAAACTCCTTGTCCATGGCCTGGATGTGCGTACTGGCCGCCGAAATGGTCGGCGCACGCGAAGGCGTGGGCTACATCATCATTCAGGGCATGGATCTCAACAAATCATCCATGATCCTGGTGGGCATGGTTCTTATCGGCATCGTGGGTTCCCTGCTGGCCGCGACGTTGCGTTGCGCCGAGCGCCTGCTCTGTCCCTGGAGGAGGGAAATGGTATGAAGGAGAGGAGCGTCAAAATAGAATGCGTGAACGTCTCCAAGACCTTCCACGTACCCGGCCAGAAGCAGTTGCTGCATGTGCTGAACAAGGTCTCGCTGAAGGTCTATGAAAACGAATTCCTGGTCATTCTCGGTCCGGGCCAGAGCGGCAAGACGGTTCTGCTCAACTGCATGGACGGATTGATTGAGCCCACGGCCGGAGAAATCCGCATAAACGGCAAGGCCATCAGCGGGCCGGGACCGGATCGCGGGATGGTCTTCCAACGCTATGCGCTTTTTCCCTGGAAAACCGTGGAACACAACGTGGCTTTCGGCCTGGCTGTGCGCGGCGTGCCCGTGAAGGAACGTCTGGCCGTGGCCCGGCGCTACATTGAGCTTGTGGGGCTGGCCGGTTTTGAAAAAGCCTACCCGGCCCAGCTTTCCGGCGGCATGAAACAGCGCGTGGGCATTGCCAGGGCCTATGCCAATGATCCGGACATCCTGCTTATGGACGAACCGTTCGGAGCGCTGGATGCCCAGACCCGCTACGCCATGGAACAGGAATTGCGGACCATCTGGGAAAAGGAAAAACGTACGGTCTGTTTTGTCACCAACAATATTGAAGAAGCCATTTATCTCGGGGATCGTGTGGTGGTCATGTCCGCTCTGCCGGGCCGGGTCAAGACAGAATACGGCATAGATATTCCCTCGCCACGTGCGTATACGCATCCGGATTTCCTGACCCTGCGCAAACAAATATCCGAAGACACCGACCTGGTGCTCTAGAAGCGTTTTGATATTGAAAATATCTCAACGCTCTGTGCGGATTTCCACGGAAAATCCGCACCGCGAAATTATCGCAAGGCGAATTTGCTTCGCCGTTACGCGATAATTTCAAGCGCAAAATACTCTAGGAGGATGATCATGCACTTCGGAGCCAAGGAAGCTTACGCCGGGGGCCGGGAAGTCAAGGTTTCAGTGACTAATCTTACCAAATGCTATGACGACCTGCTGGTGCTCGACGACATCAATTTCGACATCTACAAAGGCGAAATGCTTTGCATCGTAGGCCCCACGGGCTGCGGCAAAACCACTTTTCTGAACTGCCTTTCCCGCTTCATCCCCATCACCAACGGCTCCATCATGGTGGACGGCAAGCCGGCGGACCCGAAAATCCACAATATCGCCTTTGTATTTCAGGAAGTTTCGGCCATTCCCTGGCTCACTGTGGAGGATAACATCCGCTTCGGCCTGCGCATCAAGCGGTTGCCCGAAGTGGAAATTGAAAAACGTGTGGAGCGGATGCTCGATATCGTGGGCCTTGCCAGATACCGCACCTATTATCCCCAACAACTTTCCGCCAGCATGGAGCAACGGGTCGTCATCGCCCGTAATTTCGCCATTAATCCCGATCTGCTGCTCATGGACGAACCTTACGGCCAGCTGGATGTAAAATTGCGCTATTATCTGGAAGACGAACTCATGCGCATCTGGAAAGAATTGGGCAGCACGGTGGCCTTCATTACCCACAATATCGAGGAGGCCGTGTACCTGGCGGAACGGATTTTAATTCTCTCACCCAAGCCTTCGACCATCAAAGAGGAAGTCATCGTGGATCTGCCGCGCCCCAGGCAGTATGACGACCCGGAATTCGTCAAAATCCGCGATTACGTCACTGAACGCATCAAGTGGTGGTAACGGAACGCGAGCCCTTCAGACTCCACCGTCAAGCAAGATATCCCAATTACACTATCTAAGCACAAGGAGACTCAGATGAAGATGACAAAAACACCGGCTCTTTTTCTCGTGGCTCTGATGCTGACCCTGGTGGCCTCCTTTCCGGCTGCCGCCGCCTATCCCGAAAAACCCCTGAACATGATCATCGTCTTCACCGCCGGCGGCTCCAGCGACGTACAGGCCCGGATCATGCAGAAATACTGGGATAAATATGTGAAACAGCCCTGGGTATTCGTCTACAAGCCCGGCGCAGGGGGCATTCTGGGCTCCACGGAACTCGCCCGCAGCGCGCCGGACGGCTATACCATCGGCGGTCTGAACGTGCCCCATCTCGTGTTGCAGGCTCTGGCGCAGAACGCCCAATTCAATCCCGACAGCTTCAAATTCATCGCCCAAGTGGTCAACGACCCCCAATGCGTGGCCGTGCTCAGGACAAGCCCCTACAAAACCTTTCAGCAAATTCTGGACGCGGCCAAGGCCAGGCCCGGTAAACTCAAGGTCGGACTGGTCGGCCCTTTGAGCGGACATCACCTTATGTTCCTGGACTTCAACAAAAAATTTCCCGACGCCAAACTCAGCCGCGTGTTCTACAAAGGCGCGGCTGACCAGAACGCAGCCCTGCTCGGCGGTGAAGTGGATCTCATTTTCGGCAATATCAATGACGTAATGCGTTCCATTGATGAATTCCGCGTGCTCAACGTGGCTGCCGAAAAGCGCAACGGCTTTCTGCCCGACGTGCCCACCTTCAAGGAACAGGGCATTGATATTGTCTCCGATATCCGGCGCACCTTTGCCGCCCCTAAGGATATCCCGGCCGAAAAGCTGGCTTGGCTGCGTAAAACCTTCAAGCAGATCTGTGAGAACCCCGATTATCTGCGAGACATGAAAAAGGCTGGTCAACCGGCGGAATATATGGATGGCGAGGCGCTCACCGCCTATATCGAGTCCCTGCAGGCCCGTGAAAAAAAGACGCTTGAAGAGGCAGGGCTGATTCCGAAGAAATAGCGTGGCCGGATCCGGCGGGGCAGGAAAGACCAGCCCCGCCGTCTTTCAGGGACTAAACATCTGGTCCGTCCCATATACAGGAGTCGCGGATGACTGAATTTATTCTCCCCTCCCTGCAAAACCTTGCTGACCCCCTGAACCTTTTTCTGATGATCGCCGGCCTGACCGGCGGCATCGTCATCGGTGCCCTGCCGGGCCTTTCCGCGACCATGGGCGTGGCGCTGATGGTACCGGCCCCCTTTGCCATGTCCCCCACGCACGGACTCGTGAGGCTGGGTGCCATCTATGCCGGAGCCATATACGGCGGGGCCAATTCGGCCATTCTGATCTGTACGCCAGGCACGCCGTCTTCCGTGGCCACCACCTTCGACGGCTGGCCTCTCTGCCAGAACGGCCAAGCGGATACGGCGCTCTACACCTCCCTGCTTTCCTCGGCCTTCGGCGGCATCATCGGCACCTTTTTTCTTCTGTTTCTGGCGGGCGCGCTGGCCCGCTTCGCCCTGAACTTCGGCGGACCGGAAAATTTCTGGCTTTGCCTTTTCGGGCTAAGCACCATCGCGGTCATGACGCCCGAGAACATGGGCAAAGGCATTGTCTCCGGCGCCATCGGCCTGCTGGTGTCCACCATCGGCCTTGATCCCAACACGGGCATTCCCCGTTTTACCTTTGACATATACGGGCTGGTGCAGGGGGTATCCGTCATTCCCTGTATGATCGGCCTGTTTTCCTTTTCCCAGGTGCTCTATCTCATCGGCACGGACAGAACCTTTGTGGCCGCGTACCACCCCCGTAAGGGCACATTCGGACGCGTGGCCGGTTATCTCGCCTCCCGCTGCAAAAAAGTATTGCTACGCTCCTCCGTCATCGGCACCTGGGTGGGCATGCTGCCGGGCGCGGGCGGTGAAATCGCCTCTATCATCGCCTATAATGAATCCAAACGCTGGGCCAAGGACCCCTCCATCTACGGCAAGGGCAGCATTGAAGGCGTGGCCGCCTCGGAAAGCGCCAACAACGCGGTTATCGGCGGCTCTCTGATTCCCATGCTGACTCTGGGCATTCCGGGCAGCGCAGTGGCCGCAGTGATCCTCGGTGCACTCATGGCCCACGGCATTCAGCCGGGTTTCAAAATTTTCACCGCCACCGGTGAACTGGCCTATACCTTCATTTTTTCGCAATTTCTGGTGAACCTGCTGATGATCCCGATCGGTTTCGTTCTCTGCCGCTGCATGGCCAAGTTGCTCAATATCCGACTGACTTTTGTGGCCATCGGTATTGTGGTGCTGTCCTACATCGGGGCCTATGCTATTTCCAACAGCCTTGTGGATATCTGGATCGTCCTAGTCTTCGGCTTCGTGGGCTTTTTCGGCGGCAAACTGGGCATGGATACCGGAGCCATGGCCTTGGGCGTGATCCTGGGACCCATGATTGAGGAAAATCTCGGCAAATGCCTCGATCTTGCCCATTCCGTTGACGGCGGACTCCCGGCTGTCATGCTTGGCGGCAGCATCAGCAAAGTGCTGATCGCGGCATTATTGCTCTCCTTCGTGACTCCTTGGCTGCTACAGTTGAAGAAAAAACAAACTGAACACCAGGAGAAAAACCATGCGTAAAAGTATGTCGGATATTTTGTGCGGCGCGAGTTTTCTGGCCATCAGCGCGGCTTTCGGTCTGCAGTACGAAGGGCTCACGGGCGTAAGCCGCGTGTTTCCGGAAAGCCTGATACTCATTATCGCCGTGGGTGGATTATGGTTTGTGGGCAAGGGGCTGTATAAACGACGCGGGGAATCACCCACAGACGCGGAACAAGTCGCCTGGAGAAAAGTTGGATATATCGCCGCGATGGCGGCCGTCTACGCCGCGTTGATCGGCACTCTGGGCTTTTTCAGCAGTACGGCGCTATTCATATTCTGCTCCTCCCTGCTGCTGGGAGACAAAAGCCGGGGTCTGGGACGCCTTGCCGTTGTCGGACTGCTGTACAGCCTTTTCTTCAGTCTGGCCGTCTGGTTCAGCTTTACCAAGCTGCTCAATGTGCCGACGCCCGCAGGCTTTTTATTCTGAACCTCACATGGAATTCATGCTATGCGCCATACGGTGAAATACGGAAAAGGCAACCTTGCTTTTGACCTTCCGGACGACACTTCCGTCACGGTTTTTGAGCCACGGCATGTTCCGTCCCTGGTTAACCCCCTCGGCGTTTTTGAGCGAGCTCTTGACGCTCCGGAAGGCTGTCCGCGCCTGGAGGACTTCCCCGCGCCCGCTTCGGTCGCCATTGCCGTACCGGACGAAACCCGGCCTTTTCCAACCAGCTTGCTTCTCCCGCCCCTACTTAAAAGAATTTTCAAAATCTGGCCCGCTCTCCCGCCGAACCACGTATGCGTCGTGGTAGGCGGCGGCCTGCATGAGCCCCCGGATGCCGCGCAACTCAAGCGCATTCTGCCCGACGATCTTTACGGTTGCCGAGTCGTCTGCCATGACGCCCGAAAATCGGAACTGACCCGCCTCGGTACAACCGCCAGAGGAACCCCTGTGGAAATCAACGCGGCCTATGCCAGAGCGGAATTGAAGATCGTCATGGGCATGGTGGACGCCCACCAGTTTGTGGGCTTTACAGGTGGGGCCAAGGGCGTCGTCGTGGGGTGCGCCTCGGCGGCCATGATTGAAAAAAACCATTCCATGCTTAAAGAACCTTGCGCCTTTGCCGGAAGCCTTGAAGAAAATCCCGTCCGTATTGATCTCAATGAAGCGGGACGCATTGCCGGGGTAAAACTTGCCGTCAATGTCTCCCTGGACGCACAGAAAAATATCGCAGCTCTTTTTGTGGGCGATCCGCCGACCATCCTGCGTTTTGCGGCCGGGAAAACACGTGAGCTTTACGGCATGGAACTACGGGAGACATTCGACATTGTCATTGCTTCCTGCGGAGGCAGTCCCAAAGACATCTGTTTGTATCAGGCCCAGAAGGCGCTGGATGCCGCCCGCCGCTGCGCGGGTAAGAATGGAAAAATACTGCTGGTTGCGGAATGCGCACAAGGCATCGGGGACGAGCGCTATCTGGAGTATGCCCGGAACTTCGCGGATCATGCATCGTTACTGCGGGATTTCGAAAGTCAGCCGTTCAGGATGGGCGCTCATAAGGCATATCTTTTTTCACGGGTGGCAGCCACACACGAGATCGTATTACATACCGCCCTTTCCCAAGAGGATCTCGCCTCCTGCCTGCTGAAAAAAGGCGACCTGCAAGTTACCCTGTGCGACTGGCTTACCGCTGAGCCAGAGGCCCGCATCGCACTCATCACCAATGCCAATGCAACCTTTTTCTTTTAATCGGATAAATCCATGGACAGCGCACGCTATAGAATCAGACAACATATCGAACGCCCGGATTCTTTGCTGCTGCAATGCTTCCGGGACCTGGCCGTGGCCGACATCTGCGACGCCCTGGGCCGCAACGCCGCCCTGCCCTCGGCCATCAAGCCTCTGGGCGTCGCGCGCCTGCTGGGCACGGCCTACACGGTCAACCTGCCCGCCGGTGAAAATCTGCTGCTCTACTATGCTGTGGACAATGCCCGGCCCGGCGATGTACTGGCCGTGGCCTGCGACGGTTATGAAGACCGCGCCGTGTGCGGCGAGATCATGGCCGCTCTGGCCCGCAAGCGGGGCCTGGCCGGTTTTGTGGTGGACGGGGCGGTGCGGGACGCGGACGCCCTGCGGGCCATGGACTTTCCGGTCTATGTCCGCGCGGTTTCGCCCAACGGCCCGTACAAGGACGGCTGCGGCGAAATCAACGCGCCCATTGCCATGGGCAATGCGGTGATCAGGCCGGGCGACATCCTGGTGGCCGACGGCGACGGCATTGTGGCCGTCAGCCGGGACGAAGCCGAAGCCGTGGCCGTACAGGCCCGCGCCATCCGGGATACCGGCTTACGTAAGCTCAAAGCCATCGAAAAAACCGGCAAACCGGATTTCAACTGGCTGTACGAAAAACTGGCGGCCAGTTCCTGCGCCATCTTTAACTGACGCCAGCAGAGTCTTCCCGCCTGGTTGGAAGCTGGGGGGAAACAGCCCTCAACAGCAGGCCGGTTTCCGCATGATAAGGAAACCGGCCGTCGTTTTTTAAAAAGCGACAAAAGCGAGACGTCTCCCCCTTCTCTCATTTTCTCTTGTGGCCCTTCCCGCCGGACAAACGCGATTCGAAAACGCCGATATTATCCGTACGGTCGCGGCAGCCACTTGCTTTCTCTCTTACAGGATACATTATATAGAAATTATAGTCTTTTTGACTACCCGGCCTGAACGGCCTGAGGACAGACTAAAAGCCGTTTTCTTGAGGAGCTTCAAAACATAACCCGTCCTGACGCAGGCGTGTTCAGGCAGTTTTCAGATAAAAAATTTCCCGGAGATTCAGATGGATCAGGCCATGGTGGATTCACTTGTTGTGTACGGAAACATCGCCGTAAAACTGGCCGTGGGTTTAACCGCTTTTATTCTGTTGTTGCGGACGACCAATCGCGGCCAACTGACGCAGATGACGCCTGTGGACCTCATCGGCAACTTTGTGCTGGGCGGCATTATCGGCGGCGTTATTTATAATCCGGACATCCATATCATAAAATTCATCATCGTGCTGGCGCTGTGGGAGATTCTTGTGATTTCCGTCAATTTATTGCGCATGCATACCGAATCCGGGCGGAAGATGATTGTGGGCTCGCCCACCCCTCTTGTGATCAAGGGAGAATACCTGCAGGACAAATTCCAACAGGCCGGGCTTGATATTGGCGACTTTGCGACCCTGGCGAGAATGCAGGGCATTCATTCACTCCATGACATATGGAATGCGCAGCTTGAACCCAACGGCCAGGTCACCATCCAGAAAAAGGATGAACCCAAAAGGGCAACCATCCTCGTAAGCAACGGCGTTATCGATGAAAAAGCCATGGAGCTGATCGAAAAAGATGAAGCATGGCTGAAAAAGGAATTAAACAAAAACGGCTGTGCTTCATGCAAAGATATTTTCTTTGCCGAATGGAACGAAGACACGGACGCTGAAGGGAAAAAATCCGGAAACCTCTATATAATTACATGCGAGAAAAAAGAAGGAAAATAAAATGGGCATTATATCCTGGATTATTTTTGGACTGGTTGCCGGCGCCATTGCGAAATTCATTTTGCCGGGACGTATTGAACGCGGCTTTATTGTGACATCCCTGTTAGGCATCGTCGGCGCATGCGTCGGCGGATTCATCGGCACCTGGCTTGGTTTCGGCACGGTAACCGGATTTAACCTGCCGAGCTTTTTTGTTGCCGTACTGGGAGCCAATCTCGTCCTGATCATCAACGGCAAGCTTACATCGCGCTAATGCGGGCGGAATACCGGAACACTGTTAATGAGCCTGTATAAAGTCGTCGGAGATGCCTCTACATGACGTCAGGCGCGCTTTGGAGGAGGTTTTTGCCAATGCCGGGGCCGGCGGCTACGTCGGCTATCCGGCATGTCGCCTGGCGCCGCCCAACGGCCGGATGAACGACCCCAACGGGCTCATTTACTACCGCGAAAGACTTACGCTGCGGCCTGTATTGACCACACGTCGGTGGAAGTCTTTGCGGGCGACGGGCAAACAGAGGGCTGCCACAGCCTGAGCAGCAGGTTCTGCTTTGACGGCATGGAAAAATGTATCGATTTTTATGATTGAGGGTGAAGTGCGGCTTGAGCGTCTGAGCAGTTGGGGACTGGAGGCCGTCAACCGCGACAAAGTAAATTTCAGGGCGTGAAATGCCTCCCGTAACAAAGGCAAACGCCCCGTCAGTCCACGGGATGGCCCAGGGAACGGTATTCGTTGAGCTTGTTGCGCAGGGTGCGCACCGAGATGCCCAACAGTTCGGCGGCCTGGGTGCGGTTGCCGGAGGTGGCTTCCAGGCCCTTGATGATCATGATCCGCTCCATTTCGTGCAGCGGAATTACCGGCCCGGCAAACTGCTCCGCCGGTGTGGTGGATTCCGGAGCGGGTGCGGCTACGGTAGCCGCCCGGTCCGCGGGCGACGCGGAGGCGGCGGAGATTCCGGCGGTTCCAACGCTCCCGTCCTCCGGGAGGCTGTCTTCCTCAAACAGGGGCCAGGCCTCGTTTTCCAGCAGAAAATGGCAGGGTTCCACAGGACGGCCGTTGGCCAGCAGTACGGCGCGCTCCATGAGGTTTTGCAGCTCGCGTACATTGCCGGGAAAATCGTAATTTTTCAGCCAGCTCACAGCGGCTTCGGACAGGGGCACGGGCGGCAATTTATATTCGCGCACGTACAGGTCCACGAAAAAGCGGGCCAGTTCCAGCACGTCGTCGCCGCGCTCGCGCAGGGAGGGCAGGCGCAGGGGAATGACATTGAGCCGGAAATACAGATCCTGGCGGAATTTTCCCTGCTTGACCCAGTCTTCCAGATCGCGGTTGGTGGTGGCAAGCACCCGCACGTCCACCCGCACGGTTTCCGCGCCGCCCACCCGGTCAATTTCGCCTTCCTGAAGCACGCGCAGCAATTTGGCCTGCAGGGCCAAATCCATTTCGGAAATTTCGTCCAGCAGCAAGGTGCCGCCGCTCGCCAGCTCAAATTTGCCGAGTTTGCGGGCAATGGCTCCGGTAAAAGCTCCCTTTTCGTGGCCGAACAATTCGCTTTCCAGCAGATGTTCAGGCAGGGCCGCGCAGTTCACGGCCACAAAGGGGCCGCGAGCGCGTTTGCTCATGGCGTGCAGATAGCGCGCGAACATTTCCTTGCCCGTGCCCGACTCGCCGGTGATCAGCACCGTGGCCTTGGAAGCAGCCACCTGCCGGGCCAGCTGCAAAACTCTGGCAATGGCCGGATGACGCCCCACGATGCGCGGGCCGCCCTGGCCTTCGGCATACTGCGGCCGGTGTCCGCCCAGGGTGCTGGAAGCAGGCACGGGCGCGGCCTTGCGCGGCTCGCGGGCCACGGCCATGATCCGTTCCACATCCAAGGGTTCCAGCCAGTAGTCGCGCGCCCCCAGGCCGAGCAGGCGTTCGGCTTCTTCCGGGCTGCCCTTGTCGGTAGTGACGATGACCGGCGGGAAATTGGGGTCTTCCGCGCTCACGGCCAGCAAATCCTCCACCCGGAAACCGGGCAGGGAAGGCCGCGCGAAAATCACGCCGGGACCGGACTTGCGGATAAAGACAGAGGCCCCTTTGAGATTTTCGGCAATGCCCAGCTCATAGCCCGCATCCCGCAGAGGCGGAAAAATGCCGGTAATGGCCTGGGCGGGAGCGAGAAAAAGCAGACGGCGGGTCGACATGGGCCTTTTTGTACCGTGTCGCGTGCCACAATGCAACAGCGCGGCCTGAAAACGCCCTGATTACTGGAAAAAAGCTGACAACGCATCCGGCCTGACGTATACAGGCTCCATGCAGAAAAGCGTGATCAGGCATATTCTGACCCGGGTAGCCGAGGGCGGCCTTTCGCCGGACAACGCCCTGGATCAATTGAGTTTTGAAACCGCGCAGGATGCCCTGCACGGCCTGAATCTGGATCCGCAGCGCGAACTGCGCAGCGGGCTGGGAGAGGTTATCTTCGCCCAGGGCAAGAGCGACGAGGCCCTGCTGGCCGCCGTGGATGGTCTTTCCCGCCACGGGCCGGTGCTGGTCAGCCGCGTCAGCCGTGAGCAGGCCGGGCTGCTGCGCCGCACGTTTCCGGCGGGTCTGCACTGGCCTGAAGCCAGGCTGTTTTCCCTGGGCGGTCCGGAACAGCTGAAACAACGGATGACTCCGCCCTGGCCGCAATCCGGCACGGCCCTGGTGGTTTCCGCCGGGGCCGCCGACATGCCCGTGGCCCTGGAAGCCTTCGGCGCTCTGGCGTTCTGGGGCTGCGACTGCGCTTGCGTCACGGATGTGGGCGTGGCCGGGCTGCACCGTCTGAGCCCGCATCTGCGGGCCCTGCACGAAGCGCGTGTGATCATTGCCGTGGCCGGCATGGAAGGAGCCCTGCCCGGCGTGCTGGCGGGCCTTACCCCGGCTCCGGTACTGGCCGTGCCCACTTCGGTGGGCTACGGCGTGGGCGCGCACGGCTTCGCGGCGCTCTCCACCATGCTCTGCACCTGCGTACCCGGCGTGGCCGTGCTCAATATCGACAACGGCTTCGGCGCTGCGGCCTTTGCGGCCAAGTTGCTGGGAAGGAAGTAAAAAAGACCGGTTCAGGCACAGTGCGACGGCCCGGACTGCCCATGCGGATACACAGCCTGAAGCACAAAAAACTGTCTTTAGCCCATTGGTGTGGAATCGGAAATCCCTTGCTGCGCCGCTGCGCCGGGAGCCTGTTGCGGAGCGTCCAACATCACCGCTCTGTTTTTTCCGCTTGTTTTCGCCTGATACAGGGCTTTATCGGCAATCCGGATACATTCAGAGAGCGAAACATCAACCGTGCTCTGTATATGGCACATGCCGATGCTGACTGTTACCACGCCGCCTTCGGCATCCGGCAATGCCTCATTCTCCACCAGACGGCAAATCTTGTCGCCCAGTTCCAGAGTGAGCTTGCGTTCAACCAAAAAAACGACAGCAATGAATTCTTCCCCGCCATAGCGTATGACATAGCCGTTATGGCCAGCAAAGGCTTTTTTAAACGTGGCGGCTATCCGGCGCAGGCAGTCGTCCCCTTTCAGATGTCCATAGAAGTCGTTATATTTTTTGAAATTATCAATATCGAGCATAAACAGCGCCGCTTGCCCGGAGGCCCTGATCGGGTACTTCCATTCCTCGGCCAGGCCGGTTTCAATAAAACGGCGGTTCAGTAACCCGGTAAGGGCGTCATGATTGGCGATGATCTCCAGTTTTTTATTGATTTCAGCACTTTTTTTCATGCTGGAGATAATCCAGTAAATAATCAATGCAGTGAGCAGAAAAACCACGGCAAGACAAATTTTTAACGCGGGCCCCTTGGAAATGGAAGCAAAAAAGACGGATTGCGTCATGGCAGCAAGTTCTTCTTCCCGCAAACCGCCAAACAGCACCCACCCCACGGACGGGATAGGTTCATATATCACATAGACCAAGCCGTTTTTCCAATAATACGTTCCGATTCCCTTTTTGCCGTCAAGTCCTTTCCGCTCCAGCTCCAGAATGGAACGCGTCGTCGCATCCTCCTGTCCGCCGAGTATTTTTTTGGCGTTATATTGTGAAGTGACCCATTCCATATGGTGTGGATCACTGACCGCGATATCCGTCCCTTCCGCATTGATGATGTAGGATTCTCCGCTATTGACGAAGCGGATGCTTTGAATCAGCCTGCAAAATATATAGCCGTTTTTTTCAATGCTCAGCACGCCGACAATTTTGCCGTTCCGTATCACCGGCGCTGAATAGCAAATCA
>ENA-UOJC01004028-UOJC01004028.1-human-gut-metagenome-genome-assembly--contig:-C104-NODE-4028-length-12981-cov-4.821523_pt1 | contig 12981 bp, 8 predicted proteins | sample MGYA00242339_ERZ723886 | MGnify/ENA metagenome assembly ERZ723886 | reverse complement strand
TTCTTCCATCAAGATGAAGTCCCCCGATATGGTTTACTTGAGTGAGAATGCTTTCGAATCCGTAGATAAGACTACCTGCAAGGTCTATGTCCCGAAAGGCTTGAATGAGACTTACAAAGCTGACAAATATTGGTCTGCTTTCAAGAATATCGAAGAGTTCGGATATCTGGTTACGACTTCTTACAAAGGCAATGGCCGGGTAGAAGGTGCCGGTGCTTACGAGACCGGCGAGATTGTGACGCTAAAGGCGATTGCCTATGGTGGTGATGTTTATGAGGCCGGCGGTTTCGATGGCTGGTACGAGAATAACAAGAAGATCTCTATCGATCCGGAGTTTACTTTTGTGATGGGTGAGGCCGATCGTTTTTTGGAAGCTCGTTTCTACAGTGAGGTTATGGCTTTTCGTGGAGAAGGAAATCTAATAAATGATGAGAATAAGGTAGACGGCTCTGCTGTCCTTTTATATAATGGTAGCTTGGCCGTTGAAGGCAACGAAGTTTGGAAACCGAAAAACTTTGCTTACTATCGGGATGCTTCCTTGCTGGTTGATTCCGATATACAGACAGAATCGATTACCTGCAATTGGGATGCTTGGAGTAATTATTGGCATTTCATATCTTTCCCTTATAACTTGAAGATGTCTGAAATCAAGCTGACGAGCAGCGACACTCGTTTCGTGGTACGGGAATACGATAGCAAGTCTCGTGCGGACAAGGGAGTGGGCGAGTCGTGGAGACAGCTTTCCGATTCGGAGACCTTGAAGGCGAATACGGGATATATCATCCAGTTCAACAGTAACGATGGGTTACCCGATGGATTTACTACCCAGACCGGTGATATGAAAGCCCTCCTTAATCGGGCGAGCGTGGCGATTCCGTTGAATACCTACGCCTCGGATAATGCCATGAATGCCAATTGGAACTTCGTGGGGAATCCGTATCCCGCCTATTATAGCGTGGAGCGATTGTTCGCTGATGGATTGGACGCTACGGTGACGGTTTGGTCTCCCGATTTGAATAACTACGAGTATTATACGGGGGATGATAAGGAAGCCTACTTGGCACCGCTTACGGCCTTCTTCGTACAAAAGAAGACTTCCAACTTAGTATTCAATCCGGAGGGCCGTGTGGCTGCCCTGCCGAGGGAAACGCAAGCAGCTTCAGCGTTACGTAGTGTGGATAACCGTCAAGTTGTCAACCTGCTGTTGGCAGGCGAGAAGGCAAGCGACCGTACCCGTGTGGTATTCAACGAGGCTGCCTCGCTGGAGTATGAGATCGGTCTTGATGCTGCCAAGTTCGGCAGTCCGAATGCGGAGGCCGCCTCTTTCTATAGCTTGGATACGCAAGGGAATCGATTGGCTATCAACGAGCGTCCGGTAGCGGATGGCGTGGTACGCCTTGGATGTGTCCTGCCTGCTAAGGGAAGCTATACGATCTCATTGAAAGAGAAGATTGGCAAAGGTATTCAGTTAGTGGATAAGCAGACGGGTGCCGTATGCGACCTGAACCAAGAGGCTTATACCTTCGAGGCCGAGGCTGGAACCCTCTCTGACCGCTTTGAGCTGAGAAGCGATGTGGTGACTTCTGTTGAGGCAATCGATGCGTCGATTCGCTGGAACGTGCGAGAAGGCTTGTTGATCGTGTCCGGCTTGCGTGATGTGGAAACTTTGAACGTATGCGATGCGGTGGGTCGTACCCACTTCGCTGGTAAGGTGACGGATGGCGAGGTGCATATCGCCCTACCTCAGTCTGGTATTTATTATATGACATGGACAACCAAGGCGGGCGAGCGTCAGACTCGTTCCATTAAATGGTAATCGCTATGAGAAAACGATTGTTTCGATATATTACGATGGCTTTGTCTCTTTGGATCTTCCTCGGAGGATCCATCGGGCAAGTCTATGCGCAGGATGAGTTCAATCCGACTCCTCCACCGGAGCCGGGGAAACTAACGCTCTTACTCTCCACGGATCCCCACGGATCCGCTTATTTGGAGCAAACGAATCCTTCCGGCATTTATGATACGGGTACGGAAGTAACGGTACGGGCCTATCCGCATACGGATTATGAGTTTGTGGCTTGGCAGTCCGCTGATGGAGAAGAATTGTCCGGCCTCTCGGAATATACCTTCACCCTTACGGAGAAAAACGCTCGCTTGATTGCCAAGCTACGTTTTAACCCGAAGGAGAATCCATCGGAGCCGGGAGATGGTTATTATAATCTGATTACGACCGTCGCTCCTTCCATGGCCGGATGGGTAGAACAGAGTGGCCAAGGTATTTATGAGAATGGCAAAGAGGTGACACTTATCGCCCATGCTTATCCCGATTATGTGTTCGACCATTGGGAGAGCGATGGGAAGAATGTATCGGAAGAGACAACCTATCGCTTCACCATGCCGGGCAAGCATGTGTACCTGCGGGCCGTGTACGACTGGAAGCCGCAAAGTCCTATCGAGCCGGAGATCGGGTATTGCCTTTACGTAAACACTTCCGATCCGGAGGCCGGCTGTGTATCGCAAAGCGGAAACGGTATCTATGAGTTAGGGGATGAGGTGACCGTGATCGCCTCGCCTACGAAAGACTATGACTTTATCGGCTGGTATGATGAGGCGGGTATGTGCCTGTCTACCGACATCTCTTATACGTTGACTATTAGTAAGCGAACCACTACGATCGAGGCTCGTTTCAAGAAGAGAGAGGCTCCGGTGGATGAGGTGGAGATCGTACCCGGGCCGAATCCGGATGATCCTTCATCTACGGAGAAAGGCGGCGAGGTGGAAGTGATAGGCGAAGCCATTCCCGGCCAAACGGTCGAGATCATCGCGATGCCGAAACCGGGTTATGCTTTTGAAGGTTGGTATTTGGATGGCGTGTTTATCCCGGAGGCGGAGATGAGCCATGAGATCTTGATCGGTAAAGATATGGGTAAGCTAGAGGCTAAATTCCGGGAATTACCCGTTGACTTGGAAGTAGAGGGTGGAGAGAACGGTTGGGCGGAAGTGACTCGCTATCGAGGTGATGTCATTAACTTGAAGGCTGAACCGATCGTAGACCATACCTTTATGGGATGGTACTTGCTAGATCAGTTATTGTCGAAAGCGTTGAATTATGATTTTGATGTCAATATCCTACGTGCGGCCTTGCCCGCTATTCGTGCGGTGTATACCAAAGGTACGGTAGCCAATGAGACGATCGCTAGGGAGGAACTAGTCACGATCGCTTTCTCCGGGAACCAACTCTGCGTGACTGCTCGCCAAGCGATTCGTAGATTGATGGTTTATTCGTTCGAGGGGGACTTATTAGGTACTAACGGCCAAATGGAACAAGGTGATATCTATCGCTTATCCATACGTAGCCCCTTACTTCTCGTTATCGAGGCAACGGATGGTACTCGTATCGTCTGTAAATTATCCTCCGGACGGTAGTCCGTGGCGCAATTTGGATATATGATTCTTTCAATGCCCATTCTAAGGTTCTTATAATGCCCATCGTAAGCTCCTTTGAATGGGCATTGTTAGATGCTTACGATAGGCATTGTAAGAAACGATAAACAAAAAGCCATCCGGCATTCCGCTGGATGGCTTTTTGTATGGCAATAGAATCGGAGAGATTACACTCTCTTTTCTTTGATTCTTGCTTTCTTACCGGTAAGGGCACGCAAGTAGTACAATTTAGCACGACGTACTTTACCGACTTTGTTAACCGTGATGCTTTCGATAAACGGAGATTCGATCGGGAAAATTCTCTCTACACCTACGTTCTCAGACATCTTACGAACTGTGAAACGTTTTTTGTCGCCGTGACCGGAGATACGGATAACAACACCGCGATACTGCTGGATACGCTCTTTGTTACCCTCTTTGATACGGTAAGCTACCGTGATCGTGTCACCACTCTTGAATGAAGGAAGTTCCTTCTTCGTAGCGAACGCTTCTTCTGCAATCTTAATTAAATCCATTGTTTATAGCTTTTTAATTGTAATTTATAATGAAACGCAATTTAACGGGCTACATTTCCCGACAGAGATTACGTAAAGCGGGTGCAAAGTAACGAAATAAATATTTGATTCGCAATAGATATATGCTTTTTTGCTCGCTATTTGATCAAATCTTTTATGTCTACCAAGGATTCAAACCATTGACATCCACCAGCGATTCCCGTTCCTCCTTCCACATTGCTGTAGATCCGGACAGGCTCGGCCAGACCTACATTCGTAAGTCCGCCCATGATACCTTCATTCTCGATGTTTTGTAAAGATAGCAGATATTGGTAATAGGGTTCGGACAGGGAATATAAACGAATATGGCGTTTGGTATAATATTTAGTATCGGACCTAAGTTGTTCTTTTACTTGCAACGTGTATTCCTTCCCGTCGAACAGCTCGTCGGAAAATACCCGTCCCCGCCAATTTACCATCGAAGAGCCGAAAACCTCATCCAAGATACCTTGTTGTTGCGTGAATACGGGATCTACGGAGAAGTCCAACAGGACACCAAGATGGTCGTCATCTCCCCATATCTGTAGAGAATAGTAATTTGATTTACCCGGGGTATCTTGGAAAGTGATTTGATAGATAAGTACATCGTTTTCTTCTATGTAGGAGATATTCCCATCTCCATCGACAAGGGTACCGCCGTTGCCGGTAGCTTCTTTACGGGGAATTATGCGCAGACCTTTGATTTCGGTCTTGGAAGGAATCTTATCTTCCGCCGAGGCTGTTCCATATTCCGGGGTAGAAGCTACTATCTTTACGGTTTGTCCGGGCAGTGGAACCGTATTCGATATATAAAGCGTATCTGTTACCCATCCACCTCGATCCTCTCCGAGCCAACGAGAAGATTTCCAATAGGAATATTCTTTCCAAGGCATCTCCTCCTTGAAGATCCCGTCTATGTATAATTCCACCTTGGCGTTTCGAATCGTTACGTCCGGCTTGCTCTCTGAGTGAAACCATGTGCGGGATATGCTGGCCATTACGACCGTATCCGGCGAGAAGGCAGAGTTGATCACCATTTTCGGTGTAGTACGATATTCCTCTAGGTCAAACTTCCTGTAGCAGGAGGTTAGGAGCAGGCTGGATAATAAGATTGATAAATAGAATATAGGTTTCATGTTCTTTAGAATTTATAAGTATATGATATAGACGGAATGATCGGTAAGAGCGATAACGTCTCGAAATAATGGCTATAGTTTATCCAAGACCGCTTATGGATAGTTATCGGGTTCATCTGGCAATAAGCGTTATATACGCTGATATTCCAGATACCGAGATGGCCGTTCTTTTTAGGTCGATAAATATTAATCCCCAGATCTAAGCGGTGGTAAGCGGGGAGACGTACGTTATTACGCTCCGTGAAATAGTCCAAGCCTCCTTCCGGTAAGAGCGGAGGGACAGGAGTGAGGCCCAAATCCTCGTAATTCTCGAATGCCACCGTAACCCGGTTTCCGGTCATGAAAGTCCAGCTTCCGGTCAGTTCCAATTTCTCGTTGATCTTCCAGTTTGCGACGATATTCAGCTTATGGCGGTTATCGTATTTCGCGGGGAAACGTTTGCCATTATTAATCTCGTCGAACTGCCGGTCGCTCCACATTAGTCCGTATCCGATCCATCCTGTTATACGCCCCGTCTCTTTCCGGGCGATAAACTCCGCTCCGTAGGCCCACCCCTTACCGGCGGCCAGTTTCTCCTCCCAACCGACGAACGAGGGTAAGAAGTTGTAACCATCTTTATAATCCAGTAGGTGATTCATCCATTTATGATAACCTTCCACCGAGAAGGAATAGTCTTTGTGTAAATTGTAATAAGCGCCGACGGATACTTGATCACTCTCCAATGGCTTCAGCTTCTTGCTGACCGGCATCCACATATCGGTAGGGAGACTCATATAACTTTCGCTGATCTGATGTACGTATTGATTCATCCGGGCGTATGAGGCCTTAAGGCTTAGATCCCTCGTGAGCAGGAAGCGTACGGATAAACGAGGGTCTAAGGAGACATATGTCTTCTTTTGTATATTATACATGTTCAGGCGTAATCCGGCGTTAACCCGGACAATGGGAGATATCGCCCAGTCATCTTCGGCGAAAACAGCCAACTCATTCGCTGAAAGGCGCTCGTCTCCGGTAGTTCGTTTGGTCGGAGACAAATTCTCGGAGGTCTTTTCCTCGATATATTCCGGGCTGAAACGATGGTAAAGATAGTCGGTGCCATAACGGATATGATGTGCCGGGGTAGGAATATAGTCGAAGTTCGCATGGACTCCGAAATCATTGATACCGTTTCGGGTTGAGGTCTCGATAAAACGTGAAGAATAATCTTTGTCACCCTCGGTTCCGTAGTATTGTGAAGTCTCTTGTTTTAGTTTGGATTGATAATGGGAATAAGCCAAGGTGACGGTACCGAACATCTTGTTGTTAAACACATACGACCAGCCGGAAGATAATGCGATGTTACCCCAGCGCATCTTTCCAAAGTCCTTGTTCTCGAAAGGGGTTATATCATCACCTACGGAGAACTCGGAACTTCCTCCTTTTAGGAAATCCTGTCCGAAATAGAAATTAACGTAAGCTTGGCTCCGGTCATTGATATGGTGGTTTACTTTTAGGTTCAGATCGGTAAAAGCATAGCGTGCGCTGAATTTCTCCCCATTCTTTTTCTGAATTTTATTGTAGATCGCCAAACCCGGTGCGGACAAGCCATCCAGCCAAGAGCGACGGAAGGAGGCGTTGAACGAAGTCCGGTCTTTAATGATCGGCCCTTCGAAATTTAAGTTACCTGAGGTCAATCCTAGCATGGCGCTACCATGGTACTCTTTCATATTGCCATCTTTAGTATGCACATCCACTACGCTGGAAAGCCTTCCCCCATAGCGGGCGGGGAAAGCGGATTTATAAAAATCCACATCTTTCAAAGCCTCGGCGTTGAAAGCGGAGAAAAGTCCTCCGAGATGATTGACCTGATACAGTTGGATTCCGTCTATCATATACAGGTTCTCGTCTCCATTCCCCCCACGGACATACATCCCGGCTAATCCTTCCGTTCCGGCTGATACGCCGGGTTGGGTTTGCAGGGCTTTGATCACATCGGCCTCACCGAATAAGGTCGGGATGGTTTTGATCATCTTCCGGGTTATTTTAATCGTTCCCATCTGAGAGGCTTGTATCGGGTTTTGTGTGTCATTACTACCGGTAACGACAACTTCGGCCAATGCCTCACCGCTTTCCAGCAGAATTTCCATCACGGTATCCCGTTCGAGCGGTTGGAATGTATGTGAGAAACGTCCGTATCCGATGTAGGAAGTCTCCAGACGGACTACCCCGACCGGTAAGGTTAGGCTGAAGAAACCGTGGTTATTGGTAGCCGTGCCCCTTTGTGTGCGGGAGTCATAAACGGAGGCCCCGATTAGATACTCCGTAGTCGCTTTATCCCGTACGAATCCGCTGATGGTTACTGAGCGGGGGCGTTTCTTCAAGATGATGTGGGTACCGTTTATCTGATAAGACAGAGGGAGCTTTTGGAATAGCCGGGTAAGGCATTCCGATATGGATTGGTTATCAGATTTGAATGTAATCCGGGAAATGCCTTTGAGAATAGAAGGATCGTAGGAGAATGTCATGCCTGTTTGATGCTCTATTTTTTTCATGATTTCTTGGATCGGCTCTTGTTTAGCCTCGATACTGAGAGTCGGCGCTTGTCCCCAAGCGCTTGATTGAAAGCCGAAGATAATCAAGATTATGAGTAGTATTAGCTTCATGAAGTACTTCATTTTTTATTACGAGACAGGAAAGATAGTAAAAACCCCTATCACAATTCACGTTACTATTGCGATATTTTCTTATTTTTGGAGAGTAATAATGATAATGTTGTGATGAGACAGATTGGTATCTTGCTTTTGTGTTGTATTTCCCTTTTATCGGGTGGAGCTCAAACCGTTCCGAACCTTTATCGTTCGGTGGATCAGGAAAAGATGAATCATTGGGTTGATTCCGTGTTTGACGCTATGAGTTATGATGAACGGATCGGGCAGTTGTTTATGGTTATAGCGAACCCTAAATCCGATAACCGGAATATGCAACGGCTCATGCGTTACGTGAACGAGATCAAGATCGGGGGTATCTTGTTCCATAAAGGGGATCCGGTGACGCAGGCGGAGGTGACCAATCGTTTGCAAAAGGCTTCCCGGATTCCGATGTTGGTCTCTTTGGATGGGGAGTGGGGACTTTCCATGCGATTAAGCGGAACCACCCGTTTCCCGAAAAATATGATGCTAGGCGCTATCGAGGACAATGCCTTGATCGAGGAATATGGAAAAGAGGTGGGACGGCAGTGCCGGGAAATGGGAATTCATATAAATTTCGCTCCGGATATGGACGTGAATAGCAATGTGGATAATCCCGTGATCGGCCTGCGTTCGTTTGGCGAGAATCCGGAGGCTGTGGCGGAGAAGGGTATTGCTTACGCAAGAGGATTGGAAAGTACGGGCATCTTGTCTGTCTCCAAACATTTCCCCGGACATGGAGATACTTCTGAGGACTCGCACGAGACATTACCCGTCGTGCGCCATAACCGGGCCCGCTTGGATAGCGTGGAACTTCTTCCTTTTAAACGTTATATATATGATGGGTTCGCCGGGATAATGACGGGACATCTTTATGTTCCGGCATTGGACAAAAGTCATAAGCCGGCTTCTTTCTCTAAGGCGGTAGTGACGGATCTATTACAGAAAGAACTCGGTTTTCAAGGTCTGTGCTTTACGGATGCTTTAGCGATGAAAGGGGCTTCCACAAAGAAAACGGATAATCCTTCGGTGAAGGCTTTGCTTGCGGGGAATGATATCTTGCTCGCTCCGGCCGCTCCAATCAATGATTTTACGGCCGTGAAAGAGGCTATCGAGGAAGGGGTATTGGATCTGGAAGCGATCGAGGCCAAGTGCTTGAAAATATTAAGGTACAAATATATCGCTGGATTGAATGCCTATAAGCCGGTCGAAACAAAAGGCTTATCGAAACGTTTGAACTCTCCGCATGCGGCATGGATGGCGGCGAAGTTGAATTCGGAGGCTATTACCGTTTTGAAGAATGAGGATACGATCTTACCTCTTAAACAGTTGAATAAGAAAAAGATTGCGGCGCTCTCGATTGGAGACGGGGTTGGTAATGAATTCCAGAAAATGCTGGGTGAATATGATTCGATCGCTTGCTTTAGCATTGGACGGCGTTCTACGGCTGCCCAAGTCCAGCAGGTTTATAATAAATTGCAAAAATACGACGTGATCATTTGTGGCGTACATACGATTCGCATTCCCGAGAGTTTAGCGTTGAGGCAGTTGGCCGCGAAGAAAGAGTTGGTCTATGCTTTCTTTACCTTACCATATGCTTGTAAGGAATATAAGAAGTCGATCGAGAAGGCGAAGGCGGTCGTGTTGGCTTACGAGGGCACTCCCTTAGCGCAGGAATATGCGGCCCAAGTGATATTCGGTGGTATTGCGGCGAAAGGGAAACTTCCGGTTTCGATTCCGGGATTGTATTATGCGGGTACTGGTATTTTTACGGAAAAGACTCGTTTGGGGTATCACCAGCCGGAAGAGGTGGGAGCGAATCCGGACCGTCTGGATGTAATTGAGTCGATCGTTAAAGAGGGATTGGATGAGAAGGCTTATCCTGGATGCCAAGTGTTGGTGGCGAAGGACGGCGTGATTATCTATAATAAATCGTTCGGTTATTTTGATTACGAAAGTAGGCAGCCGGTCACGGAGTCATCGGTCTATGACTTGGCCTCGGCGTCGAAGGCGGCGGGAACTTTATTGGCGGTCATGAAAGCGTATGATGAGAAGAAATTCACCTTGAACAATAAGATCTCCGATTTTATACCGGAGTTGAAGGAGTCTAATAAAAAGGATTTATCGATAAAAGAGTTACTGTACCATCAATCGGGAGTGACTCCAACTATTAATTTCTATCTGGATGCCATTGATAAGGATAGTTATAAAGGCAGTTTATATAGTTCGGCGAAGAACGCCACGCACCCGGTTCGTTTTGACGCTAAAACGTATGTCCGGAATGATTTTAAATATCTTCCGGATATAGTATCAGATACACGGAAACCCGGATTTACGACTGAGGTAGCCCGTAATTTCTATGTGAGTGATTCCTTTAAAGATACGATCCTTCAAGATATCAAGAAATCCCGTTTGGGTACGAGAGGTAGGTACGTATATAGTTGCGTGAATTTCATTATGCTGAAAATGATGGTGGAAAATCTGATGAAATCTCCGATGGACCAGTTTCTTCGGGATGATTTCTACAGCGGGTTAGGGGCTTGGCATACCACTTATAATCCGTTGAAGCGAATGGATACCTTGCAAATTGTACCTACGGAGCAAGATGGATTTGTCCGCCGTCAATTGCTTCGCGGATATGTGCATGATGAGGCGGCCGCTTTTCAAGGGGGTGTTTCTGGAAACGCCGGATTATTTTCGAACGCGAATGATCTGGCGAAGGTGCTCCAATTGATGCTAAACCAAGGGACTTATGGCGGCGAGCGCTATCTTTCTTTGGAAACCAGCCGTTTGTTTACACAAAGCAAGAGCCCGACTTGCCGTAGAGGGCTAGGATTTGATAAGCCGATGATTGGTAATCCGAAAGCCTCGCCTTGTGGGGCTTTGGCTCCCGCCTCGGTCTATGGACATACAGGATTTACGGGTACTTGTTTTTGGATAGATCCGGATAACCAGCTTATTTATATATTTTTGAGTAACCGGGTGAATCCTAGCCGGGCAAATAATAAACTGGGATCGCTTGATATACGTACTCGCATACAGGATGCGATCTATAAGGCGATTGATAGGAAAAGCCAAAAAGATTCGTAATTTTGTGACAGTTTTAACAGATAAGGTATTAATTAAAAAGCAGGTATATGTTATACGGACACGGTGATGATTTTTATAACGCAAAGAACGAGGTAAAGATAAACTTTAGCTCGAATGTGTGGCACGGAGCTAATTTAGATAAACTGAAGGAACATTTGATCGAGCATTTTGATAAGCTGACTCGTTATCCGGAGCCGGATGCCGCTACCTTGAAAAGATTGTTGGCCCGCCGGTATGAGATCAAGGAGGAGAATATCGTAGTGACGAATGGTTCGATCACCGCTTTTTATTTGTTAGCGCAAGCTTGGCGAGGTGCGAAATCCATGATCGCTATTCCTTCTTTCTCTGAATATGAGGACGCTTGCCGTTTGCATGAGCATGAGATCTCTTTCTTCCCGACATCGGACGATTTATCAGAGTTATCCTTGGAGGGACAGGATTTCTGTTGGATTTGTAATCCGAATAATCCGGATGGAAAGCTGATCCATCGTACGGAGCTTCTCCGTTTGATCTCAGCGAATCCGCAGACTACCTTCATTATTGATCAGGCATACGTGGCTTTTACGACGGAAGACATGCTAAAGCCGAGTGACGTGAAAACGCATAAGAACTTAATCCTTGTCCAGTCTATCTCGAAGGCTTATAATATCCCCGGCTTGCGTATCGGTTATCTGGTCGCTTCTCCGGAGATCGCGGAGAAAGTGAACAAGTATATCATACCTTGGTCGGTAAATGCTATCGCTATCGAGGCAAGTAAATATATCTTGATCCATCCGGCGCAATTTACGTTGCCGATCCGTAAATGGCAGCGTGAGACCGCGGATTTTATTTACCAATTAAGTAAATTGGATGGCTTGGAGGTAATCCCGACCTCTACGACTTTCTTCCTTGTCCGTTTGAAGAAGGGTACAGCCGCTGATTTAAAGCAATTCCTTTTAGATAATTACGGAATCTTGATCCGTGACGCTTCGAATTTCCGGGGCTTGGATGAGACTTATCTACGGCTCTCCACCCAGAAGTCTGATGAGAACCAGCTTTTACTTGAGGGGGTAAAGATTTGGTTGGACCAACGATAAACGACTATGAAGGGGAGGGGGGAACCCCTTCCTGTTAAAAAAGCCAGCCGATAAATAGAGGTAGGTAATCTTTTAGCTCTGTCTTTAGAAGTTCTGTTGCCTTGTTCTTGTATCTTTCCACGGTTCGTATGGATATTTGCATTTCCTCTGCGATTTCTCCATAGCTCTTATTCTCGAAACGATTCTTCTCGAATGCGAGCCGATAGTTCTCCGGTAGCTTGTCAAGGGCTTGTCTTAATAACGTTTGCAGTTCTTCCCATGTGTAGAGTTCCTCACTACTTTCCGCATAGATCGGGATTTGTTCTTGGATGAGCGATTCGTAATATCTTTCATGGTTGCGTTGCAGATAATTTAAGCAGTGATTTCTGGCGCAAGTGACGAGATAGCTACGTGCGGAGGTCTTTACTGAGATACGGCTGCGATTTTCCCAAATAGCGAAAAACACGTCCTGCACGATATCTTCTCTTGTTTCCTTATCTGTGATAAAGCGTTTGGCGTACATACAAATGCCGGATAATATAACTCGAATAAGCGGTGGAAGGCGAGCCTATTATCTTCAGTCGTAATTTGTTCTAAAAGTAAATCGACATTAATAGCCTTGGTATGATTTCTTTCCATGATGGGGCAAAGGTATATATTTTTGAAGAGAACAAAAATAAAAAAAACTCATTTTCGCTGTCGTGTTTTTCTTTAGAGTGTGTCTCTATAAGTAAAGGAAGAAAATATATGGAAAGAAAGGTAGAACATAAAAGTGTGTCACGTCAGGTAGAGGAAATTAAAGCCTTGTCTGAGGACATATTAGAGTATCGGTCGATTGACGTGCAAAAGGCATGGCTACGAATGGAACGTCGGGTAGGGCGGCAAGCTGTCAGACGAACTTTGTCGCTGCTTTTTACTCGTGCGGCAGTTATATTGGTGCTTCCGTTGTTATTTTCTTCGTTACTTTTCTCCTATTTGTATTATGCCACATATTATATATTGATTAGCATATATAATTGATTATCAGGAAAGAAGCCCACATATTACTAACAGTGGG
>ENA-UOJC01004024-UOJC01004024.1-human-gut-metagenome-genome-assembly--contig:-C104-NODE-4024-length-12999-cov-10.845179_pt1 | contig 12999 bp, 10 predicted proteins | sample MGYA00242339_ERZ723886 | MGnify/ENA metagenome assembly ERZ723886 | reverse complement strand
TGCCGCACCTCGCTCGCCGTATCGGCACTTAGAATTATGCGGTATTGCCTATAATGTAATTCGTGAAAATAATTAAAGTTTTTCGCCAAGCCTTTTTTCAAAAAGGCCGAAAAGACTCCCCGTAACTGCCTTAATAGAACCCGTAACTCGGCAAAATCTTGGTGCTCTGCGCCCACAGGGTCGGCACGGGCAAGCCGGACAGAACGGGATAGAACCAGGCAAAGCACACCAGCGCCGCAATGCACAGCCCCGCGCCAATCTTTTTGGCGCGGTCCTGCCGCTTCATCTGCGTTAAAACCAGCACAATGGCCGTCAACGCAAAGACCGAGCTGGGGAAGTAATGGTACATGAAAGTGCAGCGCGATACCAGCATCCAGGAAAGCAGCTGGCTGGCGTACAAGATCAGAACGCCCGCTCCCTTTGCCGTGCCGCGAGCCGAAACCTGGCGCCACAGCAGCAGCAAAATGCAGAACAGCCCCGCCCAGCAAATGACCGGATTATAAAAACCCGCAATGCTGCCCTGAAGCCCAGCTTCCAGGTAAGAATTTTTGTAATACCACACTGGGCGCAGGTCCAGCAGCCAGGTGTACCAGCGGCTTTCAAACGGGTGGGTTGCTTTCAGGGTGGAATGGTACCAGTACATGTAGGTTTGGCAATCCCACCAATCCCGCAAACCAAAGGTAGGGTCTTTCCACCAATAAGGCAGGTAGGATGCAAGATAGATCAGGAACGGCACAACGATGTAAAACGCCACACCGCCCACAGCAGCCATCCGGAATTCTTTCCAGAAGCCCGGCTGTTTTTGCTTCCAGCGGGCATACAGCACACCCAGGTACAATACCGCAAGCCCTGCCCCGGCATAAATTCCGGTCCACTTGGATGCACACCCAAGCCCAAATGCCACGCCGCCCAGCGCCATGGGCAGCAGCGAGCCGTCTACGCCGTTTTGCAGCACGCTCTGGCAATACCATACCATAAAATATGCGCCTAACAGGATAAAGAACGTACCGTAAATATCGATTGTGGCAATGCGGCTTTGGGAAAATCGCATGAACCCAGCGGCAATCAGCGCACCTGCCATGGCCCCGGCCCAGCGTTTGTGGGTCAGACGGCGGGCAAAGCACCACATCAGCGGCACCAGCATCACGCCGAACAGCGTTCCGGCACAGCGCCAGCCAAAGGCTGTCATTCCAAAAATAGCAATGCCCAGCATGATAAAATCTTTGCCCAGCGGCGGGTGGGTGGTTTCGTATGCCGTCATGCGGTGCAGCATTTCGTACCCAGTACGGCCATGATAGATTTCATCGAAATACATGCTGTTCAGCTGGCTGATGGTATCTGGCACTTCGCTCTGCTCATCAAACAGGGCATCGCCGCCCGTTACCGGCACCAGCGCACCGGTGGCATCCCGCAGGGCCAGTTCAAACATCTGCGCATTTTCAATCGTTGCGGTCAGGGTCTGCCCTGCCGGAGCCGTGATGGCCGTTTTGGTCCAGCAGAACGGCGTTGCATAGCTCAGTTCCTTCTGGTACAGCTCATTGCCCGCTGCATCCGTGATGCGCAGGCTGCCGCCGGTGGAAATGCCGGGGTACACCCAGATTTCCACCGCGTCCTGCTGCGGGGTAAAGTCGATGGTTGCCGTGCTGTCCGTAGCATCCACAGGGTTCTGCGGTGCTTTCATGCTACCAAGGTAGGCAAAGCTCACCACAGCAACGATCAACGTCAGCGTTGCCAAGGCTTTCTTCTCTTTAGCCGTCCAGGCAGGCTGCGGATCAATGCGCAGGGTGCACAGTTCCAGCTTTTTCTGCACTGTTTTTGTTTTATCTTTTTCGATGGTTTCCACTTTTGCCAGTGGAGAAATCGCTCCATGGCGGCAGATGGCCCACGCGGTGAAAGCCAGCAGCACAAAGGCTGCCGTTTCGGCAAAGCCGACTGCCATGGCAAACTCGCGGCTGGTATCGCTGCTGAGCCACTCGTCATCGCTGCCTACCAGGGTATACACAGTTTCCAGGTTCAAGAAGCCCGTTATCGACAGACCAAACCCGGCGCCATACAGACGGATGTCATTCCAGCGCGCCGCAGCAAGCAGTACCAGCAGCATGCCCAGCACCAGGTAACGCTCGTGCATGCAATGGGCAAAGGTAAAAATCCCCACCGTGTAAAACGCTGCCAGCAGCAGCGGGGAAAACCGCCCCGCCCGCCAGCTGATGACCGCCAGCACCACAAGCAGCACCGTGATAACAGCGATGTTGAAAATGCCCAGCACTTTCCAGCTCAGGTTAAACACCGGGCAAGCATCCAGCGCCTGCCAGTTGCCGCCCAGCGCTGCAAACCAGTTGAACGCATTGATGGTGGCATACTGGTAGCCAGACGCCGTGGTGATGTACTTATCGATCAAGGACGGCACCAGATTTTTTGCCCCGTAAAACGGCAGGCCCGCCAGCAGCGGCGGCAGCAAAGCCAGCGCAGCACCGCCAAAAATCTGGCCGACCGATTTCAGCGGGCTTTTGCCATCCCGCACGGCATCCGCAATAGCCACCAAAAAGCAGACGGCCAGCACCGGCCCAGCCAACAGTGCCTGCGGCTTGATGGCCAGCGCCACGCCGTACAGCACCGCAGCGAGCAGGTAGCGGCGCTCTTCCAGCAGCCAGAAGCAGAGCAGCAGCGGCAGCGCAAAAGCCCCATCGATCTGCTTCCAGATGCCGGTATCAAACAAGGTCAGCGGGCAGAATGCCGCAAACAGCACCAGGCAGCGCTGTGCCCTGCCCTGCCCCATATACCGGCGGCTGATATGGTCCAGCAGCACCACGGCGGCACAATCACAGATTGCGGGGATCAGTGCCAGCAAAAAATAAGTCCAGCGGGATTCATAGCTCAGTTGGAGCGCCTTGCGCACCAGGCTGACCAGCCCCAGCACAAGGATGTAGCCGGGCGGGTAGTCCGCAAAATAATCGGCGCTGTAAAAGGCCGCGGGACCTTCGCTGGCCAGCTTATCCCCCCAGGCCACAAAGCAGCTCATATCATAGGTGTAGCCTTCAGTAACAAGGGCCAGCAGCAGGCGCGCGGCAAGCGCTGCGGCCAATATAATATACAGCGTTCGCTCTTCCTGTTTGGTTCTGGTATTTGTCATTCTGAACTCTCCAGATAATGCAGCGTATTTGCCGCTGCAATAAAATAAGGAACTGGAAGCAGAGGCAGATGCTTCCCTGTTTCCAATTCCTTTGTTTTGCCGTGATTGTGCAGTAATAATTATAGCTTGGTCAGCTGCGGGCCCTTGGCGGTGTCCATCACATTCCAGCCCAGCTCAGTGATTTTGGCGCGCAGAGCATCGGCGCGGGCAAAGTCCTTGGCTTTTTTGGCTGCGGCGCGCTCTTCCACCAGCTGCTTCACTTCGTCGGGGGCTTCCTCGGCCTTGCGGTTGTACATCAGGCCCAGCACACCGGTCAGCTCGTCAAACGTGGCGGCGGCCTTTTCCAACGTAGCCTTATCGGCAGCATCGGACATGGTGTTGATGTCCTTGACGAACTCAAAAATGGCGGCCAGAGCATCGGGGGTGTTCAGGTCGTCATCCATGGCGGTCTTGAACTTTTTGCGTGCTTCTTCGCACTTTTCAGTCAGGGCAGTGTCAGTGCCATGGGCATTGCGGATGGCAAAATCCAGGTTATCGCGGCAGGTGTACAGGCGCTCCAAGCTGTTCTTGCAGCTCTCGATCAGGTCCACCGTATAGTTCAGCGGCATGCGGTAACCAGCGGTGAGCATAAAATAACGGATCGGCTCATAGCCGTACTTATCGGCAATTTCACGCACGGTAAAGAAGTTGTTGGCGCTCTTGGACATCTTCTGGTTGTTGATGTTCAAAAAGCCGTTGTGCATCCAGTAATGGCTGAAGGTGCAGCCGTTGGCGCACTCCGACTGTGCAATCTCGTTTTCGTGATGGGGGAAGATCAGGTCCTGGCCGCCTGCATGCAGGTCGATGGTCTTGCCCAGGTGCTTACGGGCCATGGCGCTGCACTCAATGTGCCAGCCCGGACGGCCCTGGCCCCAGGGGCTGTTCCAGGAAGGCTCGCCCGGCTTGGCGGCCTTCCAGACAGCAAAATCTGCGGGGTCTTCTTTCAGGTCGTCATCCATCTGGCTGCGCAGTTCGCGGTTGCCGCTTTCCAGGTCGTCCAGGTTCAGGTGGCTCAGCTTGCCGTAACCGGGATCAGACTTAACGCGGAAGTAGACATCGCCGTTGTGGGCAACGTAAGCATGTCCGGATTCGACCAGGTCCTTGACGATCTTGATGATCTCACCGATATGCTCGGTTGCGCGGGGGCGCACGGTGGGGGTCTTAACGTTCAGGCCCTCGGAATCTTTGATGTACTCAGCCTCGAACTTGCGGGCAACCTCCTGCATGGTGGTGCCGTTCTCCTGGCCTTTTTTGATCAGTTTATCGTCAATATCGGTGATATTGGAGACATACAGCACCTTGTTGCCAAGGTACTCCAGATAGCGGCGCAGCGTGTCAAACACGATCATGGGGCGCGCATTGCCGATATGGATATAGTTATACACCGTAGGGCCGCAGACGTAAATGCGATAAACGCCCGGCTCCTGCGGGATAAAATCTTCCTTTTTGCGGGTCATGGTATTAAAAATCTGCATGGACAGGAACTTCCTTTCCCAACTTTGCTGGTACGGCGCGGCTAAACCTGCAAACCGTTCAGATTTATTATAGCCGCCCTGATAAGCGGTTGCAAGGGGGCAGCATCATTTTGCCTGCATAAAGCAGGAACGATTCTGCCACAGGTAGATGCAGCCGGAAAGTGCGGTAACGGCAGCAACGGCCCAGCACAGCACCTGGGTGGTAAAGCTGATAACCCCAACGCCGTCCGCCGGGGCGAGCGCCATGGCAAAGTAATAGAAGATGATGGTGACCATCTGCAGCACGGTTTTGACCTTGCCCCACATGTTTGCGGCAATGACGGTACCGGACTCTGCCGCAATCATGCGCACACCGGCCACAGCAAACTCGCGGAACATGATGATGGCCAGCACCACGGGGGAGCAGACACCGTCCACCACCATATAAATAATGGCGGCGGTGGTGAGCATTTTATCAGCCAGCGGGTCCATAAACTTGCCAAAGTCCGTTACCAGGTGGTTCTTGCGGGCCAGGTAGCCATCCAGGAAATCCGTAAAGCTGGCCACAGCAAACAGAATGCCCGCTATCAAGGCATACGTTGCATTGAACTGGGGCGTGCCCATATGGCTCATGGCAGCAAATACCATAAAGAACGGCACCATGATGACACGCATCATCGTTAATTTGTTAGGCAGATTCATGGTTTATTCCTCCACTTTGCTTTCCGCATAACCATAAAGATCATAAGTATCGGCATCGGTGATGGTAACGTTATAGAACGCGCCGGCTTCCAACGGGGTATCTGCCGGGGTCATGATGCTGCCATCAATTTCCGGGCAGTCTGCTGCGGAGCGCAGCAGGTACATGCCGGTTTCATCGTCCACGCCATCGCAGATGCACTCATAGGTCTTGCCGACCTTTTCTGCTTCCTTTTCCGCGCTGATCTCGGCCTGCAGCTCCATAATGTGGTCTGCGCGGCGCTGCTTGACTTCCTCGTCAATCTGGTTGTCCATCTTGGCGGCCACGGTGTTTTCCTCGGCGGAATAGGCAAAGCAGCCCAGGCGGTCAAACTTGACGGTTTTGACAAAGTCGCACAGCTCGCTGTACTGTTCCTCGGTCTCACCAGGGAAACCTGCAATCAGGGTGGTGCGCAGCGTGATGTTGGGGATGGCCGCGCGCAGGCGGCGGATGGCATCCTCAATTTCTTTGCGGCCGCCGCGGCGGTTCATGTTTTTCAGCACCTCGTCATCGCAGTGCTGGATGGGCAGATCGAGATACGGCACAACCTTATTGTTGCGCACAAGGGCTGCGATGAATTCATCGGAGATACGCTCCGGGTAGGCGTACAGCACACGGATCCAGCGGATGCCCTCAATGGTGTTCAGCTTATCCAACAGTTCGCAAACTGCGCCGGGTTTGCCCCAGTCCTCGCCGTAAGCGGTGGGGTCCTGCGCCACCAGGATCAGCTCTTTCACGCCCTCCCCGGCCAGCCAGCGAGCTTCGGCAACACAGTCGTCAATGGGGCGGCTGCGCAGCGGGCCGCGGATGAGCGGGATGGCGCAGTAATGGCAGCGGTTGTTGCAGCCTTCGGCAATTTTCAGGTAAGCATAGTGGCGCGGCGTGCTGATAACACGGGCACCGCCCAGCTCCATATCGCATTTGGGGCCATAGCTTTCCACCTGGCCCGCGCCGTTGGCGGTCAGGCGCTCCACAATGGCGGGCAGAGCGGCGTTGGAGCCAATGCCCACAACGGCGTCCACTTCCGGCATTTCGCTCACAATCTGGGTTTTATAGCGCTCAGCCAGGCAACCGGTCACGATTACCTTCAGGTTGGGGTTCTGCTGCTTATACTGGCAGGCCATCAAAATGTTTTCAATGGCTTCCTCTTTAGCGGACTGGATAAAGCCGCAGGTGTTGACAATAATAATGTCCGCCTGTTCGGGGTCCGCAACCGTCTGGTGGCCCGCCTTGATCAGCGCGTGGCAGAATACATCAGCATCGACCTGGTTTTTGGGGCATCCAAGGGAAATAATTGCAATATTCATGTATGGTTGTTCCTGTCTCTCTTTTCAGTATGTTATGTTGGGCTCTGCCGCTTGCTTGGGCAAAATTCAGGCAAAGCTATCCGTTCGGTGCATTGATACCACAATGCCGCAGGAGCATTTTTTTGCCCCTGCGGTGTGTACTTTTTTTGTGTTACGCTTCGGTTTCTTCTGTCTCGGCATCTGCCAATGCCTGGCGGATCACGCTGTGGGAGAACCCGCGCCGTGCCAAAGCGGCAGCTACCTGCTGCCATTTGCCCTGTGCCAGCTTTGCGGCATAGTGGCGTTCCACCAGTGCGCGGGCATTGGCCAGCTCCGGGTTTTCCTCCTCGTCCTCCTCGCTTTGGGCAAACAAAGCTTCCACCGCTTCGGCGGCAGTGCCGCGGTCAATGCCTTTGGCGTGCAGATCATCCAGAATTGCACGGCGGCTCTTGCGCTTGCGCAGCAGCTCCGCCGCACGGCGGCGGGCAAAACCGGCGTCATCCAGCAGGTTCAGCTCCTGCATTTTTGCCACGGCGGCGGCAGCGCTGTGGGGGTCAAAGCTGCGGCAGAGCTTTTGATAAAGCTCCCCGGCTGCATGGTCCCGCAGGGCCAGCAGGTCCATGGCTTTATCCACAGCCTTGCGGGTGTCGCTTTTGGTCTGCAGGTCATGGATCTGCCATTCTTCCAGCTCATCCCCGGTATGCAGCCCCGCCATGGCAAAGGTGTCCTCGTCCAGCGAAAAGGCAAACTCGCCGTCAAAGAACAGCGCATAGCGGCCTCTTTTTGTTTCTTTTACCTGTGTCAGCTTCGGCATCGCTTATTCGTCAACCATGATGTCGAGGTCCATCTCGCTGCCGGTGGTCTTGGGTGCATCCGCCATGGGAGCGGCAGGGGCATCTTCAGCAGCAACGGGGGTAACAGCCGGCTTCTCCAGCGGCTTCACGGTTCCCTTTTTGCCGGCCGCCAGCAGACGGTCCGCATTTTCGCGCACCTGCTTTTCAATCTCAGCAGCCACATCAGGGTGTTCTTTCAGGTAGAGCTTGGCGTTATCGCGGCCCTGGCCCAGGCGGATATCGCCATAGTTGAACCATGCGCCGCTCTTTTGCACAATGCCCAGCTTAGCACCCAGATCGATCATTTCGCCCAGTTTGGAGATTCCCTCGCCGAACATGATGTCAAACTCGGCCTCACGGAACGGGGGTGCCACTTTGTTCTTGACGATCTTGGCGCGGGTACGGTTGCCGATAAAGGAACCGCTGGCGTCCTTCAGGCCCTCAATGCGGCGCACATCAATACGTACAGAGGAATAATATTTCAGGGCGCGGCCGCCGGTGGTCACTTCAGGGTTGCCGTACATCACACCGACTTTTTCGCGCAGCTGGTTAATAAAGATGCAGACGGTGTTTGTTTTGCCGATGATGCCGGTCAGCTTACGCAGAGCCTGGCTCATCAGGCGGGCCTGCAGGCCAACGTGGGAATCGCCCATTTCGCCTTCAATTTCGGCTTTGGGCACCATGGCAGCAACAGAGTCCACAACAATAGCGTCAATCGCGCCGGAGCGTACCAGAGCTTCGCAGATTTCCATGGCCTGCTCGCCGGTATCCGGCTGGCTGACCAGCAGGCTGTCAATGTCAACGCCAAGGGCGCGGGCATAGGTGGGATCCAGGGCGTGCTCAACGTCGATAAAGGCAACCTCGCCGCCCAGCTTCTGGGCTTCAGCCAGAACATGCAGGGCCAGGGTAGTTTTACCGGAAGATTCCGGCCCATATACCTCAATGATGCGTCCGCGTGGCAGGCCGCCGATGCCCAGCGCCAGGTCCAGCCCCAGGCTGCCGGTGGAAATGGCATCCACCTGCATGGCAACGTTGGTCCCAAGCTTCATCACGGCGCCTTTGCCAAACTGCTTTTCGATCTGGGCCAGTGCCGTCTCCAGCGCTGCCTTTTTATCCCCTGCCGGGCCGGTGGGGAGCTGCTTGGATGAACTTTCCTTTTTTGCTGCCATAAGTTTATATCTCCTTATCTGAGCGATCGTGCGTTGTATCCCATACGCACCACAGGCAACTGCGGTGCTGCTTTTATTTTGTACTGCAGGTGCGCCGCTATCCAAATGGTCGTCCTGCGTTTATCAGGTATTATTATAACCAATCGCGGCACGAATTACAACCATTTGTTGTCATCTTTTCAAAATTTTCTTCGCACTTTCCACATTTCAGCTGCAAAACGTTGAAAATCAGATTTATTTCACCTGTTGGGCGTACACCACACGGTCATTGCCGCCGTAATCCTTCCTTGCCTGCACTTGCTGCCAGTCGTTTTGGCGGCATATCTCCATCACATCCGCCCGCTGGGCACAGCCAATCTCAAACACCAGCCACCCACCGGGGCAGACAATATCACGGTAGTGGGCGGCAATGGCGCGGTAAAAATCCAACCCATCCGTTCCGCCGTCCAGCGCCATAGCTGGCTCGTGGGCGGTCTCCGGCATCAGGGCCTGCATCTCTGCCCCGGTCAGGTACGGCGGGTTGGAGATGATCAGCTGCACGCTTTGGGGCATAAGCTCTCGCCAGTATTGCAGCACATCCGCTGCCTTTGCCTGCACACCGGTGCCATGTACGTTGGCTTGCAGGTATTGCAGCGCCTGCGGGCTTTTTTCCACGCAGGTCACGCTGGCACTTGGCACAAAATGGCGGATGCCAATGCCCAGGCAGCCAGTTCCGGCGCACAGGTCCAGCACCCGGGGCTCAGGTTTTCCCATCTGCTGCAACAGCTCAATGGCAGTTTCGCACACCACCTCGCTGTCTGCGCGGGGGCAGAGCACACCGGGGCCGACTTTGAAGGTCAACCCCAGAAAGTCCCACTCCCCTGCCAGGTATTGCAGCGGCACCCGCTGCATGCGCTGAGCCGCCAGTTCCGCCAGGCACTCAGCCTGCGGCCGGGTAAGCGGGTCAAACAGCAAGCGCGGATCTTTTCCAGTGGCAATGCGCAGCAGTTCGCGGGCGTCGTAATCAGCATCGGGGCAGCCTGCGGCCTGCAGAGCATCCTGCACCATGCGCACAGCCTGGCGCGGCAGAATGCCCGCCAGCTGCTGTGGGGCAAGCGGCGTTACCATTGGCCGTCCTCCGGCTTTTTGGGCAGTACGGGGGTAACGGCGGCGATGGCCACTTCAATCATGTCATCTTCCGGCTCAAAGGTCGTCAGGTGCTGCAGCCAAAGCCCCGGCACCGAAACAGCCCGTGCCAGCAGCGAGTTGGAACGCCCTGCCCACTTCAAAATCTCATAACAGATGCCCACCAGCAGCGGCAGCATGGCCAGCTTGTACAGCACGCGCAGCATGGTACCGCTCCATGGCAGCACCGCATACAGCACAATGCTGACCAGAATGACCAGAATCAAAAAACTGGTGCCGCAGCGGGGGTGGAACCGCGTATGTCTGCGGATGTTAGCAACCGTCAATTCCTCACCTGCCTCATAGCAGGCAATCGTTTTGTGCTCAGCCCCGTGGTACTGGAACATGCGGTGGATTTCCTTCATGCGGGTGCAGAGGAACATGTAACCCAAAAAGATTGCCAGCTTGAGCACTGCTTCCAAGATGACCCGCGGCCAGCGCCCCATGGGGATTACTTTTGCCACCAGCCCAGTCAGGAACGTAGGCAGAAAGGTAAACAGAAAAATTGCCAGCACTACACCTGCGCAGGCGGAAAGGGTCATCAGCGCACTTTGTACCTTGGGGCCGGCGTGTTCGTCCAGCCAGCGGTCCAGCTTGCTCTCGTTCTGCTTTTCTTCCTCTTTTTCCTCTTCCGTCATGGCAATATCGGCGGAGTGCATCAGGTATTTGTACCCGTTCATCAGGTTTTCCACCATATTGCACACTCCGCGCACCAGGGGAACTTTATTGTACCAGTGGGTGGTCACATCGGAATAGCTCAGATCAATCGTGCCGTCCGGGCGGCGTACCGCGCAGCAGATTTTTTCAGGGCCGCGCATCATAATGCCCTCCATCAGGGCCTGGCCGCCCACAGAGGTACGGAATTTTTCAGTTGGACGTTGTTCTTGCGGCATGGGTTCTCCTTTATTTTTGCGGTCAAATCGGCGCGTGCAGATGTTCCTGCCCAGCGTGGTAGATGGGCAGGGTGATGGTAACGGTGGTACCCTGCCCCAACGTTGAGGTGATATCCGCCGTACCGCCCAGTGCTTTGGTGATCTCATCCACCACCGCCAGGCCGATGCCGGAACCACGCACGGCGTTTTTGGCTTTGAAGAATTTCATCTTTACGTTTTGCAGGTCATCCGGCGCAATGCCGCGGCCCTGGTCCCGGATGCTGGCCGTTACGGTGGTGGCGGTGCGGGTCAGAGTAAAGAAAATGGTTCCTTCCGGCGGCGAATATTTGATGGCGTTATCAAATACGTTGACAAACACCTGGCGCAGGCGGGCGGGGTCAGCCCAAACGGGATACGGCTCCGGCGGTTCGTCATACACAAGGTGCAGCCCCTCCTGCCGGATGCGGGCTTCCACAAACAGGGCAGCGTCGGTGGCTTCGGCCACAAAATCCAGCACCTCGCAGTTCAGCTTGATGCCGTTTTGCAGGCGGGAAAAATCCAGCAGTTCCTCCACCATATCATACAGGCGGTCGGTCTCACTGCGGATAATGGTAATACCCTTGCGGTAGTTTTCGTCATCGGGGTCACGGATGTTGGCGATGGTTTCCACCCAGCCTTTGATGCTGGTCAGCGGAGTGCGCAGTTCGTGGCTGACAGAGGAGATGAACTCATTTTTCATCCGTTCCGTTTTTGTCAGGTCCTCGGCCATCTGGTTGATGGCTTTGCACAGGCGGCCGATCTCATCGTCATACGGGGCATCTGGCAGGCGGGTGGTCAAATCGCCGTGGGCAATGCGATTGGCGGTGGCTTCCACCTGGCCCAGCGGCCGCACAATGGTGCGGATAAAAAACAGGCCGCTGAACACCGCAAACCCCAGCACCACCGCCGCCACGCCGAACGAAACCATCAGCGTGCTGTACCACTGGCGGTCCACCAGCGTCAGGCTGGTAACAAGGCGCATGGCCGTCACATTGCCCGCCGCATAAGGCACCAGGCTGGTAACAGCCATCACGTGTTCGCCGTCCGCTGTGCGGAAAGTGACCATGCCGCTGCCGGTGGAGCCGGTGACAGCCTGATAAAAATCCCTGCCCTCGCTCAGCAGATTCTTGTTCATGGTGCCGCTGGAGGTTGCCAGCACCACGCCGGAGGAATCCAACAGCATGAACTCAAACTTATCTTTTTCATCAAACTGTTCCACCGTGCGGCGCAGGGACTGGCTGCGGCTTTCAGACGTTGCCTGGCTGCTGCCGGCGGTGCCGGTTGCCTGCAAACGTCCCTCCACGGTGGAAAACCGCGCCTGCATGGCACGCTGCACCCCGCCGTACAAATTCTGGTGGCTGTAATACAAAAACAGCCCCAGCGCCGCAGCCAGGATGCAAATGGTAATCAGCAGGCTGCCGCGCAGCCAGCGGCGGGTAATGCTCTGCACAGGCGGCAGCCCCCTTTCCATAAAAATGCGGCAATTATGCGTTCCAGCGGTAGCCATAGCCCCAGACGGTCAAAATGTGCTGGGGGCTGCTGGGTTCATCTTCCACTTTCATGCGCAGGCGGCGGATGTTGACATCCACGATCTTGACATCGCCGAAATACCCCTTGCCCCAAACGCCTTCCAGGATCTTTTCGCGCACCAGGGCAGTGCCGGGGTTGCGGAAAAACAGCTCCATGATCTGAAATTCCACCTGGGTCAGGTCAATGGGCTTGCCGGATTTGTACAGCACGCGGCTTTTTTCATCCAGCACAAAGGGGCCGCTGACCAGCTGATCCGGCTCGGAGCCTGCCTGTTCATCGTCCGCAGTGGCGCTGCGGCGCACTCGGCGGGCCAGTGCTTCCACGCGGGCCATCAGCTCCGACACCGAGAACGGCTTGGTGATATAATCATCCGCGCCGATGGAAAGGCCGCGGATCTTATCGCTCTCCTGCCCTTTGGCGGACGCCATAATAATACCGATGTACGGGTCGCCGTGGCGGATGGTTTCGCACAGCGAAAACCCATCCATGCCCGGCAGCATGATATCCAGCAGCGCTACATCGCAGGGGGGATTTTTCTGGATCAACTCCAGCGCACGTTCCGCGCTGGGGGCTTCCAATACTTCCCAGCCTGTCATTTTCAGGTTCAGTGCCACAAGTTCGCGGATGCTGGCTTCGTCTTCTACGACCAGAATACGTTTCATTGTTTTTCCTTTCCCGGTCGGGGTTCTGTTTCCCGCCGCCTGATTGTTATGGCGCACCGCCCGCAGATAGACATGCGCGTTT
>ENA-UOJC01004023-UOJC01004023.1-human-gut-metagenome-genome-assembly--contig:-C104-NODE-4023-length-13000-cov-4.238161_pt1 | contig 13000 bp, 14 predicted proteins | sample MGYA00242339_ERZ723886 | MGnify/ENA metagenome assembly ERZ723886 | reverse complement strand
GGAAGCTTTTTATATTTTTTGCAGAATTCATCATTCTTCACTGCTCCATTTATAATTGTCTGTATATCTTTTTCTTTGACATATACAGTTCTGTATCTTCCCCAAATGCCATCCTTAATATATACAGTAACCGGGCTGTAATCGCCATTCTGGAATATTGCTGAATATTCATCAGAAGTATTATATATTTCCATATTATCTTTCATTGAATTAACAATTGAATTAATTGCATCTATGTCGTCAATTTTTACCTGTGAAAATACATCTGAAAAATAATCTTTATCATAAACATATGAACCATTTCCTGTATTTATTTTTATATACTTAATCTTTGATGCATCCGGCTGATAATTAATCATACTGCCAATTCCGATATTTACAATCACACCAAAAACAGCTGCCAGCACATATGCAGTAATTATTGAAGGGATTGCTTTTATCACACGGTGCGTTTTTCTGCTTGCAATCAACTCATATACTATAACAACAACCGCAGCCACAATGAACGTTATAACTACATATAATATACTCTGCGACTTTTCTATATCTGCATTTCTTACTGCACCCACAAATGAAATCACACCAATAATACTTATTGAAAATCCGATAACTGTACGTATTACAAACTGCAGTTTCCAAGACAGTGTAGGTTTTCCTGCCGTCTCACTCTTTCTTCTTATAAAAAGCAGACAACCGGTAACAAAATAAATAAGTGCAAGAACAAATGTGTATATTTTTGAGTGTGCTACATTAATTACACCATCTAATGACGAACCTGTAAACACACTGAACACCTGACCAACAATCATATTATAGCTATTGTCAAGAATTGAAACAAAATGCTCTGATGATGCAAAATATACTATTGATACAACTGTCACCTGAACCATCAATATTATAAATCTTGGAAAAAACAATATAAGTCCAGTAAGACATATATTACTGAATATATTTCCTGTTATAGAACAAGCAAGTGTTGCTGCTGCCGCACATAACGGACAGCATATAAATTCCGAGAAAAACACACTAAGTATAGAGCCATAATTTACAATATAACATGTTTTAAATATTTTATATAAAATTGCAGCTGATAAAAATATTGATGCATACATAATCAGAATCCATAATACAAAGGCTGCCATTTTAGTAAGATACAGATTCAGCCTTGTATAAGCAAGTGAATGATAAAAATCACTTGTATTTCTTTTATTAAGAAAATTCCACGCAAATAAAACAAGAACCGGTGTTATTATTGCAAATGTAAGAATCAGTATAGGTATAAAATCATTCCCATCAACAAGCTGAACATATCTTGATGCCTTTTCAACGCCTGCATATTCAATATTAGATTTAATATTAACTGCACTTATGCAAATTGGCACGCATGTTATAAGCACCATTAATATCGTTGATATAAAACCTATTACTTTTAACTGCAAAAATGACTGCCAGAACATTTTCACACTGAAAATCTTTTTATTATTCATTATTTTTCAACCTCCAATGCACTCTCAAATTCATAGCCAAGAGATTCCATCTCATAAGTAAATACTTCTTCAAGTGTAAGCGGAAGGACATCAAGAACCAGCGGATTCATTGCTTTGAACAATGCAACTGTCTCTTCTCTGTCTCCATTAATTATCATATTGGCAACTGAACCTTCCTGTCTGTAACGTGTGATATTAAACTGTTCAAATCTGCTCTTATCAAAGTTTTCCCTGAATGCCACCTGAACTTTAAACTGTGATGTTTTTAATTCAAGCACATCACTGTCAAGCACCATTCCGCCCTTATGGAGAAGTGCCAGATGGTCACATATATCCTCGAGTTCTCTTAAAGAATGTGAGGTAACTATAACAGTTGAATTCAGTTCTGCAACATCATTGCATATAAGTTTTTTCACAAGATTTCTCATTACAGGGTCAAGTCCGTCAAATGTCTCATCAAAAAACATATATTTTGTTCTTGTTGACAGTGCCAATATAATCGCTGCCTGTCTCTTCATTCCTTTTGAAAAATTAGAAATTGATTTTTTCGGGTCAAGTCCGAATAATTTTGTCAGTTCTTTAAATCTTGCCCAATCAAATCTGTCATATGCCGATGCATACAGCTTTGCCATTTTATTCAGCGTTGCACCCGGCAGAAAATATAAATCATCAGCAACAAATACGATTTTCTGCTTTGCTTTTGGATTTTCATATACATTAAGTCCGTCTATAAATGCGTATCCTTTATCTGGTTTGTAAACTCCGGATAACACTCTTAAAAATGTAGATTTTCCCGCACCATTTGAACCAACCATGCCATATATGCAGCCGTCACTGATATTGCATGTAACATTATCCAGTGCAGTAAAGTCCTCAAAAGACTTGTGAATAGCCTCTGCATTAATCATTGTCATACCTCCGTATTATTAAACACTTCTTCAATATTATTAATTATTTCTTCTTTTGTAACTCCGGCCAATGCCAGTTCCCTGATAATCTTATTAAGTTCTGTCATCTTCTCTCTTGAATTCGCTCCTACAACCTCAATAGCTTTTTCTGATATAAATGAACCCTTACCCGGAACAGTTATTATAAGCTGTCTTCTGTCAAGTTCTGTATAAGCCTTCTGAATTGTATTGGGATTGATAGAGAGTTTTACAGATAACGACCTTACTGAAGGTAATTTATCGCCCTCCTTCAAAATACCTGTAAGCACTTGTTCTTCCACCTGTTTGATTATCTGTTCATATACCGGCACTCGCGACATGACGTCTACAACAAACATCTAAACACCTAATCCTTTCATTTCTATTTTTTCATTGCAATGTTTTTCGTCCTGTAACAACTGTACTATATGAATTAGTGCAGTTGTTATAATTAATATAACCACTTATATGATTTTTGTCAAGCAAAATCATAAATATTTTTGCTACATAACGCAATGCCTGATTTTATGCTGGGTTCAGAATTTTATTGTTCCGCTAAAAAAACAGCACCCAAGGTGTTTTTAATACCTCAGATGCTGCTTTTGTTATTATTATAAAATTTATTATATCTTTCCTATCTGCCAAACCGTACCTTATATCCCGAAACAAATTCTTTGCCCGGTGCCAGTTTATTGCTCCACTCTCTTTTAGTCAAATCACCATCAAAGTCAGCTCTGTCCGTTCTTCCATTCCATGGTTCTATACATACAAAAGGAACTCCTTTTCCGACCGGTGACCATAGACCGAACACGGGCGTATCAAATTCAACTGTCACAATAGTTTTATCGTCTTTTACAAAGCTTACTCTTTTTATTGTGCTGTTTTCTACTATATAAGCATCCTTGTCAAAAAAGTCCTGTGTTATAGTAACTGCCTTATTTTCAAGCTTCATCACATAGCATTTATCTTCAAGAAGACCATCATTTGATAAAAGGCTGTATTCCAGAATATCTTTATCTGTCCCAAATACAAGCTTTGCACCACAGGCATTTTCACCGCATACAAATGCCGGATGTCCGCCTATGCTAAAATACATATCCTTATCATCTGCATTTTCAACATGCCATTCCGTAGACAAAATATCATCTTCAATTATATGTCTGATATAAAGATTAAACTTAAAAGGATACTTTTTAAGCGTCTCCTGACTGTATGTAAGTTTCATTGTAATCGCATTTTCGGATTTTTCAACGACTTCAAATTCTGAATCTCTTGCAAATCCATGCTGAGTCATATGATACTCTTTGCCGTCATATATTGTGCAGTCGTTTTTATATCTGCCGACAACCGGAAATAATACCGGCGTATGACGTTTCCATGCTGAAGCATCTCCACACCATATATACTCCGTATCATCTGACTTTTTCAATACTGATACAACTTCACATCCTTTTGAATCTACTGTTACTTTAAAATCATTATTTTCAATTATATATTGCATATTTACTCCCATCTGCCAGTTTTCGCAATGCAAAAATGTAAACTATAATTTTTAATAACTATAATATATCCTTTACACTGATTATTTTCAACTGGATAATCAAAGTAATAACAATTATTATAATATCTATAATTATTACCTGGGACACTGACAAGCCATTTTCCATAAAAAGACTGCTTCTTTGAGCCATACATCCATTTCCAGGCAAAAATATATTTATATCAAAAATTGAAATTATATATATAATCATTGATATAATAAAACCTGCCATATTTTTAACAGCAAGCGAAAACGCAATCTGAACCATGCTTATTGCAAATGAAGCTATTATTGGTGCGGCAAAAAACACTAATATATACAAAAATCTATTCTCATTATTCTGAACAAAATAATCTGTTCCAAAATACTTTTCAAATAATTCACTGTTGAAAGTAATTTTACGTTTTCCACACATAAAACATATAATTGCAGCTGTCATATACATAAAAACAATATTGATAAATATTGCTGTTATTTTAGATAAAATCCACTTTTTTCTTGTTCCTGCATATATGATAAATATTTTATTACATTCATTTTCAAGAATCTGTCCTGTAATATATTAAATAAATATTGCAAAACCAAGATATATAAAAGGGATTTCTTTTAGTTTATTATTGCTGTCTATTTTTTCAACGCCTTTTATAATATTAAAATAATAATCTCCTGCCCCAACGCTTTTTCCATGCATTACGCCATTTTTCAGATAAATGCACGATAATAAAATAAGAACTACAAATAATAAATATATAAGAATGTTATTTCTAAAACTGCATTTTAAATTATTTATTATCAGTTTGTTGTATTTTTTCATTTTTTATTATCCGTCCATCATCCATATAAAATATTTCATCACAAAATGACAAAAGCAGTTCTTTACTGTGTGCTGATACAATTATTAACGCACCGTTATTTTTCTGTTCTTCTATAATACCAGCTATATTTTTTATGCTGAATTCATCCAATGCATTTACAGGTTCATCAAGAATAATCAATTCAGGATTTTCCATTATTGCACATGCTATTCCAAGCTTCTGTTTCATGCCAAGAGAATAGCTTCCAAATGATTTTTTATTTTCCGGGTTAAGTCCTGTTTTTATCATAGTATTTTTTATCTGATTATCACCGGCAATGCCTTTAAGCGAAGCAATCATTTTGAGATTTTTAAAACCACTGTACTTTCTTACAAATCCCGGATATTCAAGAAGCAGCCCTATGCTTTCAGGAAATGATATGTCTTTTCCAATTATTTTTTCATCAATTTTAACATATCCTTCATCCGGATTTATAAGTCCGCTTATTGCTCTCATAAGCATTGTCTTACCGCTTCCGTTTCTTCCGCACATCCCATATATTTTACCGCTTTCCATTTTTATATTTATATTATCTAATAAAATATTCTTTTTTATCTTTTTTGTATAATTCGATATTTCAATCTGCATTAAATCACCACTCCTTTCAGGATTTATGCAGATTCAGACTTATTCTGTTTATTTGCCCTACTTTTATATATTCAAAAAATAATTCTTCATCTGTGTTATTAACTACATAATAACATTTCCATTTCTGTGTTTCGCCAGCCTCTATCGTCCTTACTATTGAATCAATCTTTCCCTCCGGCTGTAAACGCCTTGTATAATAATAATTCATCATCATTTTCTGCATAATTCCATTAACACTGCACAACTGCCCCATTACCGCTGTTTTTCTTTCACCTGAAATATTTTTCACCAACAATTCTGTCTCTATGACCTTATAATCTTCATCCGGATTATATCTCATTTTTAATGCAGCATCTTTATCATCCGCCTTGTACGAATCACGTTCACGGCCGATTTGTGTGCTGTCTATATAATTTTCCCACTCTGCTTTTTCATAAACTTTTACTGAATCCAAACATATCTGATATTCATCTGTATTAACCGTATCACCAATATTGTAATTATGTATTTTTACTGACGGATATACTTTATTAACATATATTATTCTTGTAAAAATGGATGCAGCCGCAGCAAACACGCATAAGTACACAATTATTTTTCTTATCTTCATCTAAATTACATCCTTTTTTATTTTCATAAAAAACAGTAAATCCACCACAAACACTATAAATATCTGAACTGCCACGTATACAGCAATGTCTTTATACAACAGCATCATTCCTGATGTTGTCATCAAGGATGCCGTTGAGCCAAATAAATATTTCATAATAAAGCTGCTGCCATAATATACTAAAAACGGTACAAGTATCACTGCATATTTATTTTCTTCAAAGAATCCAACTGTCAGACACAGACAATTAAGCAGTCCAAATAATATAAATACATATGTTATGTAAATTATCACGTACAATTCCGGATGTTTGTAAAAAAGTTCTGCAAACACTGCTCTTTTTCCAACTGAATAAAATGATACCGAATACACAGGAATACCCCATGGTGCAACGCACATGCTTATAATAAGGCTCGCCACAATCGGTATTGCCGCAATCGTTCCTCCATTTATAAATGTAACTATAAATTTTGTAATATAATAATCTTTTTTATTTTTACATCTTAAAATCAGCTGATTAATCAATCCGCTCCTCTTATCCTCGACATATGATGAACCATATGGTATTGCCGCCATTACAGGTATCAGAACTTTATAAACATAATAATATTTGCTGACATCTCCATGATTTGGCATCCAAAAGTACAAAGATGTCACAACTGCATTTGACTCAAATACATTCGTGTACCCCGGCTCAATTTTCTCCGCACACTGTGCCAGGTCTATCGCACCTCCAAGCCACGAAGTTCCTACCAGGTCTAGTAATGCAATAAGACATCCTGCCAATGCCATGAGCAGAAATTTTTTATTTCTAAATGCCCTCATGCACTCTATCTTGAATATTTCTTTCACTTTTTTCTCCTCATTTATTCTCAGACATTTTTATTGTCTGTTAATGTATATTCTGTACCCTCCATTATCATATGTTACTTCTTTTTCGCCATCCCATCTCCTGCTGGCATGTGAATCATCGTTTCCAATAACGAGGTTCTCATCATCTGCATACTCTTTAGGCGTTCTGAACACACAGGTGTATGATATCTCGCTATTAGATTCGATGTATACGCGAAAGAAATGTTTCGACCAATCATCTGTTCTGACAAAGCCCATATCCGTATTAATTTTTCCATTATCAGCGGGCACATTTGCTAAAGTATATCCTTCAACATCTGTATCAAACGACATATCTACAAGTGTAAATTTATCATTTAAAGCATCATCATAGATTCCGTTATCTAACATAATTTGACATATTGGTTTAATATTAAAAAGCCCAGAATATTCACTTGAATTTTTTAAATTAATATGAACTGTTATATAACTATTATCATCATTCTCATAATTTTGAAAAGAACTTATACAATCAATTAATATCTCTGTCAATCCATTTAATCTTATTTCTTTATTAGAGAATTTATCTATTGTTTCACAATATAAAATAACTTCATTAACACATCCTATTTGATATCTTATAAATTGCTCTTCGCTTATAAATTCAAAATTTTTATAATCAGACTTTTTTAATTCACTATATTGGGAAAAGGCAGCAATCTTCTGATTATCTTTAATTTTTTCATCTATTATTTTTTCACTTTTCATTAAAAATACATATACAATTATCAAAACAATTAAAATTACTAACATGTTAATTTCTTTTATATTTATACGTTTCAACATTCTCATCTCTTCACGTATTCCTCATATTTTTAATCATTCTTTATCTGTACAAAACCAGACTATAAACTGTGTATAATCCTCCTCATAAGACTCACCTAAAAGACCTGCATTTGCAAATCCCTTCTGTTTTACAGTGTTCAATATAGAATACGTATCTCCAGAATTCATCACATGTCTCCAGCTGTAATTAGAGCAAAGTGTCCAGTCATCACCATTTCTGTTAGCACTGTTACTTCCGATTGCAGAAATATTCAATGGATAATTAGTATTAGCACAATATGCAAGAATATCTGACTCATTATCCTTTGGATAGCAAAGTGATGTATCAAAGTCAATTCCTTCCCATCCATGTGTAAACAAAAAATCTTCATGGTCCGTATTATTGGCTTTCGCAATATTACCTGAAGACCCAGCACTGACTCCGGCTGCAACTGCCGCACATAAAATCACTGCTGTTCTGAGTGTTTTTTTCACACCAGACTTTTCTTTTGTACTACGCTTTTCTTTCGTACTTTTTGTCATTTTTGAGTTTTTCAAACTCATCTGTTTTCCTCCTTAATTAGAATTTTGTATCCGGATTACGGGTATTACCATATCATAAAAAAAGAGAATTTTTTCAAAAGTGTCAAAAACAGCAGTCTAGTGGTCAAAATTAGCATGTAATATATCACGCTGATTAATCATGTACTGCTTTATATATACAAAATAATATCTGCAATAAACTTTTTATTTTCTGTTTTAATAATCAGTTCACCATGATATTTCTCAACCGTATTTCTTACATTTGCCAGTCCTATTCCATGTTCAAACGAATCATCTTTTGTTGTGACAGGCAATACGTTTTTTGTTACATTAATATTATTGGCATATGCATTCATAACCAATATTGACATAACCCCGCGATTATATTTTATATTTATATTAATACTTCTTTCTTTTTCATCACATTCAAGTGATGCCCTGATTGCGTTATCCAGAATATTGCCAAGTATAACCGCAATATCATATCCATCCTTAATAATCCCTGCTGGAATTGTAATATCTGTTTCTGTTTTTATATTACTATCTTGGGCTTCATTAATTTTATTATTTAAAATCGCATTGAGTTCTATGTTTCCTGTATCAATTTTCTGCTCATTTTCATGTGCAATGTCTGCCAGCTTTTGCATATATAATTTTAATCTGTCATAATTTTTATCATCAAGCATCTGCTCCATGACAATCATGTGATTCCTCATGTCATGGCGTATTCTTCTCATTTTTTCGTTCGTCTCCGCCATTGTGCTGACCTGATTTTTAATTGAATTATATTGCTCAACCATTGCCTTTTTATTTAAAGCTATCTTATATTGTTTTATAAATTCATTATAAAATACTATCATCAGAATATTAATTACAACAATTACAAAAAACATTACAAGCTTTTCTTTATCATTAAATGATGCATTATTTAACATGTAAATTGTAAATGAAAAATACAGTACCGGTATTATTATTATGAGAATTCCGGTAAATGTTACTGTTGTTTCTTTCATTTTGAGATACGCTTTAAATACTATATACTCTATGGCTGTAAACATTATATACGTTTCATATCCATCATCACAGCCTTTCATAAACATATATGTAAATGTATACAAGACAACAAGTGCTACAAGCACAGCACAATTTGTACCAAACATTTTCTTTTTATCAACATTATAATTTACCGACAATGCCATAAATCCAAGAAATACTATAACAGGAAACAATATCATTGCATATGGAAATAACATCATGTCCATAAGAAGAAATACATATACAGCATTTGTCAATATATTAAGAAGCACCCTCTTACATCTTTCTCCATATATATCTGTCGCCAGATCATTTGCAACAAAACAGCTGAAGGCACATACTGCCAAATTAATTACAATCCTATACTGCATGATTTTTTTATTTCTTCCCTTCTCTGCCTGCTGACCGGCAAAATTACATTATCATCAAGCTCGACATTATCGTATGAATATTTTCTTATATAAAGATTATTTACAATATATGATTTATGAATAAATAAAAATCCAAATCCTTTTACACGCTCATATATATCATTTAATTTTCCTTTTAATTTATATTCGCCACCACTGTCATGAACAATAATATATCTTCCGCTGCTTTCAATATATCGGATTTCACTCACCGGAATTCGTAGCAGTTCCTTTCTGGCTTCAAGTATAAGAATATGTTTATTCGTATTTATTAGTTCTGCTGCTGTTTTCATAATTTTTTCTATGTCATTTTCATCAAATGGTTTTATCAGAAAATTCATAGGCCTTATTTCAAACAAATCCATTGCATATTTATTTTCAGATGATATAAAAACAATCTGTGTGATTTTATCTTTCAAATCATTTATTATAATTTTACCAACTTCGACGCCGGACTTTACCGGCATCATAATATCAAGAAAAATCAAATCATATCTTTTCCCCGCCGATAATTTCTCTGATAATTTTACGCTATCCGTATAAACTTCAATATCATAATTTTCACTTTGATTTTTCTCTAATGAATATAAAATTCTCATCAGTCTTTTTGTAATCAGTTCTTCATCATCACATATACCAATTCTTAACATTTTCGTTACCAAACTCCTACGAATTCAGGATATTTCAGTCCTAAAACTTCAAAATATTTTATTTTATCTTAGCAACAAAAAATATTGCACTCAAGGGTCTGATTTTTTATAAAATGTATGCAATTGCATGTAATGTATATAATCAATAAAAAAACATACATTTCTGAACCCTGCCACAATTGGTAAATTCAAAAATGTATGTTTCTATTTATTAATCTTCAATACCTGAATATTTTTCTGACTGAACTTTGATAAGCTGTGCATCATCAAAATAATTTATCTTCATCGATGCTTTTACTTCATTAAGCGTCTGCTGTGCAACTTCATATGCTGCTTCTGTACCTTTTCTTAATATCTCATATACACCCGGAATATCTTTCTCATATTCATGACGTTTATTACGGATTGGTTCAAGCTGCTTCTGAAGTACATTATTTAAGAACTTCTTAACTTTTACATCTCCAAGTCCACCCCTGCGGTAGTGGTCTTTTAACTCATCAAGATTATTATAATCAGGAAGGAATTCCTTGAAATCTTCTTCTGAACTGAAAGCATCAAGATAAGTAAATACACAGTTACCTTCAATCTTACCTGGGTCTTCAACTCTGATATGGTCTGGGTCTGTATACATGCTCATAACTTTACGTTTTACTTCTTCAGGTGTATCTGAAAGATATATGCAATTGCCAAGAGACTTGCTCATCTTAGCTTTTCCATCTATACCCGGAAGTCTGAGACAAGCCTTATTATCAGGAAGAAGAATATCCGGCTCAACAAGTGTTTCACCATATATAGAATTAAACTTTCTTACAATCTCTCTTGCCTGTTCGAGCATTGGTTCCTGATCTTCACCAACAGGTACTGTTGTTGCCTTGAATGCAGTGATATCTGCAGTCTGGCTGATAGGATATGTAAAGAATCCAACAGGTATGCTTGCCTCAAAATTACGAAGCTGAATTTCACTCTTAACTGTAGGATTTCGCTGGAGTCTTGATACAGTAACAAGATTCATATAATAAAATGTAAGCTCTGTAAGCTGTGGAATCTGTGACTGGATAAAAATATTAGTCTTTGAAGGATCAAGCCCACATGAAAGATAATCAAGTGCGACTTCAATTATGTTTTGTCTTACTTTTTCCGGATTATCAGCATTGTCTGTAAGTGCCTGTGCATCCGCTATCATAATAAATATTTTATCGAATTCACCTGAATTCTGTAACTCTACTCTTCTTTTTAAAGAACCTACATAGTGACCAAGATGAAGTCTTCCTGTTGGTCTGTCACCTGTAAGTATTATCTTAGGATTATTATTTTTTTTATCATTGCCCATAGAACTGCTGTTAGACATAACGTCTCTCCCTTCTTAATGTTCGTATTAAATGTATTTTAACACAATTATTTCAAAATAACAATTGATAAATCTTGCAAATACATGTAGAATAGCATACAGAAAAAAAATTAGGAGGCATACTATGAAGCATCTACTTAACCCACTTGACTTTAGTGTGGAAGAGCTTAATGAATTACTTGATTTAGCAAGAGATATATCAAATAATCCACAACAATACAGCCACGCATGTGATGGCAAAAAGTTAGCAACACTTTTTTATGAACCAAGTACCAGAACCAGACTCAGTTTTGAGGCCGCTATGTTGAATTTAGGCGGTTCTGTTCTTGGTTTTTCTTCTGCCAACTCAAGTTCAGCATCAAAAGGTGAAAGTGTCTCTGACACAATCCGTGTAATTTCATGTTATGCAGATATCTGTGCCATGCGTCATCCAAAAGAGGGTGCACCAATGGTAGCTGCCCAGAAATCACGTATTCCTGTAATCAATGCCGGTGATGGTGGTCATCAGCATCCAACACAGACTCTTACAGACCTTATGACAATACGTGAGCTTCGAGGCTCACTTGACAATTTTACAATTGGTCTTTGCGGAGACTTAAAATTTGGACGTACTGTTCACTCACTTATCAATTCACTTATCAGATATAAAAATGTAAAGTTCATACTCATCTCACCTAAAGAACTTCGTGTACCTGACTACATAATTGATACTTTAAAAGAAAATAATGTTGAATATGAAGAAGTTGAAAAACTTGAAGATGTAATGCCTCAACTTGATATTCTTTATATGACAAGAGTCCAGCGTGAGCGTTTCTTCAATGAGGATGAATATCTTAGAATGAAAGATTTCTATATACTTAATAAGGAAAAAATGGCTCTTGCAAAAGAAGATATGTATGTGCTCCACCCACTTCCTCGTGTAAATGAAATTTCTGTAGAGGTTGATGACGACCCTCGTGCCGCATACTTCAAGCAGGTTCAGTATGGAGTATATGTAAGAATGGCTCTTATACTTACTTTACTCGGTCTCAATAAATAACAAGAAGGAAAAACAAGGAGGATTTTATGTTAAACGTAGGACAGTTAAATGAAGGTTTCGTGCTTGACCATATAGAAGCCGGCAAATCTATGATGATTTATAATAATCTTGGACTTGACAAACTCGACTGCTGTGTTGCCATCATCAAAAATGCACGCAGCAACAAAATGGGCAAAAAAGACATCATTAAAATTGAAGGTGGTCTTGATCTTGTAGACCTCGATGTATTAGGCTTTATCGACCACAATATCACAGTAAACATAATTAAGGATGGTCAGATTGTTGAAAAGAAAGCTCTTTCTCTTCCGACACAG
>ENA-UOJC01004014-UOJC01004014.1-human-gut-metagenome-genome-assembly--contig:-C104-NODE-4014-length-13019-cov-11.162218_pt1 | contig 13019 bp, 9 predicted proteins | sample MGYA00242339_ERZ723886 | MGnify/ENA metagenome assembly ERZ723886 | reverse complement strand
AGGAGAGCGAACTGATGACGGGCGTCAGCGATTTCACGCTGGACGCGACGGGCAAGGCGCTGCTCTGCGTGACGCAGGACGGCGTGGTTTCCTTCGGCATCCAGACCGGGCAGAGCGAGATGGTCTACACGGGCGGGGCGGATCAGGCGGCGATGTGCGGGCAGGCGCTGCTGGTGCGGGCGGGCGGGAGCATCGTTCGCGTGATGAACGGGCAGACGGCGACGATCCGCAGGGACGGCGCGACGTGCCTGTTCGTCTACGGGCAGAAGGTGATTGAGCTGACGGGCAGGGGCGTGATGACCTGCGACGTGAACGGCGAAAACGCGACGACCATCGCAAACGGTTCGTTTGAAGCCGCGTCGATTGCCAACGGCGTGCTGTATCTGGGCGGCGCGGACGGGTATACGCAGAGCGTGAGCTTATAAACGAAGCGCGTCATCCAGCGCGCGAAGGAACGCGGCACATTCGTCATCCTTCATCAACGCGGCATAAGCGTCCTTTGCGGCGGAAACGAATTCCGCCCGCAGGCCGACAAGACCGTAACTGCATAGCGGACAGACGGACTTTGCGCGGGTATCCAGCCTGACGCGCGGGGTTCCGTCTTTTTTGAAATGCAGAAAGAGCGGAAACAGGCGGCAGGCCAACGGGCGCTGCTCGCGGGTACAGAAACCATCGCAGACAAAGAGATGAACGGGACGATCCGCCAGCGTGAAATTCGCCGGGATGACACGGCCGAACGCGCACCCCTCAAACAGCGCTTCCTCACCGGGGAAAAGGAGCATGCCCGTCTGCTCGTCGCCCTTGCAGCACGCGCCGCCGCAGAGACAGCCGCAGTCGGTCAAAAGCGGCGTGAGATCGGAAAGGCAGGCGCGTGCCGCCAAAATGGAGGTATACAGCGTCAGCCCTCCTCGCCGTGCTTTTGAAGCTGATCGTTGAGCAGATTGATGTTGCCGCAGCTCATGGTGATGACCAGATCGCCGGGCTGCCAATGCGCGCGCAAATAGGCCTCCGCGTCGTCGAAGGTCGGGGTATAATGCGCGGGAACGCCTTCCTTCTGCATGGCCTCCACGAGCATGGTCGCGTGAATATCGCCGGGGTCTTTTTCGCGCGCGGCGAAGATATCCGTCACCAGCACGTCGTCGGCCAGATCGCAGCAGTGGATGTAATCCTGAAACAGCGTTTTGACGCGGGAATAGGTGTGCGGCTGCATGACGGCGAACAGGCGCTTGTGCGGCTGCTTTACGGCGTTTTCCAGCGCGCTGCGCATTTCGGCGGGGTTATGGCCGTAATCGGTGTAGAGCTTCACGCCGCAGACCGTGCCCGTGTATTCAAACCGGCGGTGCGGGGCGGCGAAACGCGCGAGCGACGCGGCGACGGCCTCCGGCTGTGCGCCCGCCTCGACACACGCGGCCATCGTCGCCAGCGCGTGCATGACGTTGAACGCCCCCGGCACGCGCAAATGCGTATGCGCGACGGGCTTGCCCGCAAGAGCGAAATCAAATTCCGCGCAGCCGGTCTCGTCATACCGGAGATTCAGCGGCCGCCACTGGTTATCTGGCCCCAGGCCATAGCTGACGGTGCGGCAGGTCTGCCGCTCGAGCAGCGCCGCCACGCGCGGGTCGTCGCCGTTGCCGATGCACACGCCGTTTTCCGGCAGAAGCGCGCAGAATCGGGCGAACGCATGGGCGATGTCGTCGATGTCCTTATAGAAATCGAGGTGATCCTCCTCGATGTTGGTGATGACGGCGATGGTCGGGTGGAACTGGAGGAAGCTCGCGTTGAACTCGCAGGCCTCTACGACGAAGGTATCGTGCCCGCCGACGCGGGTGCTGCCGCCGATATAATCGAGCTGGCCGCCGATGTGAACGGTCGGGTCAAAGCCGGTATCCAGCATCGCTTCGGCGATCATCGAGGTGGTGGTGGTTTTGCCGTGCGTGCCGCAGACGTTGACGGCGTGGCGGTAGCCCTCCATGAGCTGCCCCAGCAGCGTGGCGCGCTCCATCTGCGGAATCCCCAATTCCTCGGCGCGCACGCGCTCGGGGTTGCTCTTCGCGATGGCGGCGGAATAGATGACGATATCCGCGCCGTCCACGTTCTCCGCGCGCTGGCCGATGAAGACATGAATGCCCGATTGTTCGAGCGCGTCGGTCGTATAGGAACGGGCGGAATCGGAACCCGTCACGCGCACACCGAGCTTGACCAGCATTCCGGCCAAACCGCTCATCGAGCTGCCGCCGATGCCGATCAGGTGCGCGCGCCTGCCCGTATAATCCTTGATATGCGTCATAAGGCGCCTCCTTAGCATAAAAGAAATCTGTTTTCGCCTTCTATTATACGCCCGGAAAAGGCCGTCGATCAACCAAAATGCGAAAAAAAGCTGAACGTTTTGATAAACTGTGATAAAATTCGGAAAAAAGTGAAATTCAGGGCTTTATTTATTTGAAAAGCTGAATTATAATAAAGCAAAATCACTTTAACATTCGTATTTGGGAGGGATGGACATGGACCGCATCCGCCGCAACGAGCGACTTGCCGCCATGACAAGGATTCTGGTGGAATCCCCGAATAAAATCTTCACGCTCGGCACATTCTGCGAGATGTTCGGCGCGGCGAAGTCCACGCTCAGCGAGGATATCGACATCCTGCGCGGGGTGTTCGCGCAGTTCCATTTGGGGCAGCTGGATACCGTGACCGGCGCGGCCGGCGGCGTTCGATATCGCCCGGTGCTCGCGCCGGAGGACGCTTACCGCACGGTGAAGGATCTGGCGCAGATGCTGGCCGCGCCGGGGCGCGTTCTGCCGGGCGGCTTCATCTACATGGCCGACATTCTGGCCATGCCGGAGGTCGTGGAGCGGATGGGCGTCATCATCGCCTCTCAGTTTTACCGCGCGGAGCCGGATTTCGTGCTGACGATGGAAACCAAGGGCATCCCGATTGCGATGATGACGGCGCGGGCGCTGGGTGTGCCGACGGTCATCGTCCGCAGGGACAGCAAGGTATACGAGGGCCCGGCGGTGAACATCAACTATCTCTCCGGCTCGGGCAGCCGGGTGGAGACGATGAGCCTCTCCCGCCGCGCCGTGCGGTAAGGCCACCGCGCGCTGATTGTGCCTGACTTCATGCGCGCGGGCGGCACGGCGCGCGGCATGGTGGACATGATGCGCGAATTCTCGGTGACGGTGGTGGGCGTTTGCGTGCTCATCTCCACGAAGGAACCGGTGAAGAAGCGTCTGGACGGCGTGAAGAGCCTGCTGGTCATCGACGAAACGGACGAGAGCGCGGGCAGTGCGAACATCCACCCGGCGAACTGGCTGATTCAGGCGACGGGAAAGGCGTAAGCAAACGGGCGGCGTTTGACGAGCCGCCCTAAAAAACGAACAATCAGCTTTTTTCAGCGGGAGCGCCCTTGTCGGCGTTCCCGCATAGGCTGTTTTGGGAAACGGAGGCATATATGTTCATTGTGGTCGGTCTGGGCAATCCGGGCAGGGAATACGCCAGAACAAGGCACAACGTCGGCTTCGACGTGATCGACGTGCTCAGCGAAAAGCACCATATTCAGCTCACCAAAAACGCGATGCACGGGCAGATCGGCGAGGGTTTCGTCGGCGGGGAAAAGCTGGTGCTCGTCAAGCCGCAGACGTTTATGAATCTCTCCGGCCAGTGCGTGACGGAGCTGGTTTCGTGGTATAAGCCGGAGATGGATCACCTGCTTCTGGTCTACGACGACATCGACCTGCCGCTGGGCAAGCTGCGCATGCGCGAAAAGGGCAGCGCGGGCACGCATAACGGCATGCGCTCGGTCATCGGCCTTTTGGGCAGGCAGGATTTCCCGCGGCTGCGCGTCGGCGTGGGCAAAAAGCCGGAGGGCTGGGAGCTGGCCGACTGGGTGCTCAGCCATTACCAGACCGAGGCGGATCGCAAGACGCAGTTTGATGCGTTTCTGCGCGCGGCGGACGTGGTGGATGACCTGATGAAGAACGGGCTGGAAAGCGCCATGCGGATGGCGAATGCGCCGGCGTAACGCATCCTCGCGGAGCGATGCGGGAGGCGCGGGAACCTCGGGTTCCTGCCGGAGTTTGAGGGGCAGAGCCCCGTCGTAAAGGAGTTACCATGCAGACGCATTTTCTCTTTGATGTGCTCGACGGCTACAAGCCGTTTGAGCAGATGGCGCAGGAAAGCCAAAACAGCGGCGCGGTGATCGCGGCCAGCGGCATGGCGGGCGCGCAGAAGGCGCACACGGCCTGCGCGTTGGCGGTGCGGACGGGCAGGCCGCTGCTCTTCCTGTGCGACAGCGAACGCAGCGCGACGCAGACGATGGAGGATGTTTCCGCGCTGCTGGGCGGCGGCGTGTGCCTGCTCCCCGCGCGGGAAATCACGTTCTATCAGGATGTGGCGGCCAGCCGCGAGGTGGCCTATCGCCGCATCGAGGCGATGCGCAGGGCGTTGAGCGGCGAGGCGCGTGCGATTGTCGCCCCGGTGGACGCGATGCTCCATCGGATGATGCCGCGCGAGACGTTCAACCGAAACACGATCTCCCTGCGCGTGGGCGACGTGACGCCGATTGACCTGCTGATCGAGCGGCTGCTTGCGGCGGGCTACACGCGGGAATACATGGTCGAGGGCAAGGGGCAGTTCTCCGTGCGCGGCGGGATCATCGACGTATACCCGGCCGATGCGCTGAGCGCGGTGCGCATCGAGTTTTTTGACGACGAGCTGGATTCCATCCGCGCGGTCGATGTGATGAGCCAACGCAGTCAGGGTAATATGCAGGAGGTCGTCATCCCGCCCGCGAGCGAAGCGCCCGTGCCGCAGGCGGGCACAGAGGCGCTGGCGCGGCTGCTGCTGGAGGCGCTGGCGCGTCAGGAAGCCGTCGCTAAAAAGGGCGAGAGCGGAAAAAGCGACGACGCATCCCTGGCGGATCTGCCGCTGGAGGAGGGCGAAATCGCCGCGCCGGAGGCCTTCACCCGCGAAAACCGCACGATGGAGCGCTTCGGCGAAAAGCTGCGCGCGGCGGTCAGCCAGATGCAAAACGGCGTGAGCAACCGGATGCTCGAAAAATTCATCAACCTGCTCTACCCGCAGACGGAGACGATTCTGGATTACATGAACCGCCCGATTGTCGTGCTCGACGAGCCGGAAGCGCTCTTTGCCCGCATGGACAGCCGAACCGGCGAGTTTGGGCAGGCGATTACGGCGGCGCTCGAACGCGGCGAGGCACTGCCCGAGCAGCACGGCCTGATGCTCACGCAGGACGAGGCGCTCGCGGCGATGCGGCAGACAACCCTGCTCGCGCTGACGACGATTCTGCGCCCGGTGGAAAAGCTGAAGCCGACGCTGCTCTGCCCGATGGGCGGCATGGGCGCGGGCAGCTACGGCGGACGGACGCACGACATGTGCGCCGATTTCGCGCGCTGGCAGCAGGACGGCTGGCGGATTCTGGTGCTCTCCGGCGGCGCGGCGCGCGGCGAACGCATGCGCCAGTCCTTTGAGGATGAGGGCGTGAAGGCGGCGTTTGACGAGCTGGGCACGGCCGCGCCGAAAAGCGGCGAATGCCGCATCTATCCGCTGACGCTATCCGGCGGTTTCCAGTATCCACAGATCAAGGTTGCGGTGATCGCCAGCGGCGACGTTTACGGCGCGAAGAGCGCCAAGGGCAAGCCGAAAAAGCAGCAGGGAAGCAAAATCGCCTCGTTCACCGATTTGAACGTCGGCGATTACGTGGTGCACGAGACGCACGGCATCGGCATCTATCAGGGCACGAAACGCCTGACCAGCGAGGGCGCGAGCCGCGATTACTTGCTGGTGCAGTACCTCGGCAGCGACAAGCTGTATATCCCGGTGGATCACCTCGACCGGATTCAGAAATACATCGGCGGCGGCGAGGGCGCCGCGCCCAAGCTCTCGCGGCTGGGCGGCAAGGACTGGGACAAGCAGAAATCGAAGGTGCGCGAAAGCCTCAAGGAGCTGGCCTTCGACCTCGTGAAGCTCTACGCCGAGCGGCAGAAGAACAGGGGCTACGCCTTTGGGCCGGACACGCCGTGGCAGCAGGAATTTGAGGAGAACTTCCCCTACGACGAAACGCCCGACCAGCTTCAGGCCACGGAGGAGATCAAGCGCGACATGGAGCGCGACCTGCCGATGGACCGCCTGCTCTGCGGCGACGTGGGCTACGGCAAAACGGAGGTTGCGCTGCGCGCGGCGTTCAAGGCCGTGATGGACGGCAAGCAGGTCGCCATCCTCGCGCCGACGACCATCCTCGCCCAGCAGCACTACAACACGCTGATGCGCCGGATGGAGGGCTTCCCCGTGCACGCGGACGTGCTCAGCCGCTTCCGCTCGGCCAAGGAGCAGAAGGAGAGCCTGCGCCGCCTCAAGGACGGCGAAATCGACATCATCGTCGGCACGCACAGGCTGCTGGCCAAAGATGTGCAATTCAAAAACCTCGGCCTGCTTATCGTCGATGAAGAGCAGCGCTTCGGCGTCGGGCACAAGGAAAGCATCAAGAACATGAAAAAGACGGTGGACGTGCTCACGATGTCGGCCACGCCGATCCCGCGCACGCTGCACATGTCCATGGTCGGCATCCGCGACATGAGCCTGCTGGAAACGCCGCCGCAGGCGCGCTACCCCGTGCAGACCTACGTGATGGAATATCAGGACAGCGTGATTCGCGACGCGATTCTGCGCGAAATCGGGCGCGGCGGGCAGGTCTTCTTCCTCTATAACCGCGTCGGCTCGATTGACCAGTGCTACAAGCAGCTTTCAAAGCTCGTGCCGGAGGCGCGCATCGCGATTGCGCACGGCCAGATGCGCGAGCACGCGCTGGAAGACGTGATGCTGGATTTCAGCCAGCAGAAGTTTGACGTGCTGCTGTGCACGACGATCATCGAATCCGGTTTGGATATCCCGATGGCGAACACGCTGATTATCTACGACGCGGATCACTTCGGGCTGGGTCAGCTCTATCAGATGCGCGGGCGCGTCGGCCGCTCGAACCGGCTGGCTTACGCCTATTTCACGGTTCGGCCGGGCAAGGTGCTCTCCGAAACGGCGCAGAAGCGCCTCGACGCGATTCGCGAATTTACGGAGTTCGGCTCGGGCTTCCGCATCGCGATGCGCGATTTGGAGCTGCGCGGCGCGGGCAACCTGCTCGGCCCGCAGCAGAGCGGCCACCTCGCCAACATCGGCTACGATCTGTATTGCAAGCTGCTGGAGGAAGCGGTTTTGGAGGCGCAGGGCGAAGCACCCAAGCCGAACCGCGACGTGGAGACGCGCATGGATGTGCACGTCAACGCCTATCTCCCGGCGGAATACGTCACGGGCGACAGGCAGCGGCTGGAGGTCTACAAGCGCATCGCCTCCATCACGACGGCCGCGCAGCGCGACGATGTTGAGGAGGAGCTGGTCGATCGCTTCGGCGACGAGCCGCTCTGCGTGGCGAACCTCGTCGCGGTGGCCTACCTCAAGGCGATGTGCGAAAAGCTGGGCATCGACCGGGTGAATCAGGCGGACGGGCGCATCGACATGCGGTTTGCGCTCAACGCGCAGGTGGACGGCCAGAAGCTCTTCACTGCGCTGAACGGGTTTGACAAGCGGCTGACGCTCAACGCCGCGCCGCCGGTGACGCTGACGCTTCGGGATCAGACGCTGAACCGCGAGGATTTGCTGATGCTCTGTGTCAAGGTGATGGAGCGGCTGCTCGCGCGCATGGAGCTGAGCGCGGCGTAAACACGATCCGCCCAAATTTGCAAAATGGGGTTGCAATTTGTGCGCAAATCGAGTACAATATTCCAGTAGAATGTGATGACGGATGGAGCTCATGCAATGCGAGGGTGTGAACCTTGTCAGGGCCGGAAGGCAGCAGCAATAAGCATTGTATCGTGTGTGCCGTGGGAATTTTCTGCCCCGAGCATTCTACGATTGCGCCATACAGCGCCGGTGAAAACCGGCGCTTTTTTCTTTTGGTTTCTGTTTTGGGAAATAAAAAAAGGACGTCAATCCGATGAAACGGAGATTGATCGTCCTTCCATAAAAGGGAAAGCCTTATACTAATTCACAGTTAAAATGCTTAACAGAGCGCATCAGATTTTTTGTTCTGACGAAGCCAAGTGAAGTGAGGCGTACTGGAGGTACGTTGAACGGAACGAGGCAAAGTCAGAGCGAAAAAGATGGTGCGCGGATTAAGCCATTTTAACAAGAATTAGTATTACATGCTGATGAGGCCGAAGGCGTTGGCGACCGAGCTGATGAGGATGATCGCCGCGAACAGCGGGCAGAGATAGCGGATCATCAGCGTGAATACGCGCTTGCGGCGGAAACGCTCCTCGCCGTGGCAGACCTCCTGCTCGATGGCCGCGATCCCGGCGACGCGGGAAACCAGCAGGCAGATCGAAATCGCCGCAATCGGCATCATCACGGAATTGGTCAGGAAATCGAAGAAATCCAGAAACTGCATGCCCAGAAGCGTGACGTTGGCCAGCGGGCCGTAGCCCAGCGAGGAGAGGCTGCCCAGCGTAATCATCACCGCGCCCATCAGCACCGTCGATTTTTTGCGGCTCCAGCCCAGCTCATCCTGAAAGGTGGAGACGGCGCTTTCCGTCAGCGCGATGGAGCTGGTCATGGCCGCGAAGAGCACCAGCACGAAGAACAGGATGCCGACCGCCGTGCCCAGCCCCATGCTGTCAAACACCTTCGGGATGGTGATGAACATCAGCGAGGGGCCGGCCTGCAGAGTGGCCGATTCGCTGCCGGAGAACGCGAAGATGGCGGGAATAATCATCAGACCGGCCATCACGGCAATCGCGGTATCGAAAATCTCCACCGTTTCCGTCGAGCCTTCGATGGAAACGTCTTTTTTCATATACGAGCCGAAGGTGATCAAAATGCCCATCGCGATGGAAAGCGAATAGAACATCTGCCCCATGGCGGTCACGACCGTCATCCACGAGAAGTTTTCAAAATTCGGCACGAGGAAATATTTGACGCCCGCCAGCGCGCCCGGCCGCGTGACGGAATACCCCGCGATCAGCACGGAGAGCACGACGAGCACCGGCATCATCAGCCGGGAGACGCGCTCAATGCCGTTGCGCACGCCCGCGTAGATGACAAACAGCGTCGCCAGCGCGAAGACGATGAAGCACAGCTCGGCGGACAGGCCGTTGGAGATGAACGCGCCGAAATAGCCGTCGGCCGCCAGCGCGTGGCCGTTGCCGAGCAGGTATTCCACCAGATACTTGATGACCCAGCCGCCGATGACCGAGTAATACGGCACAATGAGAATCGGGATGACGGCGTTGAGCCAGCCGCCCGCCGACAGCCAGCGCGATTTGCCGAAGGACTGAAACGCGCCGACGGGGCTTTTGCCGGTCATGCGGCCGATGGCGGTTTCCGCGACGATCATGGTATAGCCGAAGGTCAGCGCCAGCAGGATGTAGATCAGCAGGAAGATGCCGCCGCCGTACTTGGCCGCCAGATAGGGGAAGCGCCAGATGTTGCCAAGGCCCACGGAGGCCCCGGCCGCGGAGAGCACGAACCCGATCTTGCCGGAGAACGTGCTGCGGGAATGATGATGCTTTTGCATGCGTGTCAAACCGTCCATTCTTTTTTCATGTAGAAATCAGTGTAACACAGCGGGCGGGGAAAAGCAATGCGGCGGCGCGGGAAAGACGAAAAAGACGCGCGGTATCAAAGCGAAAGCGTCAATTCGCATTGGTTGACGGGCGGCTGGCTCAGAATGTCGGCCAGATAGAGGGGGAGAAAGCCGCTCTGCGCCTGCCAGCGCTTTTCAAGCGCGGAATCCCGCGCGAGGGTATCCATGCGGCCGGCAAAATACGCGGCGTTGGCCGCGGCGAAGAAATCGGCCAACTGCTCGGGCGCATCGTCCCCGGCGATGGCGGCGAGCGCCTGACGGAGACAGCAGGCGCGGAAAAAATCCGCGGAATAGGCGGCAAAATCCAGCAGATTGGGGTCGGAAAGCCCCTGCGCCGCCGCCCAGTCGGAAACGCGGACGGGCGCGGTGCGGTAGGTCAGCGCATCCGCCGTCAGCGTCAGCACGCCGTATTGATTCGGCGAAACGGCCAGCGACGAGGTGGCGATATCCCACAGGCCGGAATCGGTCTGCCCCATGTGCTGAAGGTGGATATGGCCGCTGAGGTTGCACAGCACGGGCGAAACGGCATACAGGCGGCGCAGCGCATCCGCGTTGCGGATGGTGAAGCCGGAGGAAAGCAGGCCGCTGTGGTCGATCAGGTTTTGGTGGCTGACGGCGACGACGCGGCAGCCGTCCGCCTGCGCCTGCATGAGCTGACGACGCGCCCACGAAAGCGTGCCCTTCAAAACGGCGTTCGGCGCGGCGGAGGTGTTCACGTCGAGCATCAGCAGGCGCAGATTGTCGGAGAGCGCCGCCACGTAGCTCAGCGAATCCGCGTCGCGGGAGAGCGCGCCGTCAAAGCCGAACGCATGATAAAGGGCGGCAAATTCCCCGGCGGTCACGCCGTCCACCCGCGTGTAGCCGTCGCCCTCAAAGCGCGCGGCGCTGCTGCTGTTCAAATCGTGGTTGCCGGGGAGGACAAACACGGGAATGCCCGCGTCGCGGACGCGCGCAAGCCGAAGGGAAAGCGCTTCGTGGCTCTCGCGCGCGCCGTTGAAGGTCAGGTCGCCGGAGAGAATCAGCGCGTCCGGCTTCTCGGCGATCACCTGAGCGACAAACGCCTCGATCAGCGCGTCGCTGTACGCCATCACCTTGCCGTCGCCCTGCTCGATCAAATCGGTGAAGAGCGCGCCGTTGTCCGTCAGCGTCGGGGCGATATAGTGTAAATCCGTCGCCGTAAAGAGCACCGCGCGGGGCTCGCACAGCGCAAGGACGGGGGCGAGCAGAAGAGACAGGCACAGAAAGAGACATTTTTTCATAGGTGAGCGTCCTCCCGAAAAAAGATAATCCATTATAGCATACATGCGGAAAAAAACGGGAGTAGGCACTTTGGGGTAACCATGGCGCTTGAATGGGCGGCGGCGCGCGGGGGCGGGGAAAAACTTAAAAGAATGAGGCGGGGCTGGGCTGACGATGGGACGATTTGAAAGAATTAAAAAATTTTGGAAAGAACGGTCGAATGGGTGTGAATTTTCGCGAATTTTTACGTCTAGGTAAGTGAAACAGGGAATCCGATGGGCGATGGACAAGGCAAGAAGGAGGTACGAGGATGAAAGGATTTGCGGGGATGATGGGGGCGCTGACATAAAATGGCGTTCAATAAATGGAAAACAGGAGGCCGTCTCAAACTGGAATGGAGATACGTCATTTGTCCTTTGGCATTCCTTATTGTGCTATGGGTAGCCGCATCTTTTACGGGGCATTGGGCGACGGAAGAAAACCCATATCGCTCATACGCATTGCAGGCGTGCGCATGGCTGGATGGGCGGCTGGATTTGGGGAAGGATTATCCGTGGCTGGAGTTGGCGATTTATGAGGGAAAGTATTATGTGAGTTTTCCGCCGTTCCCATCGCTGGTTTTGCTTCCGTTTGCCGCGGTATGGGGGATGAATACGCCCGATCACTGGATATCACTTGGCTTTTCGATTATCGGAATCATATACGCGATTCGTCTTTACCGTGCAATAACGGGAACGTATGAAATGGCGGAGCGATATGTCTTATTTCTGTTTTTAGGCAATGGCTATCTGTTTATTGCGCTGCAAGGCGGGTGGGTCTGGTACATGGCTCAGACGATGTGCTTTGCGTTTTCGTTAATGTCTCTTTTCTATGCAGCGAACAAACATATTGGGAGAGCGTTTGCATTTTTGGCTTGTGCCTTTGGATGCAGGCCGATGGTTGTTGCATATATCCCCCTGATTCTCATGCTGGGGACAGAAAAAGCAAGTGTAAAAACGTGGATACGAAAAGGATATCGGCTCATTCCGGCGTGTATGATAATCGGATTTTATTTGATGCTGAATGCAGCCCGATTTGATAATCCGTTTGAATTTGGACATACCCATTTGCCGGAATTTGTACGTTCAACCGAAGGCCAATTCAGCTTGAATTATGCGACGAAAAACTTTAATCAGCTTTTCAGACTGCCCAAAGCCGGCGGAGAGCATGGAATGCTGATTTATGACACATATGATTGTATGGCGTTTTGGCTGATTGATCCGATGATCGTTTCATTTATGGTCACGTGGCTTTATGCGCTGACTCGGAAACGAAAGGCATGCGGATTGAATTTAATCATTGTTCCGGCAACCATATGCGTACACCTGATGATTGTTTGTTGCCATAAAACCATGGGAGGGTATCAATTTGGGAACAGATATATTGTTGACATGTTGCCATACGTGTTTTATGGGCTTATAACGTATAAACAGGGCGCTGGGAAAGCAGAATGGTTAAACAATCCGCTTTTTGCATTGGGATTTTCAATCAATCTAATTGGAACTGTTTCAACATATAATCATTGGATTTAGAAACGAAGAAGGTGAAACCATTGCAGGAAAGACGGCTTCGGCAATGGACGGATTTGAATGAATGGAGGAAAACAAAATGAAAACGAAAATGACGATGTGCGTTTTTGCGCTGTCCGCTCTTTGCTCTTTCTATGTGTGTCATTCGAAAGCGGAAACGAAGATTTGGAAACAGGACTATGAAGCATACGGAAGGAAAATGTCAATCAATATACCTGTTGATGATATGGGGATGGATAAAATTGAAATCATAAGGGCTGAACCCCAAAAAGTAAATGAAAGAGAAGTAGAGAAAACAAAATGGTCGGATGACGCCGATTTTTGCAAAGACAGCGGAATGATAGAAACGCTAACGAAAGGGGAAGAAAGTTGGCCGGTTTCATATCTGCTGTCAGAGGATACATTCATTACAATATTATATGACAGAAGCCCTTGCGAGCTTAGAAAATATGGAAATGGGAGACAGCTATGGAGAGACGGAGTATCATATTATCCAAATGAAATCAATCCGCAGGATATTTATGCGGAGAATAATAATGTGTCGCTTAAATAGGCAGAAGATT
>ENA-UOJC01004007-UOJC01004007.1-human-gut-metagenome-genome-assembly--contig:-C104-NODE-4007-length-13034-cov-6.749441_pt1 | contig 13034 bp, 10 predicted proteins | sample MGYA00242339_ERZ723886 | MGnify/ENA metagenome assembly ERZ723886 | reverse complement strand
GAGCGCGTCGCTCAGCCGCTGCGCTTCCTCCGCCGCGCGGCGCACGGCGCGCCTGTTTCCGCATGCCTGCGTCTCCTCCGGCCGGTCAAGCAGCCGCCGCGCCTGCTCGGTCGTCAGCCCGCGCTGGGCGATGATCTCCGCCGCCTCCAGCCGCCGCGCTTGGGGCTGCACCCCCTTGAGCCATTCGGCCTGCTCCATGGAAAGGCCACCGCGCTCGATGACCGCCTGCGTCTGCGCGTCCAGTTCGAGCATCGAAAACCGCCGCCGCATCTCCCCTTCGGGCATGCAGCACTTTTGCGCGACGCCGTCCCTGCTCAAAAGCCGCGCCTCTTCCAAAAACGAAACGCCCTTCCGCGTGAAATGCTCCTCCAGAAAACAGGCGACGGCCTCAGGCTTGTCCCCCGGAATATTCACCGCGTCGATTTCCTCAAGTCCCAGCATCCGGCAGGCCGCCAGCCGCCGCGCGCCGCACACCAGCATGTAGCGGCCGTTCGCCGGATTTTCCTGCACCACGATGGGTTGGAGCAGACCGTGACGGGCGATGGACTGCGCCAGCGCCGGCAGCGTTTCATCCTCCCGAAGGCGCGACGGAATCATGCCGCCGTAGATATCGGCTGTGCGCAGGCGCATGAGCTGCGCGCCCTTTTCCTTTGAATGGCCAGCCTGTCTGCGCTTCAAAAGCCCTTCCCCCTCGCTTGTCCTCTGTCAGGGAGTATATGCGGCGGGAAGCGGGTTTGATGATGGCGCGCGGTGATAAGTTTGCGCCGTGATCCGCCCTTCCGAGAGCCACAGGGTGATGCAGCCGCTTTCGTCCGTTCTGTAAACCGAAGCGCCGACCGCATCCAGCGCCTCGAGCACACGCGCCGTCGGGTGGCCGTATCGGTTGTTTGCGCCGACGCTGATGAGCGCGATTTTCGGCGTCGTCTGCCGCGCAAATTCATCGCTGGTCGCGTATTTGCTGCCATGGTGCGCAACCTTGAGGATGTCGCAATCCGGCGGCGATTCCATTTCGCTCTTTGCGGGCAGGTCGCCCGTTGTCAAAATCCGCGCGCCCACGGACTGCGTATACAGCACCAGCGAACGCTCGTTGTCGCCCTCCATCCCATCCTGCGGCGAGAGCACGTCAAACGCAAAGCCGCCCGAAACGATTTTCGCTCCGGCGGACGCCGTTTCGATTGAAACGCCCCTTTCGTTCGCCAGCTCGAGCGCCTCCCGCACCGCCGGAGATGCGTCGGATTCCGATACGCCCGACGGCATGACGATCCGCCCGATCTCGATTTCGGAAGCCAGCAGCGCGCCGAGCGCCCCGGCGTGATCCTCATCCAGATGGGACAGGATCAGCGCATCGACATACAGCCCCTCGCGGCGCAGATAGCGCAGCACATCGTAGCAGCCCGCCGGGCCGACGTCCACCAGCGTCGCCTGCCGCCCGTGACGGAGAACCGCCGCATCGCCCTGCCCCACGTCAAGCTGAACATAGCGCGCATCGGGCGCAAAGCGGGGCAGATAGCCGATCAGAAGGATGCAGAGCGTCGCCGCGAGCGCCCGCTTTCTGCCGCGGCCAAACCGAATACGGCGGCTGCACAGCATCATTGCGGCAATCGCCACCGGCAGCGCCCAGCCATACGGCGCGGGCAGACGGCAGATTTTGATTTCCAGCCCGGCAACGCCCAGAATCAGGCGCTGCGCCGCGCCCGAAACCGCTCCGACCGCCGCGCCCAGCCATCGTCCGACAGTCGGCAGGCCCGCGCCGACCGCCATGCAGAAAATCCCGCCCAGCATCAGCAGCGACATCAGCCCGCCGGCAAAGCCGTTCACTGCCAACGCCAGCAGCGGCACATAGCCGTAAAAGAGGAGCTGTATCGGCAGTGCCGCCGCCTGCGCACTGAAACTGACCGCCAGCGTTTCCGCCGCCTGCGGATAACGGCGCATCCAAGGCATAAACCGATTCATCGCCGACAGGCACGCGCCGCTGAGCAGCAAAATGCCCAGCAGAACAAAAAACGAGAATTGGAACGACGCATCCAGCGGCCATGCCGGACGAATCAGCGCCATGCTCCACGCGGCGACAGCCAGCGCGGTCAGCGGCTCATACCGTCTGCCCCTGCATCCGGCCAGACTGCGAAGCGTCGCCATAATCAGCGCGCGAACCGTTCCGGCCGCCGCGCCCGTCACGCCCGTGTAGAAAAGCAGAATGACCGTCTGCGCGGCAAAGCGCGTCCACCGGCCGCACGGCAAGCGCCTCAGCAGCCTTTCGAGCATCAGGGCAATCAGAGATAAATGCATGCCGGAGACCGTCAGCAGGTGCACAATGCCGGTCAGTCGCATCGCCGTCACCAAATCATCGTCCAGATTTTCCCGGCTGCCGAGCAGCACCGCCTGAAAGAGCGGCGCTTGCCGGCCGAACACCGCTTCGGCATGCCGCATCAGCTTCTTTTGCGCGCGCCGAAACAGCTCGCGGAGGGAAAATTGGCCGCCGCCCTCCGCCGTCCATCCGGGCAGAAGATAGCCGGAAAGCTCGTAATCCCGCGTCAGCGCGCGAATCCGTCCGTCGATCCCGCCGGGATTGCGCGGCTCGCTCGGCGCAAACAGCCTGCCCGTCCCCTTCACCCGCTGGCCGATTTGAACGGCGGGCGCGGTCTCGTCCTTCTGCGCCATCAGCGTAACCAACACGCGCCGCGAGCGCGTTTCGCCGTCGCACGTCGCGTTCTTCAGCCAGACGCGGTTCTCCCGCTCAATCGCGTCGATCTCGCCGATAATCTCGGCTTTCGACCCGCTCGGCGCATCGCGAATAGCCAGCACCGAGGCCGTCACGCCGTTGCCGAGCAGGAAAAGCGCCAGTGCGACATAAAAAAGCGCGCTTTTCCGCCGTCTCAGCCGAAAAAGACCGAGAACCGCCGAAAAAGCGCACAGAAACCCAATCCAAACCGCGGGGAACGCCGCAATCTGCGCCAAGTAAACGCCCGTCAGATAGGCGCAGGCGAGCACAGCCAGCCGACGGCGAACCGGAAGCAGAATCACGCGCCTGCGTTCGTCCATCAGCCATGCCTCGCTTTGCTTTGGTATGACGGGCACAAAATGCCCGTCAGCTTGTTGACATAAGCAAACTTGGCTTGAATAGCAAAATCAAGAAATTCAGCTATTCTTTCATTTGCGGAAAGGGCTATTTTTCCCCCCTTCGGGGGGAGAATAGCTTTTTGTCTACAGTCTGACGAACACAAAATGCCCGTGTTTTTATTGTAACCCAGCCTCCGCATCTTTTGACACATCGCGTCAAGAGGCATCTATCCCATTGGGATTCAATTCGTTTAATTTTCCGCGTTCTGCAAGGCGATGCAGCGCTTGAGCCATCTGCCGCGCAGATAATAGACCATGAACATGCCCGAGGTCACGATCCACGTAATCGGATAGCTCAACAGCAGCACGTTCAGTTCATGGTGCGCCGAAACAACCACCGTCACCCAGAACACGCGCAGCAGGCAGACGCCCGTGAGCGTCATAATCGTCGGAATCAGCGAATCGCCCGCGCCGCGCATCGCGCCGGAAAGGATTTCGATGAAGATGTAGGTGATATACGTCGGCACAATCAGCCGCACGATGGACAGGCCGATTTCAAGAACCTGAGCGTCGTCGCTGAACAGGCCGAGCAGGGGTTCGGCAACGACCATCAGCACCCCGCTGAGCAGGAGCGTCACCGCCGCGGCAATGCCCAGACAGACGTTGATGCTCTTCTTCATGCGGTCATAGAGCCGCGCGCCGAAATTCTGGCCGACAAAGGTCGTGATGGCGACGCCGAACGCATTGATGACCATCCAATACATGCCGTCCACCTTGCCGTAAGCGGTGTACGCCGCCATGACGTCCGTGCCGAAGCCGTTGACGCTCGCCTGAATGATGATGTTGGAGAGCGAATACATGACGGATTGCAGACCGGCGGGCAGGCCGATGCGGACAATGCGCACGAGCATATCGCCGTAAAAACGAATCTTTTTGAGCTGCACGCGGTAGACCTGCGGCGAGCGGCACAGCGTCATCATCACCAGCACGGCGCTGACCACCTGACTGAGCACCGTCGCCGCCGCCGCGCCCGCAACGCCCATATTGAGGCCGATGACCAACACGACGTCCAGCACGATGTTCGTCATGGTCGCGCTGATCAGGAAGAACAGCGGCCGTCTGGAATCGCCGACGGCGCGCAGGATGCCCGAGCCGATGTTGTAAATCAGCGACGGAATCATGCCCAGAAAATAGATGTTGATGTAGGTCACCGCGTGCCCCAGCACATCCTCCGGCGTGCCCATCATCACCAGCACGGCTCTGCTCGACCAAATGCCGAGCACGGTCAGCGCCGCGCCGCTGGCCAGCGCCAGCGCCATCGTCGTGTGCACCGCGCGGGACACGTCGTCCGGCCTGCGCGCGCCGAAAAACTGCGAAATAATGACCGACGCGCCGGAAGACAGGCCGACGAAAAAGCCGACCAGCAGATTGATCAGCGTGCCCGTCGTGCCGCCGACCGCCGCCAGCGCCTCTTTGCCGACAAACTTGCCGACGATAATAGCGTCCGCCGTGTTATAGAGCTGCTGGAAAAATGTGCCCAGCACAATCGGGAAAAAGAACAGCAGGAGCTGTTTCCAGATAACGCCTTCAGTCATGGCGTTTTGCAGTTTCTTCTCTTCCTTGGTCATACTCATTCCTCAATACAACAATCCACAATCCATTCATCATTCATGCATGTGCCGGGTCTTTCGCCCGTTTATGCTCGATATGTTCCAGACCGACGGTCGGTTTATTTTGTAATCAGGTTTTTGATTCGCCGTATCGCGCCAACCGGCAGGTGCGCGATGCGCTTTGCCGCCCGTTCCGCCGCGCTCGGGCCGCGGAGCAGCTTCATCACCCGTTCGCTTTCAAAGCCATTTGACCGATACCGCTTGAAGAACGCCGCGCGCTTGTCGTGCGGTTTTGACGGCTGCACGAGACTCGGGTTCATGCGCGTCATGCTCTCCATACTCTGCACGGCAAAGCGGGTTACCTGTGCCCCAATCGCGTCAAGCGCCTGCCGTCCCTTCTGCGTATGGGTCATCACGAGCGAAAGCCCGGTGTCGTCATCCCGTTCGGGGCAGATCGTCTCCGCGCCCCACAGATCGGCCAGCGTAATATCCGCCGCATGCCGCTTTCCGCGCAGTTGACCGCATTCGTGGCAGGACGGACGCAGATATAAATTTTGCAGAAATCCGTACAGATACGGGTCGGTTGTCTGCGTCCCCGTGTGCGTTTCGCCGTTTTCAAATGTCGCGACGACGGAAAAATTCTTCCAGCCAAGGCGCTTATCGCGGAACGCATAGGCGCGGACGCGGCTGCCCCGCTCCTTCTCCAGCTCCGCCAGATAGGATGCGAACACCCCCGGCGACGGCACGCCGTGGCAGACAAAATCCACCGTCAGCAGCTTATCCGTCTTTGTTCCGCCCAGCGCCGCCATCAGGCCGCTGATCTGGCAGGGCGTGCCGGAAAACAGCACCGGAATATCCCTTTTCAGCAGCGAAACTGCGTTTCCGATCGCGTCCGCCGCGTCGCTCTGCACATATTTGGAGCCGCGCATGCCGGAAAGCTCGCTCTCGTCGAACGCCCCGATGTGCTCGACGTGCAGCGCCTCGTCAAACGCCGCGCCGAACACCACGCCGCCCTGCCGAATCACCTCGCGCGCAAGCAGCGTGAACACGCCGCCGGAGGATGACTGCCCCCGAAGCGCCTCATCCTTGGCCTGCGCGCCGAACAGATGCGCGGGGCGTTCCGGCATTTCCCGCCCCGCCGGGCAGCGTTTTTCGCACAAGTCGCAGGAAACGCACTTTTCCCCGTCCACCTTCGGATACAGAAATCCCTCCGCGTCCGGCTGCATGGTGATCGCCTGCTTCGGGCATATGCTCACGCACGCGCCGCAGCCCGTGCATTCCACCGGGTTCTTTCGTACCGTCTGCCTCATGCTCATTTTCCTTTCGCCAAATTCAACACAGCGTCCAGCGTCTCCTCCTGCCCCGCCATATACGACGGCATCCGTCTTTGAAGCTGTTCGCGCTCCGCGTCCCCGCGCTTCATCAGCGCGTCATACGCCGCAATCAGCTCCGCCTCGCCGGAAAGCTCCTGCGCGGGGAGCAGATGCCCCGCCTCCTCGCCGAACAAATCCCGCGCAATGCCCCGCGCCTTGACCGAATAACCGATCACCAGCGTCGGCACAAACGTCGAATAGGCCGCGATGGAAACATGCGTCCGCGCCGCGACCAGCCCGCTGAGCCGCTTCACATAGCCCTTATACTGCATCGCGTTGAGGCAATCCGGCAAAAGGAACACGCGCGGCTCATCCGCAAACTGCGCCTTGATGGCGGAAAGCGCATCCACATCGTTGTCGTGCGCCCATGTGACATGCGGAATCAGCGCGACGGCGTTCTCGCTCGTCCGCAGAATATGGCGAACCAGCGCGACGAATGCGTTCAGCGCCGTATTTTTATCCTTCGTGTGATCCAGAATCAGCGGACTCACGTTCAGACCGACGGTCTGTTTTTCCCGCCAGCCGTCCGGAAGGGGCAGTTCCTCCGCTGTCAGGGTGAACGCCGGATCACACCACGTCCGCACGCTCAGCCCCGCGTCGCGCATCGCCTGCGCCGTGATGGATTCGCGCGCGACAATCATATCGTAGGCCTTCAAATCCGCCAGATATTCGCCCCCGATCAGCTCCGGGTTCACCGAACATCCCCAAAGCACAAGCGGCTTCCCCGCCCGGTGCAGCCTGCCGTTGATGACCCGGATATGCTCCTGCGGCCCATAGCAATAGGTGTCGCCGCCGACGGCAAGGCAGACGTCCGCCTCCCGCCCCGCGCGGATCACCGGCAGATACTGGCGCGCCACCTCGTGCTCGCGCGGCATGCCCAGCCGAAAGCCAATCGAATTGATGAGGCGGCTGACGCTGTACGGCGAAATCTGCTCGGCGACAACCCGCTCGACATCCGGCAGGCGCAGCCCGCCATCCGATTCGGCCTGACCAGAGGTGAGAATCGTTTTCGCTCCCCTTTGCGCAAGCAGCGCGGAGGTCGAGCGCACAATCGCTTCGCAGCCGCGGTTTTCGCAGCCGGAATGGTTATACAGCAGCACCCTCATCGCCGAATCCCCCATTTCTTTTTCGTCAGCTTTTCCCGCACGCGCAGCAGGACGTATAGCTGCGGAAACCAGCCCTTGACCACCGCGCGGTACACGCGCAAATCCCACTGCGGAATCCGCTCCTCCTGCACACCGTCGAGCACGAGCGGCCGAATGTGCGCGTTAAAGCGCTTCATGCAGGCAAAAATGCCGGTTTCCTTTTCATCCACCCAGACGCAGCTTTGCAGAAAATCGCGGAAATACAGCTCCTTGACGCCCTCACGCAGCAGAATCGCGCTCATGCTCCTGAGCATCGGCTGGTGCGCCTCGCTGTAAAGCCCCATGTTCGCCATGGCGGAACTGCCGTGTACGCGGTAGACATAGGTTCGATCCGGAATATGCGCGATGTTCTTCGCGCGCAGATATAGCTGCAAATTGAGCAGCGCGTCCTCGCCGATGCGCACGTTTTCATCCAGCCTCAGCCCATCCTCAAACAGCTCGCGGACATACAGCTTGTTCCACAGGTTGTTGTAGATGCGGTGCATATGGATGATCTCGCGGACGATCTCCGAGGGCTGCGGCACGACCGGCTCGATTTCCACCGGAATCCGGCAGCCCCTCTCCACATCGAAGAGCGTATGGTTGGCCGACGTGATCTGCGCGCCGGTGCGCATCGCGGCCTGATAGAGAATCGACAGCGCGTTCTCCTCCAGCACGTCGTCCGCGTCCACAAAAGCGATATACCGCCCCGTTGCCATCGAAATGCCGCGGTTCCGCGCCGCCGAAACGCCCTCGTTGTGCACGTGCACCACCTTGGCGCGGCTTTCCGTTCGGGCAAAAGCGTCGAGAATCGCCCCGGTCGCATCCGTCGAACCATCGTCAATAAAAATCATCTCGATGTTCGGTGTGCGCTGCGCCTTGAGACTTTCCAGACAGATATTCAAATAGCGGTTGGCGTTATAACACGGCACAATCACGCTGATGTCGCAAACCTCGGTCACAAGAAACCCCTCCCGTTACGGCAGAAAATAAGATGTGCGCGGGCAGACCCGCAGTGCGATATAATAGGCCTTCTGTTTCGCGCCCAACTCGGAAAAACGAACGCCTTCCGTCACGCAGGCGGCAACCGCCCGATCAAACGCGGACGCCGCCCCCCTGCGGCCGCGGTCGTTGCGGAGCGTCCGGAGATAAATGTCGATATGCGCGCGGAAAAGCGCCGTTTGCAGGCCGTTTTTCCGAATAAAGCGCGTAATGCCGCAAAGCATCGGTTTGGCGCTCTCGTAAACCTGCCCCTTTGCGCGCGTCATGGCGGAATCGCCGCCCAAATCATAGCGATAGACCGATTGGCGCGTCATCCGCCAGCTCCGCGCGGCATAAAACGCATCCAGATTGAACAGCACGTCCTCGCCGACCTTCACGCCCGGCGGCACGCAAAGCCCCTTTTCGCGAACCATCGCCGCCCGGTAAAGCTTGGCGCACATGGAATTGAGCGTGCTGTCCGTCCGGACGAGGCTTTCCAGAATCGTCTGCCGATCCCCTTCCGCGCAGGCAAGCCGCTCCTCGCGCCCGCCCTCGTCGGTATAGCGGATGGTATACGCGCCGCAGAGGATATCCGCCCCGCCGTCATCCAGCGCAAGCAGGGTTGCCAGCGCGTCCGGCGGCAAAACGTCGTCCGCGTCCGCAAAGGCCAGCCATTCGCCCCGCGCCGCCGCCATGCCCGCGTTTCGCGCGCGCGATACGCCGCCGTTTTCCTGATGAATCACGCGAATCCGCGCATCCGCCCGCGCAAGCGCATCGAGCGCCGCGCCCGTACCGTCCGACGATCCGTCGTCAACCGCGATCAATTCCCAATCCGCCACGGTCTGCGCCCGTATACATTCCGCCGTGCGCACAAGGGATGTTTCGCAGTTGTAGCACGGCATCACGATGGATATCATTGCGGCTTCTCCCTTTCCGCGCGCAAAGCAAACGCCGCCTCGCCGCATTTTCTCTTTATCATCTGGCAGACGGCAATCAGCGGATAGACCGCCGGATAGCCGCTCTTCCGGCAAAGCGCCAGCACGGCGCGCCCGTACCCCGTCATGCGGCCGCGGTTCAGACTGTCAAGCGCCAGTTCGGGCTTCGCCTTCCCGTTAAATTCCCGCATAACGCCGCCGATGCCGCCGTCCTTATACAGCCGAAGGACGAAGCTGTTCAGCAGCGGCGCATAATACGGCTCCAGCTCGCCGCGCCGCAGGAGCATATCCCGCATGGCGACCAGCCAAGGCCGATGTGTCTCCCATTCGCCGCCCCGGCGGCTTCCCGTCGTGGATTGGCTGTGGATGCGATAGCGATACGCGACGCGATGCACATACGCGATCTCCCGCGCGCACAGCGCCGCCTCCAGATTGAACAGCGCGTCCTCCGCCATTTTCAGCCCGGAAACCAGCCGAAGCCGCTCCCGCTCGATCATCTCGCGGCGGATGAGCTTGCCGCACATGATGTTCAGCACGCTGTCGCCCTCGATCAGCCGAAGCGCCGCCGCGCGTCTTTTGTGCGCGGCCGACCCGCGATACCATCGGGTTTCCGGCCAGACCGCCCGCACCCGCCCGGCCTCGTCAAACGTTTCATGGGGACAGACCACCATATCCACGTCCTCCGCCGCGCCGGACAGCAGAGTTTCAAACGCATCCGGCGGCAGCAGATCGTCGCCATCCACAAACGTGATCCACTCGCCCCGCGCATGCGCAAGGCCGAGGTTGCGCGCCGCGCTGACCCCCTGATTTTCCTGCGAAAAAACATGGATGCGCGCGTCCCGTTCGGCATAGCGGCGCGCCAGTGCCAGAGAATCGTCCCGCGAGCCGTCGTCCACGAAGATCACTTCAAAATCCCGCATGCTTTGGGCGAGCAGGCTGTCCAGGCAGGCGCTCAAATACGCGCCCGCGTTGTAGCACGGCAAAATGACGCTGATCTTCACGCCTGTTCCTCCCGCCCCTGCACGAGCGCCGCCGCGCCGCGCACATCGCCGCGCAGCCATCTGGCCGCAAACACACGCGCGCGAACCTGCGTGCGGATGCCCTTGCCCGTTTTCAGCGTATACATCGCCAGCGGACGCACGCCCATCAGCGCATGCAGCAGCGCGCGCAGCGTCTCGTTCCGCCCTGTCTCCCGCATTGCATCTTCAACGTCCGCCATGCTCGGGTCAAGCCGAATCCCCTTGCAGATCAGGTTGTCGTAGCAGAGCACGGGCAGCACGTCGGAAAGCTCCTTCTCCCGTCCGCATGCGCGCACATATTCCGTCAGTCGGATGCTCAGACAGATGAGCCGCCGGCAGAGCTTCGGCTTGCGCATGCCCATCAGCGAATCGCCGCGCTGCAAATAATTGACGTATGGCTTTGAAAGTGCGGCCAGCGTATGGACATGCATCAAATGCATCGCCGAAAACAGCGTATCCTCGGCAAAAACCTCGTCGTTCGGCGCATAGCGGAGGTGATGCCGCTCGATGACGTCGCGCCGATACAGGCGGCACCACGCCTCCTGCCCGTGCACATACGGCATCCAGTAGCGATAAAAATAATTGGCCAGCCCGAATTGATCCAGATTAATGGTTTCATCCCGCATGGGCAGATACGCGCCCTGCGGCCCATCCTTCGTCACGAGCCGGTAATTGTAAATCACCAGTTGCGCGCCCGACCGCTCCGCCGCGGCCACCGCGTCCGCCAGCATCGTCGGTTCAACCGTGTCGTCCGAATCGACAAACACGATATACTCGCCCCGCGCGATGTCCAGCCCCGCGTTTCGCGCCGAAGAAAGGCCGCCGTTCGCCTTGTGCACCTGACGGATGCGCGCGTCCTTCGCGGCGTATTCCGCCATGATTCGCGGGCAGTCGTCCTTCGTGCCGTCATCCACCAAAATCAGCTCGAAATCCTCGAAAGTCTGCGCAAGGATGCTGTCAAGGCACCCCGGCAGATACGCCTCCACCTGATAGACCGGCACGATCACACTGACGCGGCACATAGCTTTTCCTCCACCCCTGCACGTTATAGAGCAATTATACCATAAAACGTATAGGGTTGCCATCCCTAAATCCGCGCGCCTGCCCGGCGGCGGCGTTTTTCCGCATCAAAAAAGCCGCTCCCTTCCTTTTGCGGAAAGAAGCAGCCAAGCGGCCTGCGTCTTCAGCCGACGTCCTTAGCGGCGGAACCGCCGAGCACATCCATCGAATCGACCATGCGCTGCACCGCGTCGTCGATTTGATCGTCGCCCAGACGCTGCGGATACACCGCCTGATACACCAGCGCGCAGCGATCCGCCGACACGAGCACCAGCGCCACGCGCACGGCCTCCTCGTCCTCCGGCTCGACGCTGAGCATCAGCCCCTTCGCCGCGTAGCCGCCGACCGTCTCAAGCGCCATGGACTGAATATCCGTCGCGCCCGGCCAATCGCCCGCGACAATTCCATCGAGCGTCACGTCCCCCTGCGCGTAGCGCAGAAGCTGCACATACGCGCCGCCGCTGAGCTGATAGGTCTGAATAAAATCGCCGTCGTCAAAGGCGACGTTCTCCACCATCTGCGCGTCCTCCGGCAGCTTCACAAGCATCACCGGCGCATTTTCCTGATCCGCAAAAGCTGCGCCGGTGAGCATCAAAGCCAGCACCGTCAGCCACATCAAAATCTTTTTCATGTTATCCTCCTTGCCCCTCCACGGGATTCGCGCCATATTATAGCATGAAGCCCGCCGTTCGTCAAACCGCTTTTCTTTTTTTGCCGCCTGTGCTATAATTTCTTTTACCACCTCACAGGGAGTGTCTTTTATGAAGCATATTCTGCTGATCGCAACCGGCGGCACTATCGCCAGCCGTCCGACGGAAAACGGGCTTGCGCCACAGCTTTTGGCGGATGATATTCTGCGCTGTGTGCCCGCGCTCGGTTCGCTCTGCCGCATCGACGCGGTGCAGCCCATGAACATTGATTCCACCAACATGTCGCCGGACTGCTGGCTCGCGCTGGCCGACTGTCTGCGCGCGCATTACGATCAATACGACGGTTTTGTGATCGCCCACGGCACGGATACGATGGCGTATACCGCCTGTGCGCTGTCCTATCTGGTGCAGCAAAGCGGCAAGCCGATCGTGCTCACCGGCGCGCAGAAATCCATCTACGTGCAGGATACGGACGCGCGGCGCAACCTGTACGATGCGTTCGTCGCCGCGCAGGATGATAACCTCGCCGGGGTTTACATCGTCTTTGACGGCCGGGTGATTCTCGGCACGCGCGCCCGCAAGACGCGCACCAAGTCGATGAACGCATTTTCCAGCATTGATTACCCGGACGTCGCGCTCATTCGCGACGGGCGCATCCTGCACTACATCCGTCAGCCCCGGCCGCAGACGCCGCCCGCCTTTTACGGCAGGCTGGACGCAAGTGTCTTCGTGCTCCGCCTCATCCCCGGCATGAACCCGGAGGTTCTGCGCCTGCTGGCCAGCCGGTTTGACGCGCTGGTGATCGAGAGCTTCGGCGTGGGCGGTCTCCCTTGCTACGAGCAGGCCGATTTCCTTTCCGCCGCCGCCGCGTGGAGCAGCGCGGGCAAGCCGATCGTCATCACAACGCAGGTGCCGCACGAAGGCAGCGATCTGGCCGTCTATCAGGTCGGCGCGCGGGCAGCAGCCCAGCCCGGCATTTTGCAGGCGTACACGATGACCGTTGAGGCCGTCGTTACCAAGCTGATGTGGATTCTGCCACAGACGCGCGATCTTACGGAAATCAAGCGGCTGTTTTACGCCCCGATTGCCTGCGATTTGCTTCAGTTCGAAGAACGCGGTCAGGAAATAGACGAATCACATTGACATTTTCTTCCTGCTTGCGTAAATTTACGCAAAAAGGGCTGTCAAGCTTCAAACCGAACACTTCAAGAAACAAATATCTAAGC
>ENA-UOJC01004006-UOJC01004006.1-human-gut-metagenome-genome-assembly--contig:-C104-NODE-4006-length-13045-cov-9.521093_pt1 | contig 13045 bp, 8 predicted proteins | sample MGYA00242339_ERZ723886 | MGnify/ENA metagenome assembly ERZ723886 | reverse complement strand
TTCATCGTCCTCAGCCGCGAAAAGCCCACGGCGGGCAACCGCTTCTCGCTGCTGTTCACGGTGGACAACAAGCCCGGCAAGCTGGCTGAGGTCATCCAGATCATCGGTGCCAGCGGCTACGATATGGAGTCCATCAAGAGCCGCCCGCTGCCCCACGTCCCCTTTGATTATTATTTTTATGTCGAGCTGGTGGGAGACCCCGCCGCCGAAAAGACCGCCGCGCTGCTGCGCGAGCTGAATCATGTCTGCCGCACGGTACGGCTGTTAGGAGTGTATACGAAATGAGCGATTTCATCGGGACAAAGCTCACCATGAATCTGGGCGAGCGCAGTTATGATATCATCCTGAAAAACGGTGCACTGGAAAATCTGTACCAGTTTGCCCGGCTGGACCGCAAGGTGGCCGTTGTCACCGACAGCGGCGTGCCTGCCGAGTATGCTCAGCGCGTGGCCGACCAGTGCCGGGAATCCACCATCATCACGGTGCCGCAGGGCGAGGCCAGCAAGAGCTTCAAGGTCCTGGAAACGGTGCTCCGGCAGATGCTGGAGTTCAACATGGGCCGCGGCGACTTGGTGGTGGCCGTGGGCGGCGGCGTGGTCGGTGATCTGGCCGGATTTGCCGCTGCCATCTACATGCGGGGCATCGATTTTATCAACTGCCCCACCACCACCCTTTCCATGATCGATTCCTCCATCGGCGGCAAGACCGCTGTGGATCTGGGCGATACCAAAAACATCGTGGGCGCGTTCTGGCAGCCCAAGCTGGTCATCGTGGACCCGGCCACCCTTTCCACCCTGCCCCGCCGCCACTACATCAACGGCCTGGCGGAGGCGGTCAAGGCAGGCCTGCTGGCGGACCCCGAGCTGTTCGCCATCTTTGAAAAGGGCGATATCGACACCCAGATCAGCGAGATCATCTACCGCAGCCTGCGGTTCAAGAAGAACGTTGTGGAGCAGGATGAGACCGAGCGCGGGATGCGCAAGGCCCTGAACTTCGGCCACACCATCGGCCACGGCATCGAGGCCGTCAAGGGCATCAAGGGCCGCCGCACCGTGGGCCTGTTCCACGGCGAGTGCGTGGCGCTGGGGATGCTGCCCATGATCGAATCCAAGGCGCTGCAGAAGCGGGTGCGGGCGGTCTACCGCCGCATTGGCCTGCCCACCCGCACCACCTATAACAAGGAAAAGGTGCTGGCCGAGATGCTGCACGATAAAAAGGCCCAGGGCGGCCAGATCACGGTGATCAAGGTGCCGGGTCTGGGCTGCTGGCGGGCCGAGACCATCCCCGTGGAGGGCCTGCGCCCCCTGCTGGGTGTGGAGGAGTAAGCCATGAAAAACACCTTTGGCAGCGACCTTTCGCTGACCATTTTTGGCGAGAGCCACGGCAGGGCCATCGGTGCGGTGCTGGACGGCATGGCGGCGGGCGTGCCCGTGGAGGAAGCCTTTCTTGCTGCCTGCATGGACAAGCGCCGTGCCCGGGGCGATGGCCTTTCCACCCCCCGTGTGGAGGGGGATGCGGTGCAGTTTTTATCCGGCGTGGTCAACGGCCGCACCACCGGCACTGCCATTGCCCTGATGATCGAAAACCAGAACACCCGCAGCGGCGACTATGCCAGAACGGCTGACCTGCTGCGGCCCGGTCACGCGGATTACACCGCCTACGCCAAGTACCACGGCTATCAGGATGCCCGGGGCGGCGGCCACTTTTCGGGCCGCGTCACCGCCGCGCTGGTGGCGGGCGGCGCTTTGGTGCTGGGAGCCCTGAACCGGGCCGGGATCGAGATCGTGACGCACATCGGGCGGTGTGCCGGGATCGGCGATGCCCCCTTTGCGCTGGATGATCCCGCCGCGCTGGCGGCGCAGGCCGAGGCACTGCTGAACAAGTCCGAGGGCTTTGCCCTGCTGGACGGCAGTGTGGAGGAACCCATGAAAGCTGCCATCCGTGCCGCCGGTGCCGAGGGCGACAGTGTGGGCGGCGTGCTGGAGACCGCCGTTCTGGGCCTGCCCGCAGGCGTGGGCGAACCCTATTTCGACAGCGTGGAGAGCAAGCTCGCTCACCTGGCCTTCTCCATCCCGGCGGTCAAGGGCATCGAGTTCGGTTCCGGCTTCGGCTTTGCGGACCAGAAGGGCTCGGAGGCCAACGATGCCTTCCGGATGCAGGGGGAGCGCATCGTCACCGCCACCAACCACAATGCGGGCCTGAACGGCGGCATCTCCAACGGGATGCCCGTGGTGTTCCGCACGGCGGTCAAGCCTACCCCCAGCATCTACAAAACACAGGACACGGTGGATTATATCGCAAAGAAGGACGCGGAGCTGTCCATTCAGGGCCGCCACGACCCCTGCATCGTGCCCCGGGCCGCCATTGTGCAGACCTGCGCCGCCGCGCTGGCCGTGGGCGACCTGCTCACCGCAAAATACGGCATGGCCTGGATGGAGGACCCCACCGGCTACCGCAAGGAGGTGCTGTAAATGGAATACGGACTCATCGGCGGGCGGCTGGGCCACTCCTACTCCAAGGTCATCCACGAGATGCTCTGCGGCTACCGGTACGACCTGTGCCCCCTGCCCACGGAAGAGGAAGTCCGGGCCTTTCTGACCCGGCGGCAGTTCAGGGCCATCAATGTCACCATCCCCGATAAGCTGGTGGTCATGGAGTACTGCTCCTACATCGACCCCCACGCCAAGGCCATCAACGCTGTGAACACCATCGTCAACAGGAACGGCCTGCTCTACGGCTACAACACCGATTATCCCGGCTTCTCCTACCTGTGCGATGCACACGGTGTGGAGTTCAAGGACAGGACTGTGCTCATTCTGGGCACCGGCGGCACCCACAACACCACTTGGGCCGTGGCCCATGACCGGGGCGCGAAACAGATCTATACCGTCAGCCGCCATCCCGACCCCGAAAAGGGAGAGCTGACTTATGCTCAGGCCCTGACCACCGGGGCGCAGATCATCATCAACACCACGCCGGTGGGCATGTACCCCAATGTGGGCGTGAGCGCCCTGGATATCACCTCCATGCCCGGGCTGGAAGCCGTGATCGATGTCATCTATAATCCCGATAAGACCGAGCTCATCCTCCGGGCCGAGGAGCTGGGGGTGCCCGTTGCCGTCGGCGGCCTGGAAATGCTGGTGGCGCAGGCAGTGTATGCGGCAGAATTTTTCCTCGACCGCAAGTTTGAGGATGCCGGTGCCGAGATCGCCCGTGTGACCAGCGAGCTGCGGCGGGAACAGCTGAACATTGCTCTCATCGGGATGCCCTCCTCGGGCAAATCCACCCTGGGCCGCGCTCTGGCGGAACGGCTGGGCAAGCGGTTCGTGGATCTGGACGAGGAGATCGTCAAGGCCGACGGCCGGAGCATCCCGGACATCTTTGCCGCTGAGGGGGAGGCAGGCTTCCGGAAGCTGGAGGCCGCGCAGACCGCCCGCTTTGCCAGGGAGAACCGGCAGGTCATCTCCTGCGGCGGCGGCGTGGTCAAAGACCCGGCAAACCTCCGGGCGCTCCACGCCAACGGCATCGTGCTCTTTATTGACCGGCCGCTGGAAGATCTGCTGGTGGGCGGCGGAAGGCCCCTTTCCACCAGCCCTGAAGCCCTGAAAACCATGGAAGCCCAGCGCCGTCCGCTCTATCTGGCGGCAGCGGATGCTGTGATCCCCAACAAGACCACCCCTGCGGATGCCGTGACGGCGGCAATGGAGGCGCTGGATGAAATTTTTAGTCATTAACGGTCCCAACCTCAACCTGACCCAGTTCACGGAGCCGGGCATGGAGGGGCAGATCGATTTTAATACACTGCTGGATTATATCGAGGCGGGCTGTGCCCAGATGGATGTTCAGGTGGACTTTTTTCAGTCCAACCACGAGGGTGACCTCATCGATGAGATCCAGTCGGCGGCAGGCCGGGCCGATGGCATCATCCTCAACCCGGGCGGCTACGCCTATTACAGCGTGGCCATTCTGGAAGCGCTGCAGGTGTGCGGCGTGCCCGCCGTGGAAGTGATGCTGGCCGACCCCAGCGGCAAGGAGTCCTTCCGCAGCGTGGATGTGGTCTCCTTTGGCTGTCAGGGCCGCTTTGCAGGCGAGGGGGTCAGCGGATATCTCCATGCCTGCGCCTACCTTGTGCAGCTGCTCCGGCTGGATGGCGGCGCGCAGACGCACCTGGTGCAGTAACAACCCTCTCAGTCTCGCATTCGCTCGCCAGCTCCCCCGAAGGGGGAGCCCTTGGCAAGTACGGCAGGCTGTGCAGCAAAACTGAAAGCATAGAGACAAAACAGAAGGGAAAAGAAACAAGATGATCATTTCGACCAAAAAAGGCACCCCCAAGGAAGAGCTGGAAAAGATCGTAGACAAATTCGAGAAGCAGGGCCTGGATGTGACCCTGATCACCGGCAAGGATTACAATGTGTTCGGTCTGGTGGGCGATACCACAAAAATCGATGAGCGCGACGTGCTAGCCAACCCCTGGATCGACAACGTCACCCGCGTGTCCGCCCCCTATAAGCGGGCCAACCGCCTGTTCCACCCCGCCGATTCCATCATCGACTGCGGCGGCGTGAAGATCGGCAGGGGCGAGAAGATCGCCGTGATGGCAGGCCCCTGCAGCATCGAGGGCGAGGAGCAGGCACTGCGCATTGCCAACGGCGTAAAGGCGGGCGGTGCAAGCCTGTTCCGCGGCGGCGCTTATAAGCCCCGCACTTCTCCCTACTCCTTCCAGGGTCTGGAGACCGAGGGCATCCTCGATATGGTCAAGGCGCGGGAGGCCACCGGAATGCCCATCGTGTCCGAGCTAATGAGCGAGGACCGGATCCCGGAGTTTGAGGAATATGTGGACGTGGTGCAGATCGGTGCCCGCAACATGCAGAATTTCCAGCTGCTCAAGGCCGTGGGTAAGATGCACAAGCCTGTTCTGCTCAAGCGCGGCCTGTGCAACACCATCGAGGAGTGGATCATGTCCGCAGAGTATATCATGGCCGGCGGCAACGAGCAGGTCATTCTCTGCGAGCGGGGCATCCGCACCTTTGAGAAGTACACCCGCAACACCCTCGACCTCTCCGCTGTGCCTATCATCCACGAAAAGACCCATCTGCCCATCATCGTGGACCCCAGCCACGCCACCGGCAAGGCCAATCTGGTTGAGCCGATGATGATCGCCGCTGTGGCCGCCGGTGCCGACGGTCTGGAGGTGGAAGTCCACTATGATCCCCGCCACGCATGGAGCGATGGCGCACAGTGCCTGACCCCGGATGCCTTTGCACAGGCTATGGCAAAGTGCCGTCAGGTCGCATGGGCCATTGGCCGGGATATGTAAGATGGATGTGGTGGTAAAACGCGCCCGCGCAGTGGCGGGCAGGATCGCCGCGCCGCCCAGCAAAAGCATGGCTCACCGGGCGGTGCTCTGCGCGGCGCTGGCAAAGGGAACCTCCCATCTCCATCATCTTGCTTTCAGCAAGGATATCTCCGCCACGCTGGGTGCGGCGGCCCGGCTGTGCGCCCGTGTCACCACCGGTGAAAACGACGCGGTGGTGGAGGGGCTGGGCCGCTTTCTGCCGGTTGATGCCCCCGTGGACTGCTGTGAGAGCGGCAGTACCCTGCGCTTCCTCATCCCGCTGGCCAGCCTGACCGGGCAGGAAGTGACTTTTACAGGCCGTGGACGGCTGATGGAGCGGCCCCAGTCGGTCTACAAAACGCTGTATCAGCAGCAGGGCCTGCGCTTTGAGCAGGGCGCGGACCGCCTGACTGTGGAAGGTGCCCTGACCCCGGGCGAATACGAGCTGGCGGGCAACGTGTCCAGCCAGTTCATCAGCGGGCTGCTGTTTGCCCTGCCCCTGCTGGGCGGCACCAGCACCCTGCACCTCATCCCGCCTGTGGAGAGCCGGAGCTACATCGATATGACCCGCGCGGTGCAGCACGCCTTTGGCGTGGAGAGCCGCTGGCTGGATGAAAACACGCTGGAAATTCCCGGCGGGCAGCACTATCTTCCCTGTGATTACACCGTGGAGGGCGATTACAGCCAGGCGGCTTTTCCTGCCGTGCTGGGCGCTGTGACCGGCGGTGTGGCCATCACCGCCCTGTCTGAGAAGACCTTGCAGGGCGATGCCGCCATTCTGGAGATCCTCCGGCGGTGCGGCGCAAGATTCACCCGCACCGGGCAGGGCGTGGTGTTTGAAAAGGCCCCGCTCCACGGAACGGACATCGACCTTGCCGACTGCCCCGACCTGGGCCCCGTGCTGATGGTGCTGGGCCTGCTGTGTGAGGGCACCACGGTCATCCGCAACGCCGAGCGTCTCCGCATCAAGGAGAGTGACCGCATCGAGGCCATGGAGACCGAGCTGCGGGCCTGCGGCGGGCAGCTGGAGAGCGAGGGCGGCACCATTACCATCCATGGCTGTGCCGGCGCGCTCCATGCCCCGGAGCAGCCGCTTTCCGGCCACAACGACCACCGCGTGGTGATGAGCCTTGCAGTGCTGGCGCTGGCCGCCGGGCTGGCCCTGCCCATCAGCGGGGCCGAGGCCGTTGCCAAGAGCTGGCCGGATTTTCTGGAAGCCATCAAGCCTTTGGGCGCGGAGGTGGAACATGTTGGATAAATCAAAACGTTATCTCATTGTGGGCCTGGGCCTGCTGGGCGGCAAGTACGCCTTGGAGCTGAGCAGGGCCGGGTTCCATGTGGACGGCATCAACCGCAGCGAGGGCCATCTGCAGTATGCCCTCGACCACGGCTATATCGCCAGCGGCAAGACCCACGATTTTGAGGATCTGGTGCGTCAGGCCGACCATATCATCTTTGGTTTGTACCCCACGGCCCTGATCGAGTGGTTCCGGACCTATGGCCACCTGCTGAAGGAGGGCTGCATCTTTACCGATGTGTCGGGCGTAAAGACCGGTCTGGTGGAGCCCATTCAGGCCATGTGCAGGCCGGGCGTGGAGTTCATTGCCAGCCACCCCATGGCGGGCCGTGAGACCTCCAGCGTGGAGCACGCCGCCGAGGTGAATTTTGCCCCGGCCAACTTCATTGTGACCCCCACGGAAAAGAACACCCCGGAGGCCGTTCAGTGGGCCAGGGAGCTGGCCGAGGTGCTGGGCTTCAAGCATATCTGCACCCTGACCGTGCAGGAGCATGACAGGATGATCGGCTATGTCAGCCAGCTCTGCCATGCCATCGCCGTCAGCCTGATGTGCGCCAACGACAATACCTCGCTGTGCGAGTACACCGGCGATTCCTTCCGGGACCTGACCCGCATTGCACGCATCAACGATAAGATGTGGGCGGAGCTGTTCCTCTGGAACAAGGAAAACCTCATCTCCGAGATCGACCAGTTCAGCGGGGCGCTGAACGAGATGCGCAACGCCCTTGTGGCCGATGACCGGGAAAAGCTGGAGGAGATGTTCCGCCTGTCCACCCAGCGCCGCGCGGCGTTTGATAAGAAAGCGCCGTAACCTTTTCAGCACACAGCACTGCTGTTTTTCCAGCTCCCCTGCTGGGGAGCTGGAATCGAGACTGAGAGGTTTGGCACAACACGAAAAAATGAGGTGTACCGAATGCCCAAACAGGAAGGCCAGAAATCCAAGCTGCTGGCGCTATTGCGCATTTTTGAGCAGCAGACCGATGAAAACCACCTGCTGAACGTGCCGCAGCTGGTGGAGCTGCTGGAAGCGCAGGGCATCCGCTGTGAGCGCAAGAGCGTGTACAGCGATATTGAGGCACTGGGTGCGCTGGGCTATGACATCAAGCTGCGCCGGGGCCGGGGCGGCGGATATTTCCTTGCCAGCCGCACCTTTGATCTGGCGGAGCTCAAGCTGCTGGTGGATGCCGTGCAGGCAAGCCGGGTGGTATCCGGCTCCACGAGCAGGCGGCTGATCCACAAGCTGGAAAAGCTCTGCTCCAACTACGAGGGCAGCCAGCTGCAGCGTCAGGTCTATGTGGAGGGCCGCCCCAAGACCGACAGCAAGAGCCTGCTGTACAGCATCGATGCCCTGCACGAGGCCATCAACAACGGTAAAATGGTGGAGTTCCTCTACAGAAAAGCCGACAGCCGCGAGAAAGAGAAAAGGACCGTCAGCCCGTGGCAGCTGGCCTGGGAGAACGGGTGCTACTACCTCATTGCCTTTGCCGATGAAAAGGGCATCCGCCATTACCGGGTGGACAAGATGAGCGGGGTCCGGGTGCTGGATGCGCCCCGGCGGGGTCAGGAGCAGTTTGCGGATCTTGACCTGCCTGCCTATCTGCGCAAGCACTTTGGAATGTACGGCGGGCCGGAGCATCGCGTTACCCTGCGGTGCACCGCGGATCTGGAAGGTGCCATGCGGGAGCGCTTTGGCGCAACGCCCATGTTTTTACCCGAGGAGAATGGCTGCTTCCATTTTGATGTCCCCATCTGCGTCAGTGACCAGTTCTATGGCTGGGTCTGCGGCTTTGGCGGCAAGATAGAAGTGGTTGCCCCGCCCGAAGTGCGGCAGGGAATGCGGGAAATGACCGCCCGGCTGGCAGAACAGCATCAATAACAAAAAAGGACTGCGAAAGCAGTCCTTTTTGCGTGTTTACGGTTCCTTCAATTCCAGATCACTGGGCAGGATCAGATCCAGGGCGGCGGCGGGCTCGGCGACAAGGCGGCGGCTCTGGTGGAAGATGGCCTTTTCCAGTGTGTTGCGGGCAAGGCGGCCATTGCCGGCGGTGCGGGCATCGGATTCCTGCCAGCGGGCATAATAGCCCAGCAGGGGTTCGGTGCAGGCTTCGGCCAGGGTATAGCCCTTGTTTTTGGCAAGGACCTGGGTGATCTGCAGCAGCTCCACGGCGGTGTAGTCCGGGAACTCGATCCGGTTGGGAAAACGGCTGGCAAGGCCGCTGTTGGCGGTGAGGAAGGTCTCCATCTCCCTGGTGTAACCTGCCAGAATGACCACCAGCTCATCCCGGTGATCCTCCATCCCCTTCACCAGCGTGTCGATGGCTTCCAGCCCGAAGCTGTCCTGCTCACCGCGGTAGAGGCTGTATGCCTCGTCAATGAAGAGCACACCACCCAGGGCGCTCTCGATGACGCTGTTGGTCAGGGGGGCGGTGTGGCCGGTGTAGCGGCCCACCAGATCGGCGCGGGTCACCTCCACCAGCTGGCCGCCCTTGAGGGCACCGATGGCTTTCAGATACCGTGCCACCAGCCGGGCAATGGTGGTCTTGCCGGTGCCGGGGTTGCCCGTGAAGATCATGTGCATCGAAAGGCTGGCAGTCTTGAGCCCGGCGGCGGCCCGGCGCTGCTGCACCTGCAGGTTGTCGGCCAGACCGAACACATATTCCTTGACCGGGGTAAGGCCCACCAGCTCGTTGATCTCGGCGCGGATGGCATCCAGCGCGCCGGTGTAGGCGGCAGGCAGCAGGTCGGACAGGGGCTGGTCTGCGCCGTCGTTCAGGCGGAACAGCACCCCTTCCGGCCCGGCGGTCAGGGTCACGGTGCCGGTAAGAGTTTCATCGGTTCGCAGACAGTATTCGCTCAGGGCGCGGAAGATGCGGTCAGTGCACGCGGAAAGGCCTGCCGCACCCTTCTGTGCGGTGCACTGGGCTGCGACATAGTCCCGCACGTCGGCCCCGGCGGAAAGGGTCAGCCCCAGCCGGGTGCGGATCTTCTGGGCCAGCGCGTTGAGCTGCTGTGCGGCAAGGGCGGCCAGATCCTCCCGGGTGTAGGAGGCCGTCTCGCAGACATCCCCCAGTGCCGACACCAGCGCCGCACCGAATTTGTCAGCCAGTGCCTCTCGGCCCTTGTGGGAGTAGAAGATGAGGTATTTGCCGCAGGGGTCGATACAGCTGACGGCTCCCGGGGCCAGCGCCGTGCCTGCATCCACAAGGATGCCCTCTTTGTTCACGAGATACCGGCTGGACAGGGGGGCACTGCCCTTGACGGCCAGATCAGACAGGGTCTTCAGAAAGCCGGGATAGCAGCTCTCATAGTGCTCAAAGGCAAGGATCTCCCCGGGTGCGTGCAGGGCAGCGTAGAGGTCCTGCAGGAAGAGCTTCTCGGCTCCGGAATTGGGGTAAAGGGCCAGATCCAGCGTGGCGATCCTGTCGCTCTGCAAAAGGCCCCGGGCCGCCATGCAGCGGGCAGTTTCTTCCAGTGCAAAATGCCTGCCTGTGCCTGCCCCGCCTGTGAGCAGGATGACGTTGCGGGCGGCGGGGGCTTCGGTGCCCAGCACAAAGGGGCGGCGCATGGCCCGCACCACGCTGTCCACAAAAGCATCCTGCCCCAGCACCGTCTGCTTGACCTCGGCAGCAAGGCCTTCAAAGCTGCCCAGGTGCTCCGGCTTCACGTCGGTGGTGCCCCTGGCCAGCAGGCCTTCGTCCTCCATGTCCCGCAGCATCTGGCGGCTGCTTTCCAGCGCGGCGGCGGTGGCATCGCTCTGGGTTTTGAGCTGGGCGTTCTGCTGCTTCAACAGCTCATCCAGCCGTTTCTGTTGTTCCAGAAGCGCCGCGTTCAGGTCAGGCAGGGCGGCGCTGCCGCCTGCTTTGGGTGCAGAAGTGCCGGGGGCGGCCTTGAATCTGCCCCCCGGGCCGAACACGCCGTTCATCAGACTTTCCCAATCATCGGTGTATGCCATAAAACTTCCCTCCGTGCAGTGCTTTTTCTTTCAGTATAGTGGAGTCTGGTACGTTTTGCAAGGAAAGGGTTGAAATAAAGGACAAAGTTCGTTACACTATTGTCAAATGAAAGGATGAATTGCCATGGAGCCAAGAACACCTGCTGAATGGAAGACGCTGTTTGAGAGCGAAGCCTTTGCCCGCCAGACGGAATACTACGGCCCGCTGGGGGTGGAGTATACCCCCGCCGGGACACACCTGCGCCTGTGGGCTCCCACGGCAAAACAGGCAGCAGTGAACCTGTACCGCCGGGGCACCGGCGGGGCCTGTGTGGGCACCCTGCCCCTGCAGCAGCAGGACAAGGGTGTGTGGAGCATCTATCTGCCCGGCGACCAGCACGGAAAATACTACGATTTCACCCTTACCACCCCGTTTGGCACCTGCAATGCAGCGGACCCTTACGCCCGCTCGGCAGGGGTGAACGGGGTGCGCAGCATGATCTTTGACCCGGCCCGGGTAGACCCGCAGGGCTGGGAGCGGGATGTGCGGCCGGTGATCCCACCGGCCCGGCGCAGCGTTTGGGAGGTCAGCGTCCGGGATTTCTCGCAGGACCCGGCCAGCGGTGTGCACACAGCCTGGCGGGGCAAATTTCTGGCCTTTACCCAACAGGGCACGACCCTGAGCAGCGACGGCATCCACCCCACCTGCCTGAATTACCTCAAACGGCTGGGGGTGAGCTATGTCCAGCTCATGCCCATCTTCGATTTTGGCAGCGTGGATGAGAGCCGCCCCCTGACCCGGCAGTATAACTGGGGCTACGACCCCACCAACTTCAATGTGCCCGAGGGCAGCTACTCCACCGACCCCACCCGGGGTGAGGTGCGGGTGCGGGAGTGCAAGCAGATGATCGCGGCCCTCCATGCGGCGGGCATCGGCGTTGTAATGGACGTGGTGTATAACCACATGTACCGCTCCGATAATGTGCTGAACCGGGTGGTGCCCCTCTACTACTTCCGCCAGAACGACGACGGTTCCCTCTCCAACGGCAGCGGCTGCGGCAACGAGTTTGCCTCCGAGCGGCCCATGGCCCGGCGCTATCTCATTGATTCGGTGCTCTACTGGGCACGGGAATATCACATCGACGGCTTCCGGTTTGACCTGATGGGCCTGTATGACGTGGAGACCATGAACCTCCTCCGGGCTGAACTGGACAAGCTGCCCGGTGGGCGGGATATCCTGATGTACGGTGAGCCGTGGCAGGGCGGCTGCAGCGCCCTGCACCGGTACGAGGCCAACAAGAACAACCTGAATATGCTGAACGAGCGCATCGGCATCTTTTGCGACAACACCCGGGATGCCATCAAGGGCGGCTGCTTCGATGCCCGGGAGCCGGGCTTTGTGGAGGGCAAGCCCGGGAGTTTCTGGGATATCGGTGCTTCGGTGGCGGCGTGGTGCCGCAGTGAAAAGCTGCCGCCTCACGCCCCGGGGCAGATCATCAGCTACGTTTCGGCCCACGACAACTTTACCCTGTGGGATAAGCTCCTGATGGTGCGCTACGCCCGCCCGGAGTTTGCCGCTGTGGACAAGACCGCCCTGGCCCAGAACCGGCTGGCAGCGGGCATCTACCTGACCAGCATGGGCCTGCCTTTCTGGCAGGCGGGCGAGGAGTTTGCCCGCACCAAGAAGGGGCAGGGCAACAGCTACCGCTCCAGCCCGGCCCTCAACCGGCTGGACTGGCACCGGGCCGAACAGTTCCACAGCCTTGTGGATTACTACCGCGGGCTCATTGGTCTGCGGGCGGCGTTCCCCCGGCTGGGCGCGCTGGACAAGGCCAGCCCTGCCGCCATCGAGTTCTTCCCGCTGGAACAGCCTCTTGTGGGCTGGCGGCTCCCCGCCCAGTGGGGCGACGGCGCGGCATGGAGCGCCCTGTGCGTCTACTATAACCCCACCGAGACGGCGCAGGTCGTCACCCTGCCCGGCGGCAGCTGGAAGCTGCTGAGTGACGGCATCTCCTCCAGCCTGTGGCGGGGCAGCAGCCGCATCTGCACCGGCCAGACCGTCCTCCTGCCCCTGAGTGCCACCGTGTTCGGGCAGGTATAAAAATACGGTCTGCCGTTGCTTGACAACCTGCAATTAAAAATCCCCTGACCAGTTCAACGCCGGTCAGGGGATTTTTGATTTATGGATCAGGAAAAAGATTGGGGAGAATCAGGAGTTTTTCTGTGCCTGCTGAGTCTGGGCGTTCTTTTCGCCCAGGGTCAGGCTGACGGTCTGCATCTGGCCTTCCCGGGCCACGGTGATGGAAAGGGTATCACCGGCGGCATGCTGCTGGATCAGGGAGCCAAGGTCGTCCTTCTGGGCGATCTCAGTGCCGTCGATGCTCACGATGCGGTCACCGGTCTTCAGACCGGCCTTGTCGGCGGGGCCGCCCTGCACAACATCCACAACGTAAACGCCGTAGGCATTGACGTTGAGCTGTGC
>ENA-UOJC01004005-UOJC01004005.1-human-gut-metagenome-genome-assembly--contig:-C104-NODE-4005-length-13050-cov-58.493651_pt1 | contig 13050 bp, 16 predicted proteins | sample MGYA00242339_ERZ723886 | MGnify/ENA metagenome assembly ERZ723886 | reverse complement strand
AGCGCGGGAGGGGAAAATACGGAAGTGGGTACCCGCTTCCTATGCTTGCTACGAAACTTTATCCCCCTTACTTCCTACACCACCGAAAAATGAAAATTGCCAAAGTAAAAAGAAAAAACGCAACAAACATCATTCGTCTGCTGCGTTTCAACCCTTGTTAAATTGTCCTGACCTCATTTTTGCTTCTCCGTATCAATAACCGCCTTTGCCGTTTCCGTTACGATATGCAAACCGCCCTCGCTCAAATCGTCAAGCAGGGTATCAAGCTGACGGCGGCGGGTAGTCTTGTCTGCTGTTTCATTCGGGAAAAAGAATTGGTCTACGGATATATGATAACGGGTTACAAGCTCATAGAAAATCTGCAAGCTCGGCTGTTGCCCTTTGTTCTCGATATTCGCAAGGTATCGGGGCGATATGTTCATATCGTCGCTTACATTCTTGCGGGACTCGCCCTTTGCCATTCTTGCCGCCTTTATCGCCTGTCCGAAAGCATTGAAGTCATACGGTATAACTGCTCTTTTCATACTTAATCATAGTCCTTTGTGCTTTTATAATTCATACCCTTATATTTTATAGTTCCTATTGCTTTTTGGATATGTCTACACAATTCCTATGATTAGCCAAAATAGAGCATATTATTCACAGAAAATACATTGACTTTATTCGTCTGACCGTATATAATATATAGTGATATGTTTTGTAATTTCGGAGGTGGACTATGTTTGACTATATGACAGTACAGGAAGCGGCAACAAAATGGGGAATTTCAGAACGTCGCATACAAAAGCTATGCGAGGAAAACCGCATACTCGGTGTTGTACGATTGAGCCGGGTGTGGCTGATACCAAAGGACGCGGAAAAGCCCGCTGACGGAAGATGTAAGCAAAACAGAAAAACAAGGTGATACTTAATTGATAAGAAAAAGATATTAAGCAAGGAGAAAGCATTATGAGCACACTATTGTTGGTAGAAGATGACCAAAGTATCGTATCTTCATTATCGGACTACTTAGGAAATGAAGGATTCAAAATTGAAAGTGCCTCCGGGCAGAAAGAAGCAATAGAAAAATTGAATAGTGACCAGTATGATTTAGCCTTGGTGGACATTCAATTGTCAAATGGAAATGGCTTTTCTGTTTGTTCTGCAATAAAAGAAAGAGGAACAATGCCGGTTATTTTCTTAACTGCTTCTGATGATGAATATAGTGTTGTGGCTGGGCTCGATATGGGAGCTGACGATTATATCAGTAAACCATTCAGACCGAGGGAGCTTCTTTCAAGGATTAACAGCGTATTAAGAAGAACTAAGAACACGCAAAACATTATCGGCTACCATGACTTAGTTGTGGACACTAATCAAGCAACCGTAGCAAAGAATGGGAAAGAGATTTTGTTGTCTGCTATGGAATATAAGTTGCTGTTAGTCTTTCTGCGTAACAAAGGTATTGTTCTTTCACGCAGAAGATTGTTAGAGATTTTATGGGACACTACCGGAGAGTTTATCAATGATAATACGCTGACTGTCTATATGAAAAGGCTGCGTGACAAAATTGAAACCAATCCACAGGAGCCGGAAATCATAATTACCGTTCGTGGACTTGGCTATAAGGTGGGTTGATATGGAATTTATCAGAAATAGCGAAGTTAAAAGGCAAATTGTTGTCAGCAGTATTCTTACTCTATTTTGGTGTGGCATTAGCATTATCGTTGATAGCAAAGCTGTGTGGATTGTTCTGTCGGCTATCATTTCATCCAGTGCGGTTTCCCTCTTTTTCACCTATCAAAGATACAAGAAAATCGCTGACCTTAGTTTGTATATTGATAGGCTACTGCATGGAGATGAAACGATTTCTTTTGAACAGTTTCAAGAGGGCGAGTTGTCTGTTTTACATGATGAAATATCAAAAATGACAAGACGACTAATTGAGCAGGCAGAAGCTCTGAAAATAGAAAAAGGTAATTTAGCAGACGCCTTAGCCGATATTTCACATCAATTAAAAACACCTTTGACATCATTAAATATCCTAAACGCCTCTCTTTGCAATGAGGAACTGACAGAAGAGGAAAGATATGAGTTAATCCGCAAGCAGGCTATGCTTTTATCAAAAATGGAATGGTTGATTGCCACACTCTTGAAAATATCCAAATTGGATGCCGGAACGATTACCCTAAAGCTACAAGAGGTATATCTAAAAGATGTAGTGGAAAAAGCAATTCGCCCTCTGGAGATTGCGGCAGAATTAAAAATGCAGACAATCAAAAAAGAGGTTCCTGCAGAGCTGAAACTTACTCTGGATGTTGAATGGACTGCTGAAGCATTGGGAAATGTGATTAAAAACTGTATTGAACATTCGCCGGAAGGTGGTAGTATTGAAATCAAGGCAATAGAAAGACCTCTTTTGACACAAGTCATTATAGAGGATAATGGAGCAGGCTTTCAGGAAAAAGATATACCCCATCTATTTGACCGATTTTATCAAGGAAATGGTTCAACGATTGGCAATGCCGGTTTGGGGTTGGCTCTGGCAAAAACAATCATCAATAATCAGGGCGGCATCATCCGGGCGAAAAATCAGGAGTTAGGCGGTGCAGAATTTGAAATCTGCTTTTATCGGGGGCTACTTTAAGTAGCCCCTTTTTTAAGTGACGTTTTTGTAATGAAATAGTAATGAAGCAGTCACTTTGCCCTGCTATACTAAATTGCAAAAATATATGGAGGAACTTTTTATGGAAATATTAAGAGTAGAGAACATCTGTAAAACCTATGAGATGGATAATGCCCCTGTCTATGCTTTGTCAGATGTTTCTTTTACCGTCGATAAAGGAGAGTTTGTTGCAATCATTGGAGCATCCGGGTCAGGCAAGTCTACTCTGTTGCACATATTAGGTGGTGTTGACAGACCGACTTCGGGGAAAGTATTTGTGGATGGACAGGATGTTTATGAGCAAAACGAAGATGAATTAGCTGTATTCAGAAGAAGGCAGGTTGGGCTTGTCTATCAGTTTTATAATCTGATTCCAGTTTTGACTGTCGAGGAAAATATCACGCTGCCGATTCGATTAGATGGGCGTAAAATCAATAAGGAGCGTTTGAAGGAACTGTTATCCACGCTCAAGCTGGTAAAGCGTAGAAAGCACCTACCAAGTCAGTTATCCGGCGGTCAACAGCAAAGAGTGGCAATCGGCAGAGCATTGATTAACGCACCTGCGATTATCCTTGCGGATGAGCCTACGGGAAATCTGGACACGGAGAACACAAGGGATATTATGAAACTTATGCGTGAGTCCAATCAAGCATATCGACAGACAATAATCCTGATTACCCATGACCGTGAAATCGCAATGCAGGCAGACCGTATTCTGGAAATTCAGGATGGCAGACTTGTGAGGGATGAGGTGATACGCTGATGAATATGATTTTTACGCTTACACTCAGAAATCTGTTGTCGAACAAAAAGCGTACCCTGCTCACACTTTTAACCATTCTTTTGTCAATCAGTATGATAACCTCTATTCTCTGCGGGGGATGGTCATTGGTTGATTTTCTGAAAGAGAAAGAAAAAGTGTATGGTGGCGATTATGACTACTACATGGAGAATCTGACTTGGCAGCAAACCCAAAAGCTTATCAGTCAAAACAATGTGGATGAGGTTTCGCTTCTCCGTTTTGCCGGAAACAGTTTTTACGGGGAGAAAACCAACAGTACAATGCTTTCCATTGGCGAGATTGACGAAAACTTTATTGAAAGATTTTCGTTAAATCAGTATTTGCTTGCAGGGCGTTTCCCGCAAGATGAAAATGAGATTGTTATTTCAGAATCTTTTTTGAAGAAAAACAATATGAACATAGAGATTGGAGATACGCTTTCTTTAACTCTTGGTTCAAGAATATGGGATGAATATAATGCCCAGCTTTCCGGGCTGACAAATTATAGGGGCGAAGAAGAAAGTTTCGTTCCAACGAAAGAGAAAGCGTATGTGGTTGTTGGTATTCTTTCGGATGTGAATGACTCCAAAATCGCAGCAAACTATAATGCCTTTGCAGGTGTTGACAAAACAGCATCCGATTTTGCGGCGTATGTTAAGGCAAAGAATTTATCCAATTCAATCTATGCAGAAGCTGAAGAAGTGGCTGCCGCAGTAGACAGTCATGTAGCAAAGTTTCATTCTGAACTGTTAGTCTATCATGGAATTACCGGCGGCAAAGGAGCTGCCAAAGTGATTGCTTTGGTGGTCATGGTTATGTGCCTTTTGATGGCTGCATCCGCTTCGATGATTAGCAATGCCCTCTCCATTTCTTTGCAGGAACGAATTAAGCAGATGGGAATGTTGTCCAGCATTGGAGCCACAAAAGGGCAAAAACGCCTTAGTGTATATTTAGAAGCCTTCCTTTTGGGTGTGGTGAGCATACCTTTGGGATTGGTTGTCGGCATACTGCTGTCTGCTCTTTTGTTAAGTGTGGTCAGGGCAGCTTTTGGAGAAACATTCACTTTTGGCATTGTAGAACTGTCCTTAAAGGTAAATGGACTTATCCTGCTCGTCAGCGGCTTATCTGGTATTGCTTCTTTGTGTTTTGGCAGCAGAAAGCCTGTGAAGCAAGCTGCTAAAATTACAGTCATTGAAGCCATCCGCCAGTCTAACAATGAGGTATCAAAAAAGAAATTTCGTGACGGAAAAATCGTTTCTTTGGTTTTTGGCATTTATGGTTCGCTGGCAGCTAAAAATATTAAGCGTAATCCAAAACGCTTCCGAGCGATTACTGGCTCTATTTTCTTGTCGGTGGTTGTTGCTCTTTCCTTATATAGTTTGTCTGATTTTATGCTTTATCAGACCTCCTTGGATATGAAGGAGGACGGTTCCTGTTATACTGATGTGATTTCGACGATTCAATACAAAGATATTCCTGCCGCAATCGGGGCATTATCGGATGAAAATATCACTGCGGATGTTTCCTATTCTTTTCAGCGATATATGACCGCTGAATTTTCGCAGGAACAAATCAATCCTGATATGCAAGGATATTTTATCAATGGTACGAAAGCAGAGGTATATGTCGTAGGATTGGACGAAGAACATTTTACTTCCTTTTGTGAGGAAAATGGCTTTCATATTATGGCTGGCAGCTCCAATCGTGGAATCCTGCTCAATCAGACAATGGGATATTATAATGCGGGTCAAAATCGAGTGATTGCAGGCTCCCCGTTTCTTATTGAACCGGGAACAGAAATCGTGCCATTGGGCGAGGGCAGTACGCCAATCGTTGTAGACGAAATCATCTCGGAAGAAAATGCAAATGTCCAATCCATGTTTGTCAGAGATCGAGCTGTCCTTATTGTGCCTTTAAGTTATTTTAACTGGCTGATAGATGATAACGCCTATGTGGAAATGAGAATACAGACAGCACAGCATAAAGAAGCAATGGAATGTTTGGCTGACAGAGGATTTCCGCAAACTGTAGACATTGCAGCCGCAACTAATAATTCCAGACAGGTATATACGATTGCAAAACTGGCAATCTGCCTGTTCTCAATCCTGATGACGGTTATTATCAGTTTGAATGTTTGCAACACTATCTCAAATACAATTCATTTGAGAAGAAGCGAATTTGCTGTTCTGCGTTCTGTTGGTATGACTGCCAAAGGATTGAAATGTACGCTATTGCTTGAAGCTGTTTTATATGGCGTAAAAGCATTGGTTCTTGCGTTGCCTGTGAGCTTTCTGATTCATTGTGCTATCTACTACTTCATATCGTCGGGTATGACACCATTTGCTTTTTATATCAACGGTGGTATCTATGTGCTTGCCGTCCTTGCTGTAAGTGTAATGGTATGTGTCGCAATGCTGTTTGCATTCAAAAGCGTGTCACGGGTAGAGATTGTAAAAGAGCTAAAATTGAGTAATATGTAATGAAATCATCAAGGAATGGAGGTGCACATTGGAAAAAGAAAAATGGGTGTTATGCCCAATCTGCAATAACAAGACCCGTATTAAGGTGCGCCCCGATACGGTACTTGAAAACTTCCCGCTATTCTGCCCCAAATGTAAACAGGAAACGATTATCAGCGTAACCGGGCAGAATGTGGTTGCGGTTAAGAAATCAGAAAATGCAATTTAATATATTAGTTATTACAGAGCCAGACGCATAGATGCAGAGCCGATGAACTTGTGAGAAATCGCAGTTTGTCGGCTCTGTTTTTTATTAAAGTCGCCGTCTGTGACGAATAAAGCTTAACGCAGCGGTATCAAGGAGGTATTGCTGTGTTATCTTTCATTCTCGCTAATTCGCTTAATCACTTATGGTCAAAAAAAGCCCTTGTCCACCGTCGGGATATTTCGGCTATGAGTATGAACTGACAATTCAATTTAATACTGTTTATAATTCCTTTTGCGCCTGTTTGCGTCTTGCGAACAGGCGCATTTTGTGTTTTATAAAAATTTTTTTGGAAAATTCTCCGCTTTGCGTTGGCAGTTTTGAAAACGCGGTGCTGAGGGTTACGAAAGGGGAAATCAAACAATCACCCGCTTTCGCGGTTGCGAAAGGAGGTGAACACCTTGAACGAACCATATCGTACCCAGTTTGAAGTGCGCTGCGCTTTCAACGGTTTTTGTAAAAAAGCCTTGAAATATGAAGCGAGCAGTGCGCACCGAGATGTGAAACGCTATCAGAAACACTTTGTAAGTTTTTCCGATTTATCGCCCGAAGAAGAAAGCCAGCTTTACACGGTTGACAAACCTTTTGAAAGCGAAAAGGACGACAATTCATTTAGTGTTGGCGGTAAGAGAATTACCCCCGAACTGTTAGCTGAAGCTCTCCGCACATTGCCCGAAGTAAAGCGTAATGCTGTGATACTGTACTACTTCCACGATATGAGCGACGCAGATATTGCAAAGCTCTACAACATTCCGAGAAGTACCGTACAGCACAGACGGACAAGCTCTTTCAGCAGCCTAAAAAAATTTTTGGAGGAACGCGCAGATGATGAAACAGAATGGTAATACGAGCGAGCAAAGCGAACGCGGTTTATTGCCTTATGTGGTAATCGTTGCCGCAACCAAAGGCGACCCGGAAGCTATGAAAATGGTGGTACAGCACTATGAGGGCTATATCTCCTACCTCTCTACAAGGACGCTCAAAGACGAGCGCGGTAATACATATTACGGCATAGATGAGGACATACGCGACCGCCTGCGTTCAAAACTTATGCGAGCTGTCCTTGACTTTGAGGTTTAAGTAAATCCCTGTGCCTACGTTTCCCCTTTCCGCAGGCACACATTGAAAATACCTCTTTTCGTTCCTTGACAAAGAAAGCGGCGCAAGATAACGGCGGCGCAGTATAGGGCAAATCAGATACTTTCCTCTTGTGCCGAGCCGTGCGGCGGGTGCGCCAAGACGCTATCTGGCGGGATTTTCCACCGGGTAGCCGAGCGATAAACACCGACGCCGTAAAGCAGCTTTAGCAAGCTGCGGGCGATAACACACAAGATATATAATGATACTCCCTTATAGCCACAGTCCGAGCGTTAAAAGCGTCGCAGGCAATGGGTAGGGCTCCGGCAGACCGCCGGAGGGGTGGAACTCCCGTGAGGTTATGCTGATAACCGTCTGATTAAAGCCCCTTTTTGGAAATTTATGTTGTGATAGTGGACTTGCCACTATTCATAGACTGTACTATAAATTTGCGAATGAAAGGGGGAACTTTTAATGTCGCAAAATCAAGTACCCGTTACAAAAACGGAACACAAAATAGGAAAAGTTACCTACCTTGTTTGTTCGTCTGCAAGTGAACGAGCGACGGACACATTAGATAAAAAGATAAAGAAACTTATCCGCAAGGATATTGAGCAGAAACCCGTAAAAAGCCCGTAAATCGGGCGTTGTTCACATTTTAGGCGTTGAATTTGGCGGCGGTAGACGGTATAATATTAGTAGTATAAATACCAGCTTGTCTGTCGTCGGAAAGGAGGACAAATGTTACAGACAGACAAGATTACCGCTTTATATTGCAGATTGAGCCAAGAGGATATGCAGGCAGGCGAAAGCGAAAGCATACAAAATCAAAAACTGATTTTACAGAGATATGCAGATGAACACCATTTTTTCAATACCCGCTTTTTTGTTGACGACGGTTTTTCAGGCGTGAGCTTTGAGCGTCAGGGACTTCAAGCTATGTTGCGGGAAGTGGAAGCCGGAAAGGTGGCAACCGTTATTACAAAAGACCTCTCCCGTTTAGGCAGAAACTATCTGAAAACAGGCGAACTGATAGAGATAGTATTTCCCGAATATGAGGTACGCTATATTGCCATTAACGACGGTGTAGATACTGCAAGAGAGGATAACGAGTTTACCCCTCTGCGAAATTGGTTTAACGAGTTTTACGCCCGTGATACTTCTAAAAAGATACGAGCCGTAAAACAGGCAAAGGCACAGAAAGGCGAGCGAGTAAACGGCGAAGTGCCGTATGGCTACATAGCCGACCCCAACGACCGCAATCATCTGTTGCCTGACCCCGAAACCGCAAATGTTGTGAAACAGATATTTGCTATGTATGTACGCGGCGACCGTATGTGTGAAATCCAAAATTGGCTGCGGGAACACGAAATACTGACCGTTTCCGAACTGCGTTACCGCCGTACCGGCAGTTGCCGACACCCACGCCCACACCCGACTTGTATTTATAATTGGCCTGACAAAACCTTATATGATATTCTCACACGCAAAGAGTATTTAGGACATACCATTACGGGCAAGAGTTACAAGGTATCTTACAAATCAAAAAAGACAAAGAAAAACCCGGAGGAAAAACAATACTTTTTCCCAAATACACACGAAGCCCTGATTGATGAAGAAACCTTTGACCTTGCACAAAAGCGTATCGCAACACGCCACAGGCCGACAAAGGTTGAAACCATAGATATTTTTTCGGGACTTCTCTTTTGTGGGGAGTGCGGATATAAAATGTATCTCCAACAGGGCGCCGGAACATTGGAACGCAAACACGCTTATACTTGCGGAAAATACAGAAACCGTATCAGAACAGGCGAAGTCTGCACAACACATTATATCCGAAAAAGCGTACTTCAAGAACTTGTCCTTGCCGACCTGCAAAGGGTATTATCTTATGTGAGAAACAACGAGCAGGATTTTATAGAAACTGCTAACGAGTATAACGCAAAGGCAACCCAAAAGGCATTGACACAGCAGCGCAAGGAGCTTGAAAAGGCACAGGCACGAATGGGAGAATTAAATCTCTTGTTCCGAAAACTCTATGAGGATAACGCATTGGGAAAACTCTCTGATGAACAGTTTGCTTTTCTCACTTCGGGCTATGATGATGAAAAAAAGATGCTGACGCACAAAATAGCGGAACTGTCAACCGTGATTGACACCGCCACCGAGCGCAGCACAGATGTAAAAAGGTTTGTCGCCCTTGTACGCAAGTACACGGAAATTAACGAACTGACCTATGAGAACGTACACGAATTGATTGACCGTATCTTAATTCACGAATTGGATAAAGAAACGAATACAAGGAAAATCGAAATCCTGTATAGCTTTGTAGGCAGAGTTGAAAGCGGCGACGAGCCGACAGAAAGTATTTCCTATTTCAGACAGATAGGAGCAGACGTCAAAAGTTTTGCTATTTAATATAAATCAAAAATGAGGTAAGACAACAGACTACCAAAAAGGTATCGTTATCTTACCTCATCAAAGTTTCCTCCGGACCATCCGTCATCAACAAATACCCGTGCCAGGAAAATTTCATTCCGGTCACAGTAGTCCTGAATGATCATCCGCTGATTCTTGATGCTGGAGGACTCGCCCACGGCGGCCTCTTCGTTGGAAAGCCGCAGGTAGGCAAACGCGATTCTGCGAATGTCGGTTCTCACATCAACCTCCTTCGACGAACCGACCCACTGCGGGTATTATACGGCATCGCCTGTGCTTTCGTCAAAGGCAGACTTTTCTTTTTTACCCTGAAGCAGCCGGTCTACGATCAGATCCGATACAGACCGGTCACCTGAAAAGGAACGGTGGACCGTATAGGTCGCATCGCCCAGTTTGATCTCGTTCATTTGCGTTGTTCACCTCCGCCGTTATTTTGCGCTGATTCAGGGGCCGTCATGCACGCCGCCCGCCGGCAGGAGCCCCGGGCTCAGGGCGTCTTTGGCAGCTCCTCCAGGGAGGCGAAGGAATACCCCATCTCCTCCCACTTCGTCAAAAGGTCGTCCAGGATCTCGGCGTTGGTTTTGGAGGTGGAGTGGAGCAGGACAATGGCGCCGTTGTGGATGCGGGGCAGCAGCTTGGCATAGGCCTGCTCCGCCGTGGGCTGGTCGTCCGCGTACCAGTCCACATAGGCAAGGCTCCAGAAGACGGTCTTGTAGCCCAGGGCCTGGGCCTGCTTCAGATTCTCCTCGCTGTACTTTCCCTGGGGCGGGCGGTAAAACATGGGCAGGGCCTGCCCGGTGGTCTCCTGATACAGCGCCGCCAGGCTGTCCAGCTCCTTTTGGAAGGCTGCCTGGTCACGGATGGCGGACATGTCCGGATGATGATAGGTGTGATTGCCCACGATATGGCCCTCCGCCGCCATGCGGCGGATGATGTCCGGGGCCGTTTCGATCATATTGCCCACCACAAAAAAGGCCGCCGGGGCGTTGTGCTTTTTCAGCGCGTCTAAAATCTGCTCGGTGTACCCGTTCTCATAGCCGCAGTCAAAGGTTAGATAGATGACCTTTTTCCCTGTGTCGCCCAGGTAGTAGGCGTCATACCGGGCCAGATCGGCCGCGGTGGCGTTGCCCACGGGGGATTCCCCCTCGGTGGGGAAGGACAGGCCCCAGTTGCCGGCGGAGGCGGGAATGGCGGCGGAGGCGGAAACGGGCCGGCCCTGCCGGGCCAGTCCCTGTAAATAGAGCATCCCGGCCAGGAACAGGCAGGGGAGGAACAGCGCCAGGGCGCGGCGGATGGGACGGTAAGACATAGAGGACCTCCTGTTAACAGTGTTGCCTGTAGTTTTGCCCGCGGTCAGGGGAACTATGCGGAGATTGAAAAAAACGGCGAAAGCTGGTATGATAGAAGACCGGAAACAACAGGGCGCGCTGCGCCGGAAGGAGGATGAGACCATGATCGCTGCGGTATGCATCGGCGAGGGGAACGGCATGCTGTTCAACCGCCGCCGGGTCAGCCGGGACAGGCGTCAGCAGGCGGACCTGCTGTCCCTGTGCGGGGAGAGGCGGCTGTGGCTGAACGGCTACTCCGCGCCGCTGTTCGCGGACGTTTCGGACCGGATCACGGTGGATGAGGACTTTTTGGAAAAGGCCGGATCGGGAGAGGTCTGCTTTGTGGAGGATCAGCCCCTGGCCCCGGCGGCGGACCGGGTGGAGGCGGTGGTGCTGTACCGCTGGAACCGGGCCTATCCGGCGGACGTCCGGTTTGACTTTGACCTGACGGACTTCCGGCTGGAGGAGCGGACGGAGTTTCCCGGCGCTTCCCACGAGAAGATCACAAGAGAGCTGTACAGGCGGAAAGAGAGATAACATGGCAAGAAGAAAGACCAGAAAAAAGCTGACCCCGGGACAGGCGTTTTTGCTGCTGGTGGTGTGCGCCGCCGTCGCCCTGGCGCGGTGGTATCTGACCCCCACGGTGTCCATGGAGGACATTCCTGTCTATCAGGGCGCGCCCTATGTGGAGATCGACAAAAACCAGCCCTCCTTTACAGAGGAGGACCTGACCACAGAGCCCTTCGAGGAGTACGCCCCCCTGGACGGCCTGGGCCGCTGCGGCACGGCCTGCGCCAATATCTGCCGGGAGCTGATGCCCACCGAGAAGCGGGAGGATATCGGCTCGGTGAAGCCCAGCGGCTGGGTCCAGGCCCAGTACGACTTCGTGGACGGCAAGAGCCTGTACAACCGCTGCCACCTCATCGGCTTCCAGCTGGCGGGGGAGAACGCCAACGAGCGCAACCTCATCACCGGCACCCGCTCCATGAACGTGGACGGCATGCTGCCCTTCGAGAACCTGGTGGCGGACTATGTAAAGGAGACGGACAACCATGTCCTCTACCGGGTGACGCCGGTCTTCGCGGAGTCGGAGCTGGTGGCCCGGGGCGTCCAGATGGAGGCCCTGTCCGTGGAGGACGGCGGCGACGGCGTGTGCTTCAACGTGTTCGTGTTCAACGTCCAGCCCGGCGTGGAGATCGACTACGCCACCGGCGAAAGCCGCCTGGCGGAGGAGGGCGCGGCGTGATGGAGCGGCTGTGGGAGCGGTTCGACCGCATCGTGGTGTTCGACACGGAGACCACCGGCATCGAGTTTGGCCGGGACCGCATCATTGAGCTGGGCGCCGTGGCCCTGGAGGGCGGCGCGGAGGCGGACAGCCTGGACGTCCTCGTCCGCCTGCCGGAGGGCCAGACCCTGCCGCCCTTCATCACGGACCTGACAGGCATCACCGACGCCCAGCTCCTGTCGGAGGGCGTGGAGCAGGATGCGGCGGCGGAGGCCTTCTGCCGCCTGCTGGACGGGGCGGAGCGGCCTTTGCTGGCGGCGTACAACGCCCAGTTCGACCTGAATTTTCTCTACTGGTTCCTGCGGCCCTGCGGCCGGGTGGACGCGCTGCGTACGCCCCGGTTCCTGGACGCCCTGACGGTGTACCGGGACCGGCGGGACTACCCCCATAAGCTGTGCAACGCCATCGAGGCCTACGGCCTGGGGGACACGGCGGTGAACAGCCACCGGGCGGTGGACGACGCCCGGGCCACCGTGGCGCTGCTGGAGGCCATGGCGGCGGAGCGGGACGACCTGGACCGCTACATCGACCTCTTCGGCACCCATCCCAAATACGGCCTCTCCGGCCGGAAGATCGCCTCCGTGACCTACCGGCCCCAGTCCTACCAGCGGACGGTGCCCTTATATGAGTTAACATAACGCATAAAAAGGACGGCGAAAGCCGTCCTTTCAGCTTGTCGAAAAACCTCTGTTTGGAGAAAAAGCGTTCTGTTTCACAGGGGAGTACGAGGGGGCGGGAGCCCCCTCGTGTTGGATCGAATGCCTGCAAAAGG
>ENA-UOJC01003999-UOJC01003999.1-human-gut-metagenome-genome-assembly--contig:-C104-NODE-3999-length-13061-cov-4.507151_pt1 | contig 13061 bp, 10 predicted proteins | sample MGYA00242339_ERZ723886 | MGnify/ENA metagenome assembly ERZ723886 | reverse complement strand
AAAGCAGAGCGTAGACACGAAAGTGTACAACACCCTTATCCAGGGGATTTTGATCCGGGATTTGCCGGATATACGGCATTTACAATATTGAAATTTTTCAGAATCGAGGTTTTATATCAGATATGTGCAAAACAGTTTTAATCACGGGAGCTTCCCGCGGTATCGGCCGCGGCATTGCACTCTCTTTTGCAAAGGAAGGCTGGCAGGTTGCCTTAAACTGTCGTCAGAATGTGGAACAGTTAAATGAAACAAAGGCGCTGGTATGTAAGGGCGGTGCAAAATGTGCTATTTTTCCTGCCGATGTGAGCGACTATACACAAACGGAAAAAATGTTTGGGGATATTGAACAGACCTTTGGTGGTGTGGATATTCTCATAAATAATGCAGGAATTTCTATAATCGGACTTTTTCAGGATTTGTCACGTGCAGACTGGATGCGGCTGATGGATACAAATGTCGGCTCTGTTTATAACTGCTGCCATTTTGCCATTCCGCATATGGTACATGAAAAATGTGGAAAAATCATTAACATTTCTTCAGTCTGGGGGATTGCAGGTGCAAGCTGCGAAGCCGCATACAGCGCTTCTAAAGGAGCCGTTAACGCCTTAACCCGCGCACTGGCAAAGGAACTTGCACCGAGCAATATTCAGGTCAATGCCATTGCCTGCGGTGCAATTGATACAGATATGAATGCTTTTTTAAGCGAAGATGAACGTGCTTCTTTAATAGAAGAAATTCCAGCCGGACGTCTTGGAACACCTGCGGAAGTTGGCTCACTGGTACAATCTTTATGCAGTGACAGCGGCTATCTTACCGGGCAGGTTATCCAGCTTGACGGCGGATGGATTTGATTTATTTGATATACGACCGCTCAACGGTTACGACTGCAAAGCACTTCGGATTTTTTTTCTGAATGGCATTATGAACCATATCCTGTACCTCTTTGTCGGTATATTTATACTGATGCGGTACAACTAAATCAAAGATGAGATTGGTAAGGTATGGACCTTTAGTGCTTCTGAAATCGTGAATGCTTAAACGGTCATCAATTTCTGCAATAACTTCCAGCACCATTTCTTTTAATTCTTCCACTTCTTTATCATCATTGACAACCGGATCCATGTGAATGGATATGCCGCAGTGCAGCTGACCGGCCACTCTGTGTTCCGCAATATCAATAATATCATGTGCGGCAAGCAGGTTCATTGTATACGGCACTTCTGCATGAAGGGTAACAAAAACCCTTCCCGGTCCATAATTATGTACAATCAAATCATGGATTCCGATAATATGCTCATCTTCCATAACCAGTTCCTTTAACTGTCTCACAAAAGATTCTTCCGGCGGCTGTCCAAGAAGCGGATAAACCGTTTCTTTAGCTGCCTCAATTCCCGCCATAAAGACAAATACCGCCACTACGGCACCTGCCAGTCCATCGATATTTACTCCGGTAAATGTCGTAATCAGAAGCGATACCAGTACCACACCGGTTGCGATACAGTCGGAAAGACTGTCTGCCGCTGTTGCGCGCATGGCTGCAGAATCAATCCGCTTTCCCAGCGAGGTATTAAAATATGCCATCCAGAATTTTAATGCAATCGAACCCGCCAGAATCACAACCGATACAACGCTAAATTCCATCGCTTCCGGCTGAAAGATTTTTATAACCGAATCTTTAAACAGTTCAATTGCCATTACGATAATAACTGCCGATACAATCATTCCGGCGATATATTCGATTCTGCCATGTCCAAATGGATGGTCTGTATCCGCCGGCTTGCCTGCCATTTTAAAGCCTGCCAGCGTTACAATGGATGAACCGGCATCGGATAAGTTATTGAAGGCATCTGCCGAAATGGATACGGAACCGGTAATGATACCTGCAAAAAATTTACATGCAAATAAAATCAGGTTGCATATAATTCCTACAATTCCCGCAAAAATCCCGTAGTTTTCCCGCACTTTAATGTCTTTCACATTTTTATAATCCTTTATAAATATTTTTAAAAGTCCTTCACTCATATTTTCCTCTTTTCCGCCTCCATCTTTATTCCACAAATTTTTAGCACCCTCGTATTTATTCGTTATTACTATTATATATACACTATTTTGACAGAATTTCCTAGCAAATTTATATTTTTCCATGTATAATGCCTTATATAAGAAGAAATGCAGGTAGAAATACAAAATGCAGGTAAACCTGCATAGCATTTTGCTTCGCAAAACAAGGAGGTAAAATCCTCTGCTCCTGCTTAGAGCAGTCGCATTTTGCTTCGCAAAACAAGGAGGTAAAATCCTCTGCTCCTGCTTAGGGCAGTCGCATTTTGCTTCGCAAAACAAGGAGGATTGTATGTTTCAACTTTTTCCTACTGCCACTCCGGAGGAGGTCGGCATTGACAGCCAATGGCTGATGAATTTTTGTAAACGGCTGGAAGAACAGCAGCTTCCACTGCACAGTGCCTTGATTATGCGGCACGGAAAGGTGTGCATGGAAACTTACTATAAACCTTATACACGTGATACCCTGCACCGTATGTTTTCCGTCACTAAAAGCTTTGTATCTTTGGGTATCGGACTGCTTGAGGCCGAAGGAAAATTATCCCTTGATGATAAAATTGTGGATTTTTTCCCTGAAAAGCTGCCAAAGCCGGGTGTACATCCCTATATAGCGATGATGACAATCCGTGATATGCTCACAATGAGAACCTGTCATGACAAGACAACGTACAAAGCACCTGGCGTTACCGACTGGGTGGCTTCGTTTTTTACCGTACCCCCGACACATGTTCCCGGCACGAATTTTTCCTACGATACTTCATCTACACATACACTTGGCGCATTAATTGAAAAATTAAGCGGTATGGACCTGCTTTCTTACCTGCGTTTTAAATTTTTGGACGAAATCGGATTCTCTGCCAATGCGTATATTTTAAAAGACCCTAACGGTGTCAGCATGGGCGGTTCGGGACTCTGTGCCACACCGTATGATTTGCTAAAGGTCATTTACCTGATTGCCAATGACGGTGTATGGCAGGGCAAGCAGCTTCTGCCTGCCGGTTATGTCCGTGCAGCAAAATCTATGCAGAGTGACCCTTACGGCAGACAGTCCTCACTTGAAGAATTACAGGGCTATGGCTATCAAATCTGGATGACACGCCATAACGGCTATGTTTTATTCGGCATGGGCGGACAACTTGCACTGTATGTGCCGGATAAAGATATTTTCATGGTAACAACTGCCGATGCACAAGGACGTCAGGGCGGTGTACAGCTCATTTACGAAGCCTTCTGGCATGAAATTTATGACAAAATCACCACGGATTCCCTGCCTGCTGCCACACCGGAATACACTGCCGCTTTTTTAGAATATTGTAATACAAGAACATTGTTTGTTCTGCCGGGCAGTCCGACTTCACCCGTTTTGGCGGATATCAACGGTATAACTTATCAAATGGATGAAAACATCTGCCAGATGAAGACGATGAAGGTGGATATTGCCACCGATACCGGACTCGGAACACTGACCTATGAAAATGCTTCCGGTGTCCATACCCTTTCCTTCGGACTGGGTTATAACACCTTCGGTCAGTTCCCGGACTATGATTTAAAATATGCCGCTTCTGCAGCTTTCCGCATGGAAAACACACTACTGATTAAGATTCAGATTATTGATTCCGCCATCGGCAATCTCTTTTTCAGTCTGAATTTTAAGGGAGATTATGTGACAGTAATGCTCCGAAAGATTGAAGAAAGTTTATTTGGAGAATATAACGGTGTCTTTAGTGGGAAGAAAATTTAATACAAGGTTTTAAAAGAGAAGCACAAAGGGCTGCCTCAACGTTGTCACTTGACTTCGGCAGCCCTTTGTGCTTCTCTGTATTTACTGTATTGAATTTTCCTATGAGGAATACAGAAAGTTTTTGTACAAGTAATGGTTATTCACAATACCGTCTTTAATATCACGTCAATGCGATGTTCATATGTGTGATATTGTACAATTTTCTTTAAACCGTTTTGTGCGATGGTCTTTCTTTCATCTTCATGGTCCAGATAATATTCTGCCTTGCGCATCATATCGTCTAAGCTGTCATAGTAAACGAGGTCTTTTCCATTTTCAAAGAAATCCCCCAGTTCAATCTGATAATTGGTCAGCAGAAATCCGCCTGCCCCTAAAATATCCCATATCCGCAGCGGCAGTCCCGTTCGGATATTGCGGATTGTAAAATTCATATTAATGTCGGATTCGTGAAAAACCAACGGCATTTCCTCACGGTAATCCACACTTTCCCTTACATGCACGCCATGCAGCCTCTCATCGGTTCTGTCTGTATACAGATTCACCTCAAACCGGGATGCCAATGCATTTAAATTGCGGATACGCTCTTTCTGTGCCGTTTTAAAACCCAGATAAGTTGAAGAAAAGACAAGCCTGATATCGGAAAATGCCGTATCCGACTGATGAAAGTCAATAATTTCACAAAGCCGCTCTAAAATGTCTGCTGTCAACAGGCGGTCAAACACATTATCCCCGTATAAATCCAGCTGGGCTTCCATGCATGCATCAAAATAGCCCTGTAAATACTCCGGCAGTTTATCTTCAATGGCATCGTATGAATTTTTATAATACAGACCACCGACAAAGGAAATGTCCCCGCGGTATTTTCCCTTTTCTTTTTCGGACGCTGCTTCTATGCAGTTTTTTACGCGCTCTGCGTTAACTGCCAGCGGCAGATAATATACATGTTTCACACCCATCTGCAAAAACCGGTAGTAGTCAAATTTATCAAATAAAAATATGTAATTGCACTCGTTAAAAACCGAGGTGTCAAACATCGTCAGCATCGGTGAATCCACCGTCCATGCAATGTATTTTTTCTGCTGCGCCTGACAGGCATTAGACACCCGTGAAAAATAATTGGCAGAAAAAACAAGGTCGTACTCCGCAACGACTTCTTTGAGTCTTCGGATATCTGTCCCTTTCCGCTCGTCCGGCATTTCCTCGTAATATTCTACTGTATGTCCGAAGCTTTCAAATGCTTCTGCAATATCCTCCTGGTGAAAAACACTCCACCGGTATATTAAAATTTTCATGTTTTCACCTCGCCTTTTATCTTCTTCATATTATAATGCCAGGGTCTGCGGTTTATTTGGTAAACTGTACGGTATCACGTTCTGTGGGTACTGCCTGCGCAAAAAACTCCTGCACGGCAGCTTCATACTCTGCCATATTCCGGGATTTGCGGATTTTTTTGAATGCCTTGTCCGCATTGTCAAAGTACGGCTTCTGATAAAACCACAGCTCTTTCATTTTATGAATCGTATTCTTATCGCCCGACATAATTTTTAGATATTCGTGGTAAATGCGGTCATGAAACTGACGGAGGCGCGCGGTGTCCTCGTGTGTTGTGGCAGTCCTGCTTTCCTCTGCTGCAATCTGCTCTATGAGTGCCGGATTTCCGATAAATCCTCTACCTATCATCACTCTGTCCGCTGACGGGAAGCGTTCTTTAAAACGCCTGTAATCAGCAATTGTAAAGAGATCGCCGTTGTAGCAGACCGGATTGGTGCTTTTTTCCATCGCCTTTTCAAAATATTCCAGCCGCGGCTTATTTTTATAGTAGTCTTTCTGCACGCGCGGGTGGAGTATCAGTTCCTCAAACGGATAACGGTTATAGATATCTAACAGCCGGTCAAATTCTTCCGGTTCTTCCATGCCGAGCCTTGTCTTTACGGATAATTTCACCTTTTTGTCCGCAAGCAGCTCATTTCCATAAATCTGTGCAAAAAATGCATCGAGTTCATCGGGAACGGATAAAAAACCTGCCCCACGTTTTTTGGCTACAACGGTGCCGGACGGACAGCCCAGATTCAGATTTAGTTCGGTATAGCCTTTTTCATATAAAAGCCGTGCCGCATTTATAAATAAATCGGCACGGTTGGTCATTATCTGTACCGCCAGCGGCATATTGACGTTATTATCCGGATTCATGTCACGCTGTTCCCGCGCCGTAAAACCGTTGGTCTGATTGGGTGAAATAAACGGCACAAAATATTTATCAATCCTGCCTTTTCCGTAAAATTCTTCATAAGCATTTCTGTAAATGTGCCCTGTAACCCCTTCAAGCGGTGCAAAATAAATCTTCATTTTAATCGAGTTCTGCCTTTCCTGTATATAATTCGTAGTAACGGCCTTGTCTTTGCAGAAGCTCTGTGTGCGTTCCGCGTTCAATAATCCTGCCGTGTTCCAGTACCATAATCATATCGGAATTTCGTATCGTTGACAAGCGGTGTGCAATGACAAATGTGGTGCGGTCTTTCATCAGTGCGTCCATGCCTTCCTGAATCTGCCGTTCCGTAATCGTATCAACCGAGCTGGTCGCTTCATCCATCACCAGTACCGGTGCTTTGGAAAGTGCGGCTCTTGCAATATTAATCAGCTGTCTCTGTCCCTGGCTTAAATTCGCGCCGTCCCCTTCTAATACTGTATCATATCCGTTTTGCAGACGTCGGATAAAGGCATCGGCATTAGCGGTTTTTGCCGCCGCAATCACTTCTTCATCAGCTGCATCCAGTCTTCCGTAGCGGATATTTTCCATGACAGTACCGGTAAATAAATGCGTATCCTGCAAAACAAGTGCGATATTTTCGCGCAGCGACTCCAGCCCGTTTTCCCGGATATCCACACCGTCTATCGTAATCTTTCCTTCCCAGATTTCATAAAAGCGGTTTAACAGATTGGTAATGGTCGTCTTGCCTGCGCCCGTTGAACCGACAAACGCAATTTTTTGTCCTTTTTTTGCATGCAGGCTGATGTCTTTTAAAACCGGCTGATTTTCAAGGTATCCAAACGTCACATGCTCCATGCTGATTTCGCCCTGCACATTTTCAAGCTTTTTACCGGAAATATCTTCGACTTCCAAATCCATAATGTCAAAGACACGTTCTGCACCCGCAAGTGCCGAAAATACAGTGTTCATCTGCATGGTTATTTCATTAACCGGGCGGGAGAACTGCCTTGCATAGGTCACAAAAATACTCAGACCTCCGACATCAAAACCTTTAAATACACACAGGATTCCGCCAATCATGGCTGTTAGCGCATAGTTTAACTGACCGAGATTTCCCACAACCGGACCCATAATACCGCCGAAAAACTGTGCTTTCTGCTGTTTGTCCCGCAAATCGTAGTTGTATTCCTTAAAAGCTTCAAGGGCTTTGTCTTCATGATTAAATACTTTCACTACGCGCTGGCCCGATACCGTTTCTTCAATGCACGCATTTAATCTGCCCAGAGCTTCCTGCTGTCCCACGTAATATTTTCTGCTCTTTTTAACCAGAAATTTTCCGGCGCTTAAAATGAGCGGCACAATAACCAGCGTAATCAGCGCCAGTAAAATGTTGGTATAAATCATCATGCAGAGCGTACCAATTACAGTAATGATTCCTGATATCAACTGTACAAGAGTGCTGTTTAACATTTCACCGATAACATCGACATCATTGGTATAGCGGCTCATTAAATCTCCTTTGGTATGGGTATCAAAAAACCGTAGCGGCAGCTTTTCCATATGCACAAATAAATCACTGCGCAGGCGCACCAGTGCTTTCTGAGAAAGTACCAGCATAATGCGGTTCTGTAAATACGCTGCCATCACGCCCAACAAATACACCGCCAGCATGACGATTAACGCCCCTGCCAGTTTCTTTAAATCGGCAGATGTTTTTGCCGGAATAATATAGTCATTAATAATCGGTCTTAACATATAGGAAGCGGCAAGCGTACTTACTGTGCCTGCCCCAACACACAAAAGTGCTGCCGCCAGCATCCACACATCTTTTTTCATATAAGAAAAAAGCCGCATAACGGTATGCTTCATATTTTTCGGTCTGGCTGCTTTAGCGCCGATTCCGCGGCGGTTCGTACCGCGCATTGCACCTGTTACTCCTCCCATTGGCGGCATAGTTACTCCTCCCTTCCGTTCTGTACATCATAAATTTCACGGTAAACCAGACAGTCTGCAAGCAGCTGTTCATGTGTGCCAAAGCCTGCCGTCTTTCCGTTATCAAGTACCAGTATTTCATCCGCATCCATGACGGAACGGATCCGCTGTGCAATAATAATCTTTGTCATATCCTTGTATTCCGAATGCAGTGCTTCGCGGATCGCGCGTTCTGTCGCCGTATCCACCGCACTGGTGGAATCGTCTAAAATAAGGATTTTCGGACACTTTAATAAAGCTCTTGCAATGCACAGCCGCTGTTTCTGACCACCGGATACATTATTTCCGCTCTGCTCTAAACGGGTCCGGTAACCGTCTTTAAAACTGTCGATAAACCCTGCTGCCTGTGCATTTTGCGCGGCCTTCCGGACAGCTTTTTCATCGGCATGTTCATCTCCCCATTTTAAATTTTCAGTGATGCTGCCGGAAAAAAGCGTATTGTTTTGCAGCACCATACCGATGCCTTCCCGCAAAGGCTTTAAACCGTAATCCCGCACATTGATTCCATCAATAAGCACCGTCCCCTCATCGGTGTCATACAGGCGGGGTATCATGGACACGAGCGTACTTTTTCCACTTCCGGTCGACCCGATAATGCCAAGGGTCTTTCCGGCTTCCAGTTTAAAACTGATATTCTCAATGACCCATTCGGGACTGTTTTTGTAATACCGGAAGGATACATTTTGAAATTCAACACTGCCCTCACAGACTGCTCTGTCCTTATGCTTCGCATTTTCATCCGTCAGGTCAATCTTTTCATCGAGGACTTCACCGACACGGCGGAAAGATGCTATGGCACGCGCCCAGTTTAAAAATGCAATCGAAAGCATAGTAAGACTGGACATAATCTGCACGATGTAATTGGTAAATGCCGTCAAGTCACCGACCTGCATATTTCCGGCAACAATCATATTACCACCCGACCAGACAACAACCACGGTTGTAATATTCAGTGCCAGTGTCATCAGCGGTGTATACAAAAGCATAGTTTTCATTGCCGTCAGATTGGCTTCTTTTAATTGCTGATTTCTTTTTTCAAAACGCATTTCTTCATAGTCGCCCCGCACAAAGGACTTTATCAGCCGGATACCCACCAGTCCTTCCTGAATACAGGAATTGAGTGCATCCAGTTTTTCCTGCAAGGTTCTAAACTGCGGAAATGCACGCCGCATGATGACTACAATAAGGACTGCCAGCACCGGCAGGACGATAATGAATATCGCCGCCAGCTTCGGGCTGATGACAAATGCCATCACCATCGCTCCGATTAAAATGCCTGGCGAGCGCAGACACATTCTGAGTGTCATCATAATCATATTCTGAATCTGTGTGATGTCGTTGGTTAATCTTGTTATTAATGAACCGGTACTGAAATTGTCGATATTCTGAAAGGAAAACTGCTGGATTTTTTCAAATAAATCCATGCGCAGATCCGCGCCGAAATTCATCGCCGCTTTAGAAGCAAACCATGCGCCTAAAACACCGCCAACTGCCATTATTACTGCAATAAATCCCATAATGACGCCTATTTTTATAATATACACGACATTTCTTTCTGCAATACCCTGATTAATTATCTTTGCAAGCATGTACGGCAGTAACACATCACCGACAACTTCCATCATCATAAAGCAGGGACCTAAAATATAGTATTGTATATAGGGTCTGATATATTTCCAATATCTTTTCACTTGCTGCACCTCATTTCTTTTATATTTATTGTGATTTTGCAATGAAAAGTTTTATAATTTTACTGCACCGGCAGGTCTGCGGGCTATGCTAAGACCGTCCGGTGCTTTCATTGACAAGTTTATTTTATATGAATTATCGTTGACATTCAATTCATAATTAGGGTATATTTATTCCACCGTGGAATAAAAAGTCAATCATCTAATTACAGGCAATTTAAAAGTCTGCCACTCACCGCAGGGGGAATAAATAAGCAAGCTGCTCAACATAGGGGAATAAATAAGCAATCAGCTCAACGTGTTACTTGACTTCGCTGATTGCTTATTTATTCCCTGCGCTAGGGAGTGGTGGACGAAAGGCTGATGAATTGTCTGAAAGAACGAGGACATTTTTTATTCCTTATGGAGAGGGTGTGACCGACGGAAGGCTTTGGGATTGCCTGCATGAGCGGTGGAGCTTTTTATTCTTTGCCGGAGGATGTGGCAGCCGGAGGGCTGATGAATTGTCTGAAAGAGCGGGGACACTTTTTATTCCTTGTGTGGGCTGGTTTTTCCTTATATATAATACAATTGGAGGTTTTGTCTAATGAATTTGAATGTGCGGTATCTGGAAGAGTTTGTGACTTTGACGGAGAAGAATAATTTTTTGGAGGCGGCGGAGTGTCTTTTTATTTCTCAGTCGTGTCTGTCAAAGCACATTAAGAAGCTGGAAGCTGAAATTGGTGTAGAGCTGTTTGAACGGACAACAAGGACTGTGGTTCTTACGGAGTTTGGACAGATGCTGCTGCCGTATGCGCGAAAGATGGTCGGTCTGGAATATGAATTTGAAAAAAATGTGCACCGCAAGATTCATCAGGACAGCGGCAATATTGTGCTTGGGTCGATTCCTTCAATGAAACAGCACGCGATTACGGCACTGATTGCAGGATTTTTAAATGAGAATCCCGATATGACATTGCAGACGATTGAGGGCGATTCTACATTTGTAAAAGAACTGCTCACGGACGGCAAATGCGATATTGCATTTTTAAGAAGTGAATCATCTTCTGTGAAGGAATTTAACAGTATCCCTTATATGATTGATTACCTGACCGCCGTGCTTCCTGCTACGCACCCGCTCGCTAAGGCGGATAATCTGCCGTTTGAACAGCTGCGCGGAGAAACGTTTCTGTTATTTCCGGAACATTCTTTTATAAATGATTTGTGTATCCGTGAATGCCGCAATGCCGGATTTGAACCGCACATCGCCTATACCGGAAACCGCGGTGCAACGCTGATTGACCTTGTACGCAACGGCGCCGGGATTACGCTGATGATGCACCACTCTGCCCGGCAGGAAAACGATTCTTCACTTGCATTTATTCCGGTAACGCCCGGTATTTACAGCTATATCAGCTTAAATTATGCAAAAGAAAAACCGCTCTCCCCGCAGGCGGAAAGCTTTGTACGCTATGTCAAGGCGCATAAGCGGGATTTTTAAAGGCAAGCCTTTACTTTCTTAAAATATCCACCGTATGCGCCGCCGCACCAATTAAGTCCTGCCGCTCACACGTTGATAAATGGTATTGGATAAATAACTCAAATTCTTCCTCAGTCAGACTGTTTAGCACCTGACGCATATAGTTGGCAGGGCCGTCCGGTGTGATAATTTTGATGCGCTCCAGTCCGGCTTCTTGATTTAATGCGTCAATCTGCTCAATCCGCACGTAGTCGTATAAGTCGCTCGGCGCAGACATACACTGAAATTCCTCTGAAATGCGTCCGTCCCTCACACACTCGGCAATATGCTTCTGCTTAAAACCGTATGTTAAAATGCTGTATTCGTTCATGACATATGCCACAAAGATTATGCCGCCTGGCTTTGTCACGCGCTTTGCTTCGCACAGTGCCCGGACTTTGTCTTCCTTAGTAAATAAATGATACATTGGTCCGAATAACAATGTCACATCAAACGTATCATTTTCAAATCGTCTGAGTTTTAACGCATTGCCCTGATAAGCTTTTACACTGCTGTTTTTGGCTTTTAACAGTCCCAAATTGTGCTTTACCAGTTCAACAGCGCTGACATCGTAACCTTCTTCTGCCAGTGCCACCGAATATTTTCCGGTTCCTGCACCGATGTCTAAGATTTTCTTTGTCGTGTCCCCGCCCAGATATTCGTGAATATATTTCATGGACGTGATAAATTCGACTTTTCCATGACGGCTGTCTAACCGCTTTTCTTCGTTAAATTTATTGTAATACTGCTCTAATTCTGTCATCATAAGTGCAGCTTCCTCTTTTCTTTTTTCACTATGCACTCTGGCTTTCGGGGCGGATTTCCAGCCTTACCGTATCCACGCGCTTTTCTTTCATGCTCTCTACAGTGAGGTGCATGTTCCGGTAATCTACGGTGTCACCCGCTTCCGGTATACGCTCTAAAAGCTCCATAATCCAGCCACTGACAGTCTGCACATCAAATTCCTGCTCATATCCGAGGGATTCAAACAGGCGCTCGACATTGGTTTTACCTGAAACACGGTACACATTTTCCGATAACGGCTCAACCTCCCGCACGACTTCATCGTGTTCGTCCCAGATTTCTCCGACCAGTTCTTCCAAAATATCTTCTAATGTAAGGATACCGACCGTACAGCCAAATTCATCCACTATCACCGCAATGTGCATATGTTTTACCTGTAATTCTTTTAACAGTTCACTGATGTTTTTATGCTTTGTCGTAAACAGCACCGGCTTTACGGCTTCACGGATTGTCATATCCGAATTATTGACGTAATTGTAAAAATCCTTGTGATATAAAATGCCGACAACATTATCCATGTCTTTTTCATATACTGGCAGGCGCGAATATCCTGTTTTTGCAAATACCTTTGCAATTTCCGGTTTGGATAATTCTACGGACACACCGATGACATCGACACGCGGGGTTAAAATATCTATCGCTTCCAGTTCATTAAACTCAATTGCACTGCGGATTAAGCTTCCTTCCTCTTTATCAATGCCGCCGTCCGCTTCAGCTTCCTGTACAATTGTAAGCAGTTCTTCTTCTGTAATCCCCTTATTATCCTGACTTTTAAAAATGCAGGACAACAGCTTTTTCCACTGGCGGAATAAGAAATTCGCCGGTGACAGTATGTAGATAAATATTCTTAATAGCGGCGCTGACAGCATCGCAACCGTTTCTGCTGATTCCTTTGCAATACTTTTCGGCGAAACTTCACCAAATACCAGAATCACCACGGTTGTAATCACGGTTGACAGGGTTGCCCCCACATCTTCACCAAATCCCTTGACACAAAGAATTGTAACAAGTGATGTACAGGTAATATTGACAATATTATTCCTATCAGAATCGTTGAAAGCAGGCTGTCAT
>ENA-UOJC01003995-UOJC01003995.1-human-gut-metagenome-genome-assembly--contig:-C104-NODE-3995-length-13065-cov-7.635588_pt1 | contig 13065 bp, 10 predicted proteins | sample MGYA00242339_ERZ723886 | MGnify/ENA metagenome assembly ERZ723886 | reverse complement strand
ATTAATAATTACAGGGAACAATACTCAATTCTGCAAGTGGGAACAGGAGATAGTCCGCTTTCAATCCCGTTTTATGAAAAGTGTGGTTTTGTTCGTTCACACATCATACCCAATTTTTTTACAGATAATTACGACCACCCAATCTATGAGAGCGGAATACAGTTGGCAGATATGGTGTATTTGCAAAGACCTTTATAATCCAACTTTCGGCTTATCGAACCGATCAAACCCCTTTAGAAATAAAGGAACGCATTTCCAAGCGCCGAGTGGGGACGGCATGCACCCTGCGGCGTTTCGTTCTTTGTCAGCCCAAAAGGCCAAAAAAACCGACCGAATGACCATCGGTCGGTTTTGCTGTTTTATCGCGCCGCCAATTCCTCCGGCGTATAGCGCGGCCGGATTTTCTTTTTCCAAAGCACCGCGAAGATCACCACCAGCACGAGGAAGGTCAGCGCCCACGAAACGGGGTAGGAAATCATCAGGCAATCCATCGTGCGGTTGGCCGCGAATATCGTCATCACCCAGAAAATGCGGAACACGCACGCGCCCATCAGCGAGACGATCATCGGCAGCAGCGAATAGCCGACGCCGCGCAGAACGCCGGTCATCACATCCATGATGCCGCAAAGGAAATACGGGCCGCAGACGATGTACATGCGGTTCAGGCCGACCTGAATCACAGCAGGGTCCGGCGAATAGAGCCCCAGAAGCTGCGTGCCGAAGACGCAGGAGAGCACGCCGAAGACCACGCCGAAGGAAAGCGCCCAGAACAGGCTGACATACATCGAGCTGAGCACACGGCGCGGCTTGCGCGCGCCGATGTTCTGCCCGGCAAAGCAGGTGACGGCCTGCTGGAACGTGTTCATCGCCTGATAGACGAAGTTGCCGACGTTCGCGCCCGCGGCGTTGCCCGCGATGACGATAGAGCCGAAGCTGTTCACCGAGGACTGGATGACGACGTTGGAGAGGGAGAACATGCAGCTCTGAATCCCCGCCGGAAGGCCGATCTGGATAATCATGCGCATGATGTGCGGTTTGATGGCGAGGCGGTCGAGGTGAAGCTGCGTCGGGCCGTCCATCAGCATCAGCGAGCGCGTGACCAGCGCGGCTGAGACCGCCTGCGAAATGATCGTCGCCAGCGCGACGCCCGCTACGCTCATCTTGAACCCGATGACGAACACCAGATTCAGCCCGGCGTTGATGACGCCCGCAATCGTCAGGAAATACAACGGGCGCTTGGTGTCGCCGACCGCGCGGAGCACCGCCGCGCAGAAGTTATAGAGCATCTGCACCGGCATGCCGATAAAGATGATGCGGATATACAGCTCGGCAAGGTCGATCACGTCCTCCGGCGAACCCATGATTTCAAGCAGCGGGCGCGCGGCCGCAAAGCCGACGACCGCCAGCACCGCACCGCCTACGAGGGAGAGCAGCACCGCGGTGTGAACCGTTTCACAGACGCGCTCCGCGTCCTTCGCGCCGGTGAAGCGCGCGACCAGCACGTTGACGCCGATGGAAAGGCCGACAAACAGGCTGATAATCATGTTGTTCAGCGAGCCGACCGAGCCGACCGCCGCCAGCGCCTCGTTGCCCGCAAAGCGGCCGACCACGATGGTATCTGCCGCGTTGAAGAGGAGCTGCAAAATGCCGGACAGCATGATCGGCAGCGAAAAAAACAGCACCTTGGTCAGAAGGGAGCCTTCCGTCATATCCATGGTGCGGTGTGCGTGTGATTTGAACATAAGCGTCTCCTGTACATCAAAACCCAAAAAGAAAAAACATACACAGCTTATTATAGCACAGATTCGGAAAAAGTTAAGAGAAGTTTGGATAATTGTAAAAAATACGAAAAAAATAAAAAACGCCCCGCGCAGACAGTAGATAAAAAAGCGATTCTTCCCCGAAGTGAGGGAGAATCGCCCAGACTGTAGACAAAAAGCTATTCTCCCCCGAAGGGGGAGAATAGCCCTTTCTATGAGTTGAAAGAATACGAAAGGCCGGAGAAGATCAGCCGATGAAGCCGGGGATGAAGAGCGGCAGATACACAATCGCGAGGAAGACGACGATCAGGCCGATGAGGTAGGGGACGACGGCCTTGGATATCTTCTCCAGCGACAGCCCCGTAATGCCCGAGGCCACGAACAGGTTGATGGCGACCGGCGGGGTAATCATGCCGATGGCGATGCCGACCACAAAGAGGATGCCGAAGTGGAGCGTGGAGATGCCCAGCGCACGCACCAGCGGCAGGAAAACCGGGGTCAGGATGATGATTGCGGAGGACGTCTCCATGAACACGCCCGCAACCAGAATAATCAGGGAAATCAGGAAGAGGATGACGTATTTGTTGGTGGAAACGCTCAGCACGGCGGAGGAGATGGCTTCCGGAATCTTCCAGTTGGCCAGCGCCCAGCCGAACGGGCCGCTGCACGCGATGATAATCATAATGACGGCGCTCGTCTTCGCGGAGCCGAGCATCGTTGTATAGAGCTTTTTGAGGCTCATGTCGCGATAGACGAACGTGGACACCAGCAGCGCGTAGACCACGGCCACGGCCGCCGCCTCGGAGGGGGTGAAGTAGCCGGAGAAGATGCCGCCCAGAATGATCGCGGGCATCAGGATGCCGGGGATGGCCTTCAAAAAGGTTTTGCCCACGTTTTTGAGGGAGAACGGCGCGCCCTTGGGATAGTTGTTTTGATACGCCTGATAGAGGGCGATGACGATAAGCATCACGCCCATGATGACGCCCGGCAGGAAACCGGCGCTGAACAGGCGGCTGACGCTTTCCTCCGCGATGACGGCGTAGAGCACCATCGGCACGGACGGCGGAATGACGACGCCGATCGTACCGGCGGCGGCGACGAGCGCGGCGGCGGAATCCTCGCGGTAGCCGCGCTTTTTCAGCTCGGGCACGAGCGTCGCGCCGACGGCGGCGGTGGTCGCCGCGCCCGAACCGGAGATGGCGGCGAAGAACATGCCCGCCAGCACGGAGACGACGGACAGGCCGCCCTTAATCATGCCCAGCAGGGACTCGCAGAACTCGACGAGCACCTTGGAGATTCTGCCGCCCGCGAGCAGGTCGCCCGCGAAGATGAAGAACGGCACGGCGATCAGGCTGAAGGAATCGCAGCTGGCGAACATGCGCTGCACCACGATCATCATTTTGGCGTCGCCGAAGCCCGCGAACATCGTCGTCGCGGCGGCGGAGCAGATGGCAAACGCAACCGGTACGCCCAGCAGCAGAAGGGCGATAAACACGCCGAAGAGAATGACTGCCATTAGCCCTTGACCTCCTTCATGGTTTCAACCTCGCCCAGCGCCATGACCAGCGCGTGGAGCATCAGCACGCCCATGCTGATGGGGATGCACAGGTAGATGTATTTCATCTTGATGGGCAGTGCGGTGGCCGTCTTGACCAGCTTGCCGCAGTATTTGCAGCTGTAAAACAGCAGCACGGCGAAGAGCGCGCAGCAGATCGCATGCACCGCGATGCGCATGACGGAGCCGAGCTTTTTGGGCACCATATCCTGAATGAAGGTGATGGCGATGTTGCCGCCGTGGCGATAGACGCAGGTTGCGCCCAGGAAGGTGGACCAGATGAGCAGGTAGCGCGTCACCTCGTCCGACCAGCTCAGGGAGGTGAAGAACGTGCGGCAGACGATCTGCGCGGTGGTGATGACGACCATCAGGCCGAGCATCACCACGATGAGCACGCTGCACACCCGATTGAGCGCGTCGCTGACGGGCGAAAGAATTTTCTTGAGTATCATGGGGGTGCCTCCGTTTTTTCCCGTAATTTCAAAGGGTAAAAAAACGTTTCCTCCCCTCGCGGGAGAGGAAACGCGGGAGCGGCTGAATTACTCGGCCAGCAGCGCCTGAATCCGGGCGATGTAGTCCGCGTACTGCGGATAAGCGTCGTAGACGCTCTGCACCGCGGCGCGGAGAGAATCGACGTCCGGGTTCTCGACGACTTCAACGCCGTGGCTCTTGATGGTCGCGAGCTGATCGGCTTCCTGCTCGGCGACCCAGGCGCGCTCATACTCGGCGGCTTCCTGCGCGCTCTGCAGGAAGATCGCCTGCGTGGCTTCGTCCAAGCTGTTGAACACATCCAAGCTCATGGTGATGATGGCGGTGGAGTAGCTGTGGCGGTCGAGGGTCACGTACTTCTGGCCGTAATCCCACAGGCTGTAGGAATAGATGACGTTGATCGGGTTTTCCTCGCCCTCGATGGTGCCCTGCTGCATGGCGGTCAGCGCCTCAGCCCAAGCCATCGGAACGGCGTTGACCTTGAGCGCCTTGAAGGTCGCGGTGTAAACCTCGTTTTCCATCACGCGCAGCTTGAGGCCGGCGAGATCGTCGGCGCACGTCACCGGGCGAACGGAGTTGGTCACGTTGCGGAAGCCGCGCTCGGCGTAGGCCAGACCCTTCAGCCCCGCGTCCTCCAGCGTATCCAGCAGCTCGCGGCCGATTTCGCCGTCAAGCACCTTATAGGCTTCCTCGTTGTTGGCGAACAGGTACGGCATATCCAGAACGCCCATCATCTCCGAAAAGTTGACGAACGGGCCGCTGGTGATGATGCCCATATCCAGCATGCCGGTGCTCATGGAATCGAGCATGTCGCTCTCGCCGCCCAGCGTGCCGTTCGGATAAATCTCAATCTTATATTCGCCGTTCGTGCGCTCGTCCACAAGCTCGGCGAATTTTACGGCCGCCACGTGGAAGCTGTCCTGCTCGTTGACCGTGGTGCCCAACTGCAAAGTCGTTTCGGCCAGCGCGCCAGCGCCGGTCATCGCCAGCGCCAAAGCGGCGGCGGCAAGGGTCGTCAATTTCTTCATGGTTTTCTCCTCCGAAAAAAGTGTTGCTCTCGGTCGCCGCAACGGGCGATAGAACACATTGTACTCGTTTTGAAAAGAATGTCAACACTTTTCATGCGTCAGATGAAAAACGTTCATGTTTCAAAAAGGAAAAAACGAAAACGCACACCCCCGACTTCATAAAAAAAGGCAGAGAGCCGCGTATCCTGCCGATAACGCGACCCTCCGCTTATCAAAGAGAGGAGGCGGTGCTTGGCGCATCACGCCCGACGGGTCTTCCTTCCGGGCGGATGCGCGGCCATGACGACGGCGAATCTCGCGGCGGCGGACAGACGGTTCGGGTCTGAGCTGCTTGCTCAGCTCCTCGCCCTCTATGATGTCCGGCGCGCGGCGATTTATGCGCGCGGAAGAGAAAAAAGTGATGAAACGGTCAGACGGCCGGTTTGGCGCAGGACAGCGCGCGGGAAAGCGCCTCGTCCGAGAGCGTCGCGCCCGCGGTTTGAACCACCTGCGCGCTGACGCGATTGCCCAGCGCGACCGCATCCGGAAGCGAAAGGCCGCGCGAGAGCCCCAGCAAAACGGCGCCCGCGTGCGCGTCCCCCGCGCCGATGGTATCCGCCACGCGCTCGACCGGCTGACCCGGCACGGTGAGCAGCGCGCCGTCCTCGGCCAAAACCCGCGCGCCGTGCCTGCCCAGTGTGGCGATAACCGACGCCTGCGTCCTTTGATGCAGGGCGCGCATCGCCTCATCCAGATCGGAGAGCCCGGAAAGCGCGCGCGCCTCCGAAGCGTTCAGATGGAGCATCGGGTGCAGGGCGAAGAGCGCTGCCGTTCTTTCCGGCGCGATTTGCGCGCCGCGCGGCCCCGGCGCATACAGGATTCGATCAATCGGGGCGGTTTTGAGATAATCCGCCAGCAGACCACCGGTCTTTTCCTCGATTTCAAGCCCGCAGACATAGCCGTAGGCGTAGCGCTCGGCGGCGTAACGCGCCATCCACGCGGGATCAAAGCTGTATTCCGCGCCGTGGATGGATAGGAACGTCCGCTCGCCCCCGGCCTCGACGAGGCAGTAGCAGCAGCCGTTCGCCGCGTCCGGCAGATAGACGGGCCGCGCGAAGGGGAACGTTTGGAGCCGATCCCTGACGAAAGCGCCGAACACGCCCTGAAGGCCGACCGGGGTGACGAACGTGACCGGCGCGCCGCCGCGCCCCAGAATGTTGGCGGCATTGTAGGCGCAGCCGCCGATGGCGAACTGCTGGCCGTCGGGATGCAGGTTTTCCTCGGTATGGGGAAGGTGATCGACGCGGATGATGACGTCCACGCAGGTCGAGCCGATGACGAGCACTTGATTTTCCATAATGTCCTCCGCTGGCAGCAAGAATAATATCAGTATACGCCCCTTGAAGCCGCGCGTCAATTATGATATATTTTGGGCATAGAGAGCGAGGCGGGGCGCCGGGCACGGCGCTCTAAACAGGGGGCTGAAGCAGATGAAGAATGACTTTGCGAAAATCCAAGAGGAAATCGACGCGATGCAGCCGGAGCTGGTGCGCATCCGCCGCGATCTGCACCGCTTCCCGGAGACGGGCTGGCTGGAAATGCGGACGACGGCAATTCTGGCGAAGGCGCTTCGGGCGATGGGGTATGAAACATACACGGGGCGCGCGGTCTGCAGGGAAGGCGCGCGGCTGGGTCTGCCGGACGAGGCGGCCTTGGCGGCGCACGCCGAGCGGGCGCTCGCGCAGGGCGCGCCGGAGGACGAGCTGACGCAGGACGTCCGCGCGGGCTACACAGGCGTGGTCGCCGTTCTGCGCTGCGGCGAAGGGGCGACGCTTGCGATGCGGTTTGACATCGACGCGCTGCCGATGGCCGAATGTCCGCAGGAGACGCACAGGCCGACGCGGGAGGGTTTTGCGAGCGTGAACCCCGGCATGATGCACGCCTGCGGCCACGACGGCCACGCGGCCATCGGTCTTGGCGTCGCGCGCATTCTGGCGGCGCACAGGGACGCGCTGCGCGGCACGGTGAAGCTGATCTTCCAGCCGGCGGAGGAAGGCGTGCGCGGCGCGTATGCCATCGTGGAAAACGGCTGGCTCGACGACGTGGACGTGCTGCTGGCCTCGCACATCGCGCCGACGGGGCAGACGGATGACGGCGACGTGACGGTGGGCACATGGGGCAGTCTGGCGACGACAAAATACGACGCGGTCTTCACCGGGCGCGCGGCGCACGCGGGCGGCTTCCCGGAGCAGGGGAAAAACGCGCTGCTGGCGGCGGCCTCCGCCGCGCTGGCGCTGCACGCCATTCCGCGCCACAGCGGCGGGCAGAGCTTCATCAACGTGGGCACACTGCGCGCGGGCTCGGGGCGAAACGTCGTGCCGGATCACGCGCTGATGCAGGTGGAGGTGCGCGGCGAAACGACGGAGATCAACCGGTTTATGATGGCGCGGACGGAGGAAATCTGCCGGGGCGCGGCGGCGATGCAGGGCTGTGCGTGCAGCCTGACCGTGATGGGCACGGCGGAGGGACAGCACAGCGATTTGGCGCTGATCGAGCGCATCGGCGCGGTCATCCGCCGCGATCTGCCGGGGCTGACGCTTTCCACCGAGCAGAACGCCAAAAACTGGGGGAGCGACGATGTTTCCGTGATGATGAACCGGGTGCAGGCGCACGGCGGGCAGGCGGCGTATATGCGCGCCATGGCCGATATGGCGGGGGCGCAGCACACGGTCACGTTTGACTTTGACGAGGCCGTGCTGGGCAAAAGCGTTGCGGTGTTCTGCGCGGCGGCGATGGCGCTGATGGAGGAAGACGCATGAGGACAGCGATTGAAAACGCCGTCGTTCTGACGATGGACGACGACATGCGCGTGCTGGACAGGGGCTACGTGCTGACGGACGGAAAAAACATCGCCGAGGTGGGCGAGGGGGCTTTTGCGGGCGAGGCGGACGAGCGGATCGACGCGCGCGGGGGCATTCTGCTGCCGGGATTTGTGAACACGCACTGCCATGTGTCGATGGTGCCGTTCCGCACGATGGGCGACGACTGCCCGGACAGGCTTCGGCGCTTCCTGTTCCCGCTGGAAAACGAGGCGATGACGCGCGAGCTGGTCTATCGCGGCGCGGTGTTCGGCATCGGGGAAATGCTGCTGGCGGGCGTGACGACGTTTGCGGACATGTATTATTTTGAGGACGAGGTGGCGCGCGCCTGTGTACAGACGGGCATGCGCGGCTATCTCGGCGAAACGCTGATCTCCCAGCCGACCTGCGACAGCGCCCAGCCCGGCGGCGGGCTGGCGATTGCCAAGGCGATGTTTGACACGTGGCGCGGGGAGGCGCTGGTGCGCCCGATTGTCGCGCCGCACGGCACGACGACCTGCGACGAGGCGCTCCTGCGCGCGGGCGCGGAGCTGGCCGCCGAGCATGACACGCTGTTTACGCTGCACGCCAGCGAAATGGACTACGAGATGAAGTTCTTCGCGGAGCGCGGGGAAACGCCGACGCGCTATCTGGCAAAAATCGGCGCGGTGAACGAGCGGCTGCTGGCGGGGCACTGCATCCACATGACGCAGGCGGACATCGAGATTCTGGCGGAAGGGAACGCGGCCATCGCCCACTGCATCGGCAGCAACACGAAGGCGGGCAAGGGCGTTGCGCCGATGGCGGCGGCGGCGCGCGCGGGCGTTCGCTTCGGGCTGGGCACGGACGGGCCGTCCTCCGGCAACACGCTGAGCCTGTTTGACCAGATGCGCCTGTTCGCCGACTGCCACAAGACGGCGAACCACGACCGCGCGCTCTTTCCGGCGAAGGAGATCGTGCGGGCGGCGACGCGGGGCGGCGCGGAGGCGCTGCGCGCGGGGGACGAATTCGGCCGGCTCCAGCCGGGGATGCGGGCGGATCTGGTGCTGGTGAGCGTGGATGCGCCGCACCTTTTCCCGGTCTACAACCCCTATTCGGCGCTGGTTTACGGCGCGAACAGTTCGGACGTGAGCCTCGTGATGGCCTCCGGCGAAACGCTGGTGCGCGGCGGAAAGCTGACGCGGCTCGACATGCGGGAGGCGAAGGCGCGGCTGCTGGAGCAGATGGGGCCGTTTATGCAGAGTGCGGCAAAATACGCGGACATCATTTGACAACCGAGGAAAAAACACGAACATTCCGACACATAAAGCGGCGAAATGATTATTTTCTCAAAAAGAGAGAAAGAAGAATTGACACATTCCGCGCTTTATGTTAAAATGAAATGCATTTTTACCGAACATTATGTCTGCGGAAAGGGTGAAACCTTCGGTGAATCGAAAAAATCGTTGGATTGCGGCGGCGCTGGTGCTGCCCGGTGTGCTGTTTATCGTGTTTTTCATGCTCGTTCCGCTGTTTTCGCTTTGCCTGACCTCGTTTTTTCCGGGCGAGCGCTTTTCGCTCTCCTCGTATTTCTCGCTCTTTGGGGATGTGTACTTCCAGCAGGTGTTTGTCCGCAGTCTGCGGCTCAGCCTGCTGAGCACGGCGCTCTGCGCGCTGCTCGGCTTCCCGACGGCGTATTACATCGCCAAACATTCCCGGCACAAGGGCATGATGATGGCGCTGGCCGTCTTCCCGATGTTCACCAGCCCGGTCATCCGCTCCTTTAGCTGGATGGTCATTCTCGGCAAAAAGGGCATCGTCAACAGCGCGTTGGTGTCGCTGGGCATTTTCGCCAAGCCGCAGAGCCTGCTGTACAACGAGTTTTCCATGACGGTCGGCTTTGTGCAGCTCTTTCTGCCGCTGATGATCCTCTCGCTCATCGGCGTGATGGATCACATCCCGGACGACCTGAGCGAGGCGGCCGGAAGCCTCGGCGCGACGAAGCTCGGCGCGTTCTTCCACGTCGTTTTCCCGCTGAGCATCTCCGGCCTGGTGACGGGCAGCGTGCTCGTGTTCACCGGCTGCATGACGGCCTATACCACCCCGCAGCTTCTCGGCGGCACGGATACCCGCGTGCTGGCGACGATGATCTATCAATACGCGATGAGCCTTCGCGACTGGGCGCAGGCCTCCGTCGTGGCGGTTGTGATGATCGTGGTGACGATGATGATTTCCGGCGTGTTCAACGCCCTGAGCCGAAAGATTAACCCGATGGCGTAAGGAGGAAAAGCAAACATGGCGCTGCTTGAATTGAAAGGGATTACCGCCGGCTACGGCCAGAACGTGATTCTGCGCGACTTCAACCTGAACGTGGAGCGCGGCGAATTTGTCAGCCTGCTCGGCTCCTCCGGCTGCGGCAAGACGACGACCCTGCGCCTGATCGCGGGCTTTTCCGAGCCGATGCAGGGAACGATCAGCTTTGACGGCAGGGATTACACCCATGTGCCGCTGCACAAGCGCAACTTCGGCTTTGTCTTCCAGAGCTACGCGCTCTTTCCGCACATGACTGTGTTTGACAACGTGGCCTTCGGCCTCAAGATGCGCAAGCTGGATAAGGCGACCATCGAGCGCGACGTGATGCAGATGCTGAAGCTCGTCGATCTGGAGGGGTTTGAAAACCGCTATCCGCGCGAGATGAGCGGCGGCCAGCGTCAGCGCGTGGCGCTTGCGCGCGCCATGGTCATCAAGCCGGATCTGATGCTCTTTGACGAGCCGCTCTCCAACCTCGACGCGAAGCTGCGCGTCAAGATGCGCGTGGAGATCCGCCGGATTCAGCAGGAGCTGGGCTTCACGGCGATTTACGTCACGCACGATCAGGAGGAGTGCTTCGCCATCAGCGATAAGGTGGCCATTATGAACAAGGGCGTCATCGAGCAGATGGACGCGCCGAGCACGATTTACAACAGCCCGAACACCGAGTTCATCGCCCGGTTCGTCGGCTTTGAAAACTTCTTTGAGCTGACGCACGCGCAGGGCGGCGATTTCATTGCGGCGGATGGCACGGTCATCCGCGCGGCGGATCAGAAGCCGGGCGAGCGCTTCAAGGGCTGCATCCGCCCGGAGGACGTGCAGGTTCGACCGGCGGGGGAGAAGGGGAACAACGCCATCCCCGGCGAGGTGATGGTCAGCACGTTCCTTGGCCGCCACAACCAGCTCAACGTCAAGACCGCGATCGGCGAATTTGTCGTCAGCGCGGATCAAACTCAGGTCTTCCCGGTCGGCACGGCGGTGACGCTCGTGCTGACGGAGAATAAAATCAAACTCATTGGCTAACAGGAGAGGAGAAAAATCATGAAAAAGTTTGTCACCCTGCTTGTTACCCTGCTCGTGATCGCGAGCCTGTCGTTCTGCGCCGTTGCTGAGGAAAAGCCCTTTGCCGGCCAGACGCTGACCATCAGCACCTTCAGCTTCAACGCTGAGCTGCTCCAGAAGAACGTTTACGATCCGTTCGAGGCGGCTACCGGCGCGAAGCTCGTCGTGGATACGGGCCGCAACCCGGAGCGCGTGACCAAGATCGTCGAATCCCCGGAGGATTACGACGTGGTGATCATCGGCGATATGTTCGTCGATCAGCTCCGCGAGGCGGGCGTGCTGGAGACCTTCGATTCCAGCAAGCTCAGCAACATCAGCGGCATCTACGAGAACGCCCGCGCGCCGATGGGCGAGGGGTACGGCCCGGCCTACACCTTCAACCGCCTCGGCATCGTCTATGACAGCGCGTTCTGCGACGTGGAGATCAAGAGCATTGCCGACCTGTGGAACCCGGAGCTGGCGGGCAGCATCGCCGTGCCGGAAATGACCACGACCTCCGGCCCGCTGTTCTACTACGCGACGGCCGCCGCCTTCGGCCTTGAGCCGGGCAAGGACGACGAGGCCATCTTCGCCAAGCTGGCCGAGCTGAAGCCGAACGTCGTCAAGACCTGGACGAGCGCCAACGACACCATCAACATGCTCAATCAGGGCGAGATCAGCGTCGCCGTTCTGCTGGATTACAGCTACACCACCGCCAAGAACGCCAACCCGGATTACATCTGGGTCGATCCGGCCGAAGGCTCCTTCTCCGGCTACAACATGCTCAACATCGTCAAGGGCTGCGAGAACAAGGAACTGGCCGAGGCGTTCATCGACTACTACCTCAGCTACGATGTGCAGCTCGCCGAGGCGCTGGACGGCGTGGACGCGCCGGTTCGCCCGGACGTTGAGCTGACCGCCGAGCAGGCTGCCAACTTCACCTATGGCGAGGACATGATCGCGAACCTCAAGCTGCCGGACTGGAACGTGATCGCCGCCAATCAGGCGAACTGGATTGCAAGCTGGAACGCCATCTTCTCTGTGAAGTAAGCGAAAACTCTTTGGATCGCGAAGGAGGCTTTTCCCCCGATGAAAAAGAACAAACTGCTGTTTCTGGTGACGATACTGGTCTATCTGTTTTTGATCGGGCCGCTGGTGGTCATCATGGCGGCCTCCTTCAGCGATACCAACTATCTGAAATTTCCGGGCGAGGGCTTTACGCTGCGGTGGTATCAGCAGGTGTTCACGATGAGCGCCTTTGCCAAGGCCGCCCGACTGAGCCTGTTCATCGCGCTGGGCGGCACCGCGATTGCGCTGCTGTTCGGCCTGCCCGCGGCTTACGCGCTGAATCGGTACGATTTCAAGGGCAAGGATACGATCAAGACGGTCTTCCTCTCCCCGGTGCTGATTCCGTGCATCGTGCTCGGTTTCATCATGCTGCGCTATGTGGTCAATCAGTATGATCTGGCGGTCATCCCCAGCCTGCTGATCGGCCATACGCTGCTGTCGATTCCCTACATCATGCGCGTGATTACCTCCAGCCTCGCGAATTTCGATTTCGCGGTGGAGGAGGCGGCTTGCAGCCTCGGCGCGACGCGGCAATACACGTTCTTCCACATCGTTCTGCCCAACATCAAATCCGGCATTGCCTCGGCCTGCATCATGGCGGTCATCAACTCGTTCAACAACGTGTCGCTGTCCGCCTTCCTGACCGGCCCCGGCGTGAACATGCTCCCGATTGAGATCATGGGCTATGTCGAGTATCATTTCGACCCGACCATCGCGGCGCTGGCGACCATTATGATGGTGGCGACGCTGGGCGTGATGCTGCTGATTGAAAAGACGCTCGGCTTGCAGAGCGTGGTGTAAGCCCGAAGCCCATAGAGACGACAAACGCATACATAAAGACCAGAGCGAAGGCGGAAACGGCCTTGCAGCTCTGGTCTTTTCGTTTTTGCAAATAAGCCGGGGTTATCAAGCTAACAACACCAATATTTCAAGAATAAAATGAAGTATTTGCACCCGAAGGTTTCCAAAGGGCGATGCGCCAAACGGGCGCCGTAAAC
>ENA-UOJC01003994-UOJC01003994.1-human-gut-metagenome-genome-assembly--contig:-C104-NODE-3994-length-13073-cov-39.618144_pt1 | contig 13073 bp, 15 predicted proteins | sample MGYA00242339_ERZ723886 | MGnify/ENA metagenome assembly ERZ723886 | reverse complement strand
GACCGGCTAGACCTCGCCGGGGCGGCGGCCTAAATCACTTGCGAAACTTGAGTTACGGAATATGCGCATTAAGGTTATAGATTTTCTCTACTGTAACCACCTTTTATTATAGTCATTTGAAGCCCTCGATTCAATTCTCTACATAATAGTCTATCCTGACTATGCTTTGCGGTCTATCAGCATTTGTGGTTATTCTGATTACAGCTGTTTGTGGGCCATATTTACCTTCAGCATCGATTTGAACCCGAACTTTACCTTTTTCGTTATGTTCGTATAGTTTCTTATCAGTCTGAGCTTTTGTGCAATTGCATGTCGTTGTTACACCTAATATACATAATGGGGCCAACCCAGCATTTTCAAATTGCACATTTATAGTAATTTGATCTTTCGCTTTTATATGCCCATAATCGATGATTCTTTTTTCCAAGAACCTTAGTTCAGGATTATATCGGGATGTTGAATCTCTTTCCTGTCCAAAACAATAATTGCTCATTAAGAGTAGAAACATTAGCAAATGAGCCACTCTTCTTATATCAAGAGCCAATGAATGATATCGCATAATATGATTATATCTTGAAACTTAGAAAGACAAACTGCTCTGAATCCAGATCAAGGCTGTCGTAAGCGTAATAGGTGCCATCATATTCACCAATCACTTCAAAACCGTCACTGACTGGAACCCGTCCGACAAGATTATAGTTTCCATCATAAATCTGGAGAATTGTCCCGGCGGCCTTGTCCAGACGACAGGTCCGGAAAATGTAGTCACCGCATTTGACAAGCCTGTCATAATAACCGTGTTCTTTCCTCATTTTCTTGCACTTGGATTCGTATTCCTCGAAAGATGTGGTTTCAGGGTACTTTCCAGAGATACCCTTCTCAGAAAAGCCGAACGAGCCGGTGACATTGCCGTCATAGTCCATCAGGAATATTCTCGGATCGGCGGCGAAAGTGACGGCAAGGCCATCCTTCTCAGCATAGAAGTCATATTTTGAGAACACCGGGATGTTTCTCTTGTGATAGACAGGCGGATAATGGCCGAATATCACCTTACTAGACTCAACCACCTCAGGACGGAAACGGATGAATATGTAGGAGTCTGTCCAGAATCCTTTGCTTTGCCGCTTCTCGTAACCGTTGTAACTTACGTGCTCGGTGATGGTCGGGATTATCACAGCGGAGTCGATCGCCTGCATTCTATTGCACTCAAAATTGTACTCGTACATTTCCGGGACTTCAGGATCGGGATGATTGTAAAGGTCAGACCAACCTTTGTTTCCAAGATCTCCATAGTTCGGACTCAGCGCGGTGAACCAGGCCTGGTTCAATGAGAACAGTTTTTTATAGTCTTTCGAGAACCTATGGATGAAACAGTTCGAGTCCTGCATGATGAAATCTCCCGTGGACTTGTCGAACGTCGAGATAAAAGAGGCGGCCAGGACTTCTTCAGGACCTTTCCCTTGGCGGATATGCTCCCCCATGAAGTGACCACTGAGGTCATACTCCTTGATCCCGACGGCATATTCATCGACGAAACACAAGAGGCTGTCCTTCATGTGCCACTGTCCGGAAAGGGATGTATATTGGGCATCCAGCCTCAAGGTGTCAAACACCAAGGATGTGCGAACTATGTTCTCTTTTCCGAAGTGTTCGACGCTATCGTACGGACTGTCACTTCCGGTGCATGCGGACAAGAGTCCGAGCAGCGTTGACAATACAATGACTATTAAAACTTTATTGCCAAGAATAAGGCATCTATGACTATTTGAAACCATCTGTATAGTCTTTTTTGAATAATAACTGATATGTTTTCCTCGCCCTGGAAGCTTTCGCGTCCAACTTCTTCTTCTCCTTTAACACCTTGGCATCATCGTTCCCACAGCGGACAACAAGGTCTCTCTCCTGCCGCGTCTGAGTCTGTCCGCAAAGGATGTCCCACGTTGTTCCCGTGTCCTTCATGAATCGAACCAAATCAATCTCCTTTGAGAGTATCCGCTTCCAAAAGTTGAAATCACGTGAATCATTGTAGCACAAGATACTGTACGCCGGAGTAGCCTCGCCATGCTCCTCTCCGGACTTGAGCATCCGAGGTTCCGAGAGCTTCATCATGAAATCCGTCTCGACACGATTCTTGAACGGGTTGCGGAAAGGGTTTGTCTCAGCGCAGTAAAGGTCTTCGGCAGCGCCCTCCGGTACTCTCCATGACAATTCCTGTCTTATGCTCTCGGAGTAGATTTTTCCGTTCTTCTCACCGTAGGTTATCGTGTAGGTGTACGGGGTGGCAAGGGACATCGGTGAAAAGTTCCTGACATATCTTGTGAACCTGTCATCCATATCTTTCACCACAATCTTTTGAACCCGCCCGTCATAGTCAATGAACAACTGCCCTGAACACAGGATCCTCTCCTTGATGGAAAGTTCTTTGGCATTCGAGCTGAAATTGATGACACGGACATCCCTGCCGCCTACCTTGGCGGTGCCGTAACTCTTGTAGCTGTAGCCGCCTACCATCTTGGGGTTCAGGGGCGAGAATATCTCAACGGCTCTTTTCCTGTCCAGGGCAGACACATCGAAGTAGTTGACATAATTAACCTTAAGTGCGTCCACCCCATTAGTCTGGCCTTTCGAGTTAACACTCAAGACCGGATTGACCTCATTCTTGTCAGCGAAAAGGCTCTCGCTGACAAAAGTGTCGCAGACGTACAGTCTTCCCATTGCGTTTCGGTCATCCCAGTAGAGTTTTGTGTTTGTTTTCTGGTTGAAATCCAGAGAGGCGAACACGCCCACAGCGCCTTGCACCTCTCTGTATTTCCCGTCGCACTTAATGGTCCGTATGATCAAGAATGAGGCGTAATAATCAGCATAGTTCTTAGAGAAATCACGCGCCGCATCCTTGACGATGGAGCGTGCGCTACGTTCCCCTCTGACCACAGAAGCATGCAACGTGTCCTGCGCATTGTCAAAACTCGAAGCAGATACTCCATAACCCATGAAGAATAGGGTAATTAAAAGAATAAAACGTCTCATTCTATAAATCAATTAATTCCACAAATGCTTATAAAACAATATTACGGACAATTTCCCTCAAAGTCAGCACAATTCAAAAGATCATTCGACTTTGCACAAGCGGCTCTTAAAGAGACAGCATTTCCGCCATAGCACCCTTCGTGTTTGCACCGGCAGCGATTCACAACATCGAGATCTCCTTCTGGTAGAGTAATATCCCCCGCGTCTTCTATTCCCGCATAGGCATTAAAGGTAAATAAGGCAGAGACAAGGCAAACTGCACTTAGCAATAAAAAAACTTTTTTTCTCATAAGCATATAATTATTGGTTTTACAACTGCAAAGTTCCGTAAAAAATATGGCAACACAATGAAAAATCGTTTCAATCCATGCTAAACGTAAAACGTTCAACTATAATGGTTTATGTCTTAGAGTAGATTCGCGTTTCTCAATACGAGCCTCGTAAGCAACTATCCATCAATGAATTGGCAGAAATCCTACAACTTGTCAGATTTATATAATATTAATTATCAAATAATTGTACTCAATTCGATATCAATTCATCCTTTCCGCCGCAACGGAGCGCTTCTTCTCGGTGTTCTCATAGTTCGACTTCACGACCTCCTGGTTCTTCAGGGCCTGGACGAGCGAGAAATATGCCGACTAACACCGTGGTTATTCTATGGTTAAGGTTCATTGTAGCCTAACATTTTTTAGTGCTTGCTAATTTACTGAATATTTTCCGTTATCCGCCTTTATGATCGCACATTTCGTTCATTGGATCACGATCCCGACGATGTACTCCTCGGGCACAAGGCCGAAATAACGGCTGTCGCGGGAGTCCAGAACGTTGTCGCCGCCGAGGAAATACCAATTGTGTTTGAAGGTATATTCATTCAATGGTACCTGCCCAAGGAAGACTTGTCCGCCATTCTCGCTCAGGCGCCTACCAGTCTCATACAATATAGGTCTGCGCCAGGTCCTGTAATTGTCAGCATTGATCTCAATGGTGTCTCCTTTTCTCGGGACGGGCAGCGGTCCGAAATCACGTATCGTCCAGCCAAGCTTTTTGTTCACCTGCATAGCCTTTAAGACAACGCCCGCATCCAACAGAACCGAATCCGGAGTTTCAGACAAGATCCGCTGGTATTTCGGATCACCTATGTGTCCACCTGTCCGGGGATTAACGTAATAGCCATTCTTTATTCTCACCGTATCTCCCGGCACGGCATAGCAACGCTTCAGATACACATAATTTATCCGGAATGAAATCGTGTCCTTGGACCTCGCATAAGGATAGTTCGCAACCACCAGATCCCCCGCTTTGGCTTTCGAGAAACCTGGCAAACGAAACGACGATAATGTCGGTTTCGTGAAATCATAGTCGGTATAGATCCTCGCCCCCATCTTGAGTTTGTTCACCCACACCCGTTCGCCGCTATGAAGCACCGGTTCCATAGACTCCCCTCTCACTATAAAAGAGTCTCCTATCAGAGCCCTGCCAACCAAATGGAGAAGGACAAGCGACAGAGTGGATGTCAGGATAATAAGAGACAGCCTAATAATCTTCCGAATGTTCATCATAGAATTTTTTCGCCCTATTATGAAGATCACGCATCGACATATTCCTATCATTCACTGGAAGGGACAAAGCCTTCCGCGCATAAGACAATGCCTGCTTTGTGTCTCCCCTCTTTTCTTCCATTTCCATCAGCAAAATGTAAGGATACAACCGTGACGGCACCATATTGTGCGAATGAATATAATTACGTTCGGCTTCATCATAATCTCCAAGCGCTTCGAAGTTTTTGCCGATTATGTTGTAGAACATAGGATCCGAGGATATTGACGCACCCTTCATTAAAATCACATTGCTCTCAGAATAACGACATTCCTTATGAAGCGCATAGCCATAATCATAAAGATAACGGAACTTCATTCGGAGCCGCGGGTATAGTTCCGCCAACCTGTCCGCCATACCATCGAAAATTTCAAAGTTTGCGAACCTCCGCTCATCAAGCCATTTGCTCTCAGCCTCTTTTCTGTGTTTGTTTTCCGGCAACCATACCAACATTGATCCAACTGACAGGCAGACAAGTGCCGGGACCAAAATCAGCCTTCCCTTTTTTCCGACTTTCACACTTACTCCTATCGCCGCTCCTAAGAAGACAGCCAAAAGCAATCGTAACTGCCACACAGCCAAAGGATATGAAGCCATCGCGAATGTGCCCCACGCAACGAGCCCAAAGGTCAAGGAAGAATCTGAATGACATAGCATCATCGTTCCGAGAACTATCACAGCCACCGACAACAACAAGCCAAGGATCCCGAACTCCATTCCCATACGAAGATATTCATTGAACGCATATTCGGGGCATCCGGCGATCCTTACCCTCTCTTGACCGCGCTCCTCTGTCTCAAAATATTCCGCCTGCGCATCACCGTATGCCCCGAGAGCTTTCCCGAATCCGTGCCCTGTCAGCGGTTTGTCCGCTATGGCCCGCAGTTCCATCTCCCAAATGTGGAAACGGCCAAGCGCCGAGTCCTTCTTGAGGCAAAACGCTCCCGCACCGACAACAAAGGCCACAGCTACAACAGACAAAATCAACCATTTATGCGATTTAAAATATGACTTTGATTCCGTATTGGTCAAGGCGAAAGCAACAGCAGACACGAGCAGCGCGACAAAACCGGTCCTGCTCATTGATGCGGGCAGGACGACAATGCCCAGACATCCGGAAACAGATGATAGCCAGAATAGTATTCTGTCATACAGGTTTCCGGAGTCACGCCATTTCCACGCGGCAGCAAAAACCACGGCTATGCAGACAGCGAGGAACCCGCCATAAGGACCAGAGTTAGCGAATCCTCCAGTCATAGGGCACATACTGTTATGAGAGACAGCGATCCCAAGCAACTGCATAGTCCCAAGCACCGACTCGTAGGCAAGCCATAGCGACAGCGCAGAGACGACTATGCGTTCAGCCACCTCTCGCCGACAGACAAACAAGGCCAATGAAACTATAAACAACATAGTTAGATACGGAAGTCAGGCATATCATATCTCAGAATTTTCTCCGAATCACTCTCCACAACAAAAATCACATTATTATCTATGTCAATGTCAAATAACAGAGCATTGACAGGTAACTTAATCTCAAGCAAAGGCTCACCTGTCCAACTGAACAAATGAATGGAGGGAGGGGAGCAGATTCCTTGCTCAAAATCTTCCATTTTCGCTCCTACATAAAGGGCCGCAAAAAAGTCTTTGTATGGATGCACGTCATAGTAGGCCCTTGGAGTCAGATCAATACCCTGTCTTTCAATATCACCGATGCTTTGAAGCCTTTCACCTAAAGCCAACGTCTTCGCAAATCTTTTACTTGAGGCATCTAATGAATATAGTTGGATGACATTAAAATATGAACTTACTTCTGCCACTGTTCCGCTTTTATCGTCTATGACAAAAGAAGACGAAAGAAGGTTCTGTTCTGAAGATGAGATCTCATTCAGATAATCCATCGAAGCCGTATGATATTCTCTTCCCAAAGAATCCACCAAAAATCTTTCAAATCCACTGCCATCAGCTTTGGACCTACGACACAGAAAACGGTTTGGAGAAACGTAGAAATAACGGGAGCCAGACCTTGTTGAAAGAGAACGCGACAAGTATCTATAGGCATTTGAAAGGGAATCCTGCGAAACATCAAGCTCAATAAATGACCCGGCATAGTCATAAACTCCGGCCTCACATCCGCCATCTTTTTCATAAAAACTCATCCAGGAGATATAGGGACGATACAGGACTTCTCCAGGACCGGAGCCAATCATCAAGAAGGTGTTTGTCACTTTGGTTTCTTTTCCTAAAGTCACGGTTGACAAGCACCCCTTGGGGGCGGCACAAGACACTAAAAGATAGTCCCCGAAACTCTTGACCCCGTGAATTCCTATTAGCTCCACATCCAATGTATCAGCCTTTCCTAACACATACTTATTTGGAAAGTTCCGCACAAAACTTACATCGTCGAATGCAAAATAGTCCTTATGTTCACACGATGTCAGAATTAACACCAATGCGGTAAGTATAAATAAAATCTTTCTCATGGCTTGCAGAAATTCATCCCTCCTCTATATGTTCCTGGGAGTTCTGTACAAGTTCCACAATAAAGCACAACATCTGAAATATCATCACGAATGCTTTTCCAACATTTTACATACTCACCGTGCTCGGCATCAGACAAAGCCTCAACATTAGCAGTAAAAATCACATCAGGGGATGTTTTCCCATAATGGATCAAAGCCCCAACTAATAGCATTATAAATGCAATAACACTCAGCGAAACTATATTTTTCATAGTAAATAATTATTTAAAGCATACACTTTTTTTACGTCCTCGACCTGGGATTTCTTCACACGTCCCACAATAGATAACCTGATCGGAAGGATCATCATTCACAAGCTTGTAACACTTATTTCCTCCTTCAGGAGTTTCTTCACTCGCAAGCGCATCAACATTCGCAAACATATAAATGTCGATGTCACGATTAGCGACAAGCGTTAAAGCGATAAGGCCTTCTATCAGTAAGAAAGCAGAAGATACAATTAAAATTTTCTTCATATTTTTATACATTAATGTTTTGTTTATTTTTTAAGACCTTTTCAAATACTTTATACAGTTTTTTCCCGTGCAGCGGATTCCCGACAAAAACCGGATGGGCATCATTTCCTAGCAGGAAACTATGAAATCTCCGATCCGATGGAAAATCCTTATTGATTCTGTAAAAGTCTCCATACAAATCGACATATACCGGAAAAGGAAATTTCTGTTCTCTAATTTGATCTTGAACATCCAACTGATCATCTTCTGATGGCGAAAAAAGAATCACGACTTTGCATTTTCCAGATTGCTCAATATCTACAAATCCAGACAAATCATCATTCAAATGATTTATCGCACAAGAGGAGCATTCGTCTTTCCCGTAAAAAACTATCAGCATCGGTTCATCCGTAGTCATTTTGACAGAACGCATATGACCATCCTTTATTTCTGTTAATTCTACCGGCAATGCTATCTCATTAGACATAAATTCCTTCATCTCACGACGCAATGATTGCTGCGAGCAGCCCAACACTGCACACAGTATCACGGCTGACACTGCATTTCTTATTACGATATGCTTCATTTTATATCGCACAAAAGGTTTGACAAGTCATATTTGTACACATTATCATTTAAGTCCACACCATACAGCATATTAGTTTCCTCATCCAAGGATATAACTTTAAGGTTTTCTGATAGTGTAACATCAAACAGGAAGTTTCCGTCCCCACAACTAACGAGAACTGTGCAACATAATAACAGCCCTAAAAATATCTTTGATAGCCGATTCATCTATAACAATTTAACTTACTAGTACTCTCCATCAATTCTTATCGACTTAAGGTATTCGATTTGTTATTCCCAAATTAAGTAATCTGGCAAGGGACATTCGTTGATAGACTCGGATATACGGTCCAAAAAATACATCTTTCCTTTTGAATGATCAATGTCAAACGATGAAGCAGGGAAAGGCACCAACAGTTCACAGATTGGATCTCCGTTCCAAGAGAAAAACTGAAGTCGGGGCAGTTTTTCTTCTTTATACTGTTCTTCTTCAGTGGCATCATAATACAAGGCAGCAAAATAACTATCATAAGCATTTATATGTACATATTGATCTCTTATCAGATCATCTCTCTCCGCTGCCAACTGTTCAATAGACATCAAATGCTTTCCAATAATGATTGTCCGAGCGAAATCGTCATACAATGAATACAACTGTATTGAATTCTGCTGAAGTCCTGCCTCCACCACAAGTTGACGCTCTGAATCAAATGCCACTAATGTTGACAGAACATTAATATCATCTGGATTCTTTACGCTAACCTTATTCAGAAACTTGAGGTGCTCAGGTACGTCATTAACCCCATTCACATTTAATAAAGATCTGATTCTGCTTTTGAAATCATCCGCAGCAGAAGTTATCAAAAACAGGGAATCGTTGCAATAACAAGCACGCGGAATCTCTAGCGGGGCTCTTTCAATAATCAGGTCAAACACCGTATGCTCCTGTTTGAAAGACTCCGATAAATCAATGCGAATCAGATTATTCTGTCCATCAAAAGTATAAGAATAAAGTTTATCACCAAAGGTCCTGAGACCAAGAGCTCCAAAACTTTTAGCACCTCTTAACTCACCGTTCGCCCTTCCCTTTTTTAAGGCGTTACCGATAAAGGCACCATCATCCAGACTATAAGCTGATATATACTTATCCCTATCCGAAGATGAAGCCAACAGCAACAATCTATTTTTGACTGCGATATCTATCACGCCTACAGCTTCTACTGAAAAACTTCTACATTCTGAAAGAGAATCATTTTTAGGAAAATTCTCTACGACAATTCTTTGAGGAAAAGAAACTGTCGTGGTAGATTTATTCTCACAAGAAGTTAATATTACTCCTATAATAGCAATAAATTTGTACCAATATTTCATTTCTTACATATGTCAGGTAATGCCCAAAAAGATGCCTTATGATCGTATTGCATACTGCAATTTCCACAATCTCGGACAGAATAGCCTTCCTTATAAAAATAATCATTATGACAAGTAAGAATGCCTGACGAACTCTCCTCGTTCGACAAAGCCTCTACATTCGCATTAAACAAAACATAAGGATCATTAACGATAAGTTTACTTGTCACAAATAATCCACCAATAAAAAGGATGGAAACAAATGAAATCAAACAATGCTTTTTCATATTAGTGCTATTTATACGCTCCCTAATGAGCGATTACCGTACAAAAATAATCATTTTTCTCTTGAGAGCATTCACGCCCTTAAGGGAAATCCAGCAAATAATCACCACCATTGCAGGCCGCTCCTATGATCGACCGCAAGTCCTCACCCACATCAAATGAGATCCTCTCAGGTCTCTCCTTACGACTTTAGATATTCAATACTGTACTCCCGAATATGGTCTTCCTCATCGACCGTCAATAAGGATCCGGTCTTACTGTCGATGTCATATTTGGTAATATTCAAAGGCAATGGTATTCGGAACAATGGACTGCCATCCCAGGCATAGCCGTGGATTTCCTTTGTCGTCCCACTCACACGTTCATCGGTGTACATAACAGAGAAGTAACTATCATTCAATGACAAACCTGTATGATAAGTGCATAATTGAGGCGACTGCTTTTCAAGGACACGGATGTCAGGCATAGTCTTTCCATAGCACAATGTGTAACCGCCATCGCCCTCAACAGGATATACCTGAACAAGATTCAACAGACACATCGCCTCAACAATAAGATGACGAGAGCTGTTATAACCAACTGCTCCTGAAAACAAATTAATATTATAGCCATCATTATTGCTTATCTGACAGGAGTTTAACTTGAGCATTGGCTGGCTCATACTTTCTGTTCCTTCGACATTCCGGACATAACGTTCCAAACAAGTGCCATTCTGAACCATTCGCTTCATAAAGCAACGGGATCCGTCCAAAGGCAGCGCCGTGAAGAGTTCCTCCCCGCTTTTAAACTCACGTTCTTTTAAAACAAGATCTTTATTCATAATGGACTCTGAAAGATTCACCTCTACAAGACGGTCAGAATACCGGTCCACAAAACGCATCATATATGAACCAGATTCGTTATCCAGGCTCAGAGAACTTCCGAATAATGGAAATAACAATTCTTTCGGTCCTCGTCCCTTGGTGAAAAAGTCTCCTTTGCGCTCCAGACAATGGCGATCGTACAAGTGAAGCAACCGGTCCGTCCCCAAAGTCGTGACAACCAACAAAGAGTCGCAATAACGGGCTCCGATAATCCCCATCAAGTCAAGATCTATTTCCCTTGGCTTGAGTCCGGAAAGAGAAATCTCATAGAAATCACTTTCCTCCACTGTGACAACCTTATCCAACGAAGGGCAGTATGAATCACTACAACCAGTGGCCAATAGTAATATGGCCAACATAATAGCATAAATTGATCTCATTTGTTATTATCAAATTACAAGTTTATTTGAGGCATCTTCTTTACGGCTTTCCATCGCCCCAAGCGCTATTCCCACAAATATCGGAAAAATATTTCCACAAATACCGGTTTTTTTACATCTTTGCATCCAACCACCAGTACTCATACGCAACGTTCACCAAGCCGCAAGATAGCTGCAAGGCAAAGCCTAAAGCAGATAATACAGCGTTCTTAACAAACTACTTATTAAATGGTTAGAGCACCATACGGTAACTTATTTCAGCTTGTACAACACCAAAATCGGATTCGAATCTTCCGTCACATCCGGAACCAATGTCCGCAACTCGTCGTAATAAATCGGGTTGTGCTTACTTGGATAAATAGAATATACCAATTCTTCGTTAGCCGTCACACACAAGAGAGACGAAAAATCCACAAGCAAATCCGAAACATTCAAGTAAGAAAATACCTCAACCGCTGATGTCTTAAGGTCTAAAACACCATAATAGGCGGAGACATATTTATCCTGGACGGTCGACGAGAACCGGAAAAAGCAATACTTGTCAGACAGCCGGATATTGTTCAAACCTCCCAAATAAGAGCCCGAACCAACTAAAGCATCATATTCCTCGCAGGACATATTCATTATTTTTGAATATGGCAATGTCCGCTCTCCGAAATCAAATTCAATGTAAGGGCGCGCTTCCGTTCCCTCCAGTGAATACAGGACGTTTGATAGAGGGAAGTAGAAATATTCCTTCCCGGCCCAAGAGGTGAAGCCAGAGCTTAAAGACACCGGGAAAGGCTCCTTTGTCGGGAAAAAGCCTTTCAAAAGGTGATCCATTTCTTCATTGACAAGAATGAGGCTGTTATTGTCTGGATTCTTAAGGTAGGAGTAATAAAGCCAGAAGCCATCCTTTGTCCTTGCGAAGACGTTCGAGCTGAAACCCGTCGCAACCTCTTTCAAGAGCTCGCCGGTCAGGTCATATTCAAGCATCACCTGCTTGACCCTATCCCAAATCCAGACCGTTCCGTTTTCTTTGTCAAAGCACATATCATCAAGCGAGACATATTCTTTTGGTCCATTGCCCAGACACCCGATCCTGCGGATAAACTTGCCATCAGTCCCAAACAGCCAGACAGCGCGCATCCGTTTGTCCAGAATCACTATGTGGTTGTCGTCCATCTCAAGTTTGTCAATCTCGCCAACGAGTGCGTCGCCGACAGTCTCAAGGGGAATGACTTTCTCGAGATCAGCAATTTGACAGGCATCGAAATATTTATCTGATTCCGAGACATCGACTTTCGCAACGATTTCAGCATTAGTCACAGCCTTTTGCCGACCTTCCCTACAGGACGGCAGCAAAACAATCAGAATTAGAATCGCTGATAGTGATAGTACCTTTAATCCGTTCAGTTTCATATAGTGTAGATTTTGGGCTACAAAGTTCGGTAGAAAAGTTGGTTATACAATGAAAAATAGTTTCACTTTTGACAAATATAATTCCCTAATCCTTAATTAGTTTAAAGTGGGTTGAAATTCATCTTCTCATTTTTACGCCAATTAAGACACTAATTATCAATCACTTAACCAAAAGTATAAAGCATCGCATTCAGGTGTGTAAATCTGTTCGCACCTGGAGTACCAACTCGATCATTGTCAAGCGCATGCGGTTCCAGGTGCGCGGAGGTTTTCACACCTGGAAGTCTTAGGTGCCAATAGAACGCCCTGTAGCGAAACCACCAACTCTCAGGTGTGCAAATCTGTTCGCACCTGGAGTGTAGCGAAACCACCAACTCTCAGGTGTGCGAATCCGCCCGCACCTGGAGTACCAACTCAATCATTGTCAAGCCGATGCGGTTCCAGGTGCGCGGAGTTTTTCACACCTGGAAGTCTTAGGTGCCAATAGAACACCCTGTAGCGAAACCACCAACTCTCAGGTGTGCGAATCCGCTCGCACCTGGAGTGCCAACTCTATCACTGTCAATCGGATGCGGTTCCAGGTGCGCGGAGGTTTTCACACCTGGAAGTCTTAGGTGCCAATAG
>ENA-UOJC01003985-UOJC01003985.1-human-gut-metagenome-genome-assembly--contig:-C104-NODE-3985-length-13084-cov-8.573567_pt1 | contig 13084 bp, 12 predicted proteins | sample MGYA00242339_ERZ723886 | MGnify/ENA metagenome assembly ERZ723886 | reverse complement strand
CTTCTACAACGCGCTCGACAGCCACACACAGTCTCTGCTCAATGTGCCGCAGGACGAGATCATCATTGCGGACTATTACACCACCAAAACACTCTGGTCGTGGTTCAACATGACCACCCCGCCCGTGGACAGCGGCGCGCCCGACATCACAGTGGACGGTCTTCCCCTCGCCCGCGTCATGCTGGGCGACGTGAACACGCTCGACGAGCTGCGCGCGCTGCTGTGCGAGCACGTCAGCGCGGAGCTTGCCGACGAATGGCTCGCCACAGGCCGCTTTGTGGAGTCCGACGGCGCGCTCTACGCGGCGTGTGCCGACCGCGGCAGCGACATCACCATCGACACCGAGAGCTATCTGGTCGCGTGGAACGGCGATGCCGGCGAGATCATGCAGACCATCACCCGTCGGGAATGGAATGACGAAACCGGCGATTTTGTGCCTGTTCCCGGAAGCGAGGCTTATTACGGCTACCCCTTTATCACGATGAACCGCCACGCGGTGTTCTCCGCATTCCCCTGCCCCTACTGAAAAAGCGCATAAAAAAGCGGAGACTGTTCGACAGTCTCCGCTTTTTTCTATGCGTTTCAATCGACGTGCTCGCTCGCGCGCATGGCGAGGATGGTGCGCTCGATGAGGGTATCGAGATCCCAGCCGAGCATCTCCGCGCCGCGCTCGATGACCTCGCGCGAGCAGCCGGCGGCGAACTTTTTGTCCTTGTACTTCTTCTTGACGGACTTGACCTCAAGGTCGTCCACGCTCTTGCTCGGGCGCATGAGGGCGACCGCGCCGATGAGGCCGGTCAGCTCGTCGGCGGCAAAGAGGACCTTCTCCATCTCGTGCTGCGGCTCGGGCAGGCCGTCGAAATGCAGGCCGTAGCCGTGGCTGGCGGTCGCGCGGATCAGGCGCTCATCCAGTCCCTTTTCCCGCATGATCTCCTGCGATTTGATGCAGTGTTCGTCGGGATACATCTCAAAGTCAAGGTCGTGCAGGAGACCCACGGTCTCCCAGAAGTCGGCCTCGTCGCCGTAGCCCAGTTCATTTGCGTACCAGCGCATCACGTCGCCGACGATCTGACCGTGCTTGAGGTGAAATTCACCCTTGTTGTACTCGTTGAGCAGGTCCCATGCCTGCTCTCTGGTCAATGCCATAACAATGCCTCCTCAGGGATTTTCGTCCGTAAAGTGGACGTGGTTGAAAATGTGGTCGGAGCAGAAGCAGTGATAGCCCGCGCACTTCGAGCAGTAGCGGAACTGCAGCTCCGGATTCGTGACATCGGTGCGGCCGCAGACTGCGCACTTGTGGCGGTAGCCCTGGCTCTGCTGCTCGCGCTGCGTCTGGCGGACGGCGTTGTGGAAGTGCGCCGCCTGCTTGGTCCGCGTCTGCTCCCGCTTGGCAAAGCGCCCCAGCTCCGGCGCGAAGAACACAAAGAAGTTCAGCAGCGCCACGAGCGGCAGCACCACGCCGATCCAATAGCGGGAGGCGGCGCAGAAGAAGATGATGTACGCGAAGTAGCACGCGTCCAGAATGGCCATCCACTTGATCTTGACCGGAATGAAGAAGAACAGCAGCACCTGCGCGTCGGGATAGAGCGTGGCGAAGGCGAAGAACATGGCAAAATTCACATAGGTCGCGCCCGCCACCTGCCAGTCGTACCCGGTGATCAGACTCGTGATGACCGCGCCGAGCGCCGTGAGGAGCACGCCGCTGAGGTAGTAGATGGTGAACTTCGCCGTACCCCACTCGCGCTCGAGCGTCGAGCCGATCCAGTAATAGAAATAGCAGCTCACCAGCAGCCAGAAGGGTCGCGTGTCCGTCGGCAGAAAGCTGAAGGACAGCAGCCGCCAGAGCTGCCCCTGCTTGAGGCCCGCCCAGCTGAAGCTGAGAATGGAATAGAACGAGGTATTGTTGAGCGAGGAAAACAGGGAGAGCAGATAGAAGGCGATGTTGCCGATGACGATGTAGAGCATCAGGTTCGGAATGCCGAAGTTCGGATGCAGCACGCAGAAGCGGTCGATGCGGCGGCGCAGAGAATTCAAGGTCGATCCCTCCGATCGTGAAAATAGCTTATCCTGCATTGTACCCTATGCGGCGGAAAAAGTCATTACCAAATTATAAATTCCGCGAAAATGCCCGCCGCGCGGCGGGAATTTTTCGGCTCAGTAGTGATATTTTCTCCGCTTCGCGGCAAGGAGCGAAACGGTGACGAGCAGCGTGAGCGATTCCGCGGCGGTGACGGCGAGCCAGATGCCGTTGATGTCCAGCCACCTCGGCAGCAGCAAGATCGCCGCGACCTGAAACACCAGCGTCCGCAGGAACGAAATGAGCGCGCTGTCCGTGCCGTCGTTCAACCCGGTGAAGAACGCCGAGCCGAAGATGTTGAAGCCGAAGACGAGGAACGAGACGGAGTAGATGCGCAGGGCGTTGACCGTCATATCGTGCAGCGCCGCGTCGTAGCCCACAAAGAGGTCGGCGATAGGGCCGGCAAGGGTCACGGAAGCGCCGGTCATGACGAGGCTCACGAGCACGGTGATGATCAGGCTCTTGCGCAGGAGGCTTTTGAGCTCCGCATGGTTTTGTGCGCCGTAGTGGTAGCCGACGACCGGCGTGACGGCGATGGAATAGCCGAAGAAAAATGCCTTGAAGATGAAGTCGACGTACATCAGAACGCCGTAGGCGCTCACGCCGTTCTCACGCGCGATCGCCATGAGCTGAATGTTGTAGAGAATGCCGACAAGCGAGCCGGAGAGATTGCTCACCATCTCGCTCGAGCCATTACAGCAGGCCCGCCAAAGCGCACGCAGGTCAAAGCACGGCCGTCCGAGCCGCAGCGGCGTGTCGTTCTCGCGCAGGAAGTAGGCGAGCGGAATGGCCGCACCGACCGCCTGCGAAAGGGCGGTGGCGAGCGCCGCGCCCGCAAGTCCGAACGGAAGGACATAGACGAGCAGGAAGTCGAGCACCACGTTCGTCAAGCCCGCGAACACCGTCACCTTCAGCCCGAAGCCCGGCTTTTCCGCCGTGGCAAGGAAGCTCTGAAAGCTGTTTTGCAGCATGAAGAGCGGCAGCGAGACGAGCAGGATGCGCCCATAGAGCACGCAGTCGTCGATGGTCAGCTCCGTCGCGCCGACGGCATAGGAGATCGGTCGGATGAACACGAAGAAGACCGCGGCGAGCACCGCGCCGCCGACCGCCAGGATCGCGACGAGCATCGAGAAGATGCCGTTCGCCTCCTTCGTCTTTCCCTCGCCGAGGGTCTTGGCGATGAGGGCGCTGCCGCCGGTGCCGACCATGAAGCCGAAGGCGGAGAGCGCCATGAGCACGGGGAAGATGAGGTTGAGCGCGGCGAAGGCGTTCTTGCCCACGCAGTTGGAGACAAAGAAGCCGTCCACGATGCTGTAGACCGAGGTGATGATCATCATGACGATGCTGGGCATCGTGAAGCGCAGGAGCTTTTGGTAGGTAAAATGATCGGAAAGCGTGATCCGCAAGGCGTTCTGCCTCCTTTCTGTCCGGCTTTTGCGGCAGTTAACTGAAGAAATCTCCGTTGAACTCCCGCAGGAGAAGACTCTGATAGTCGCGGACACACAGCACCACGTCGGGCTGATAGGCCGCGATGTAGTCGCTCAGGCTCTGCACCGTGTAGTGGCGCAGGTCGACCGAGCGCAGCTCGTTGAAGCTGTAGTAGGCAAGGCACTCCACCGGATTGGTGAAGCTGTCGCCGAAGATCAGGGCGTTGGGAAGCTCGGGGCGGTCGGTTCGGATGACCGTCTCGGCGATGTCGCCGCCCATGTAGAGGCCGTAGGTCAGCGGCTCGGCGTCGCTGCCCGGAAGCGCGTAGACCGTGGCCCCCGCCGCCGCGCCGTTATCGAAGCGGGTGAAGGGGATGTCCTCGGCGAACGAGGCCGTGAGGAGCTTTTCATCGTTGCCGCGCAGGCCGAGCAGCTTGCGCGTGCGCGAGCCCATGTAGGGATTGGGCAGCGCGGAGAAGGTCACGTCCGTCCCCTCCTCGGGAACGCGGAGCGCGCAGCCGTCCGCCGCGAGCCGTTCCGCCGCCGCACGGTAGGTCACATACGCGCCGCGCAGGCCGTAGTGGTTGTCCACCTTTGAGCTGAACTCCGGCAGATGGCCCTCGGCATCAAAGATCTCTCCCATGTCCACATAGGCGATGCCCCGCGCCTCCATGGCCTCGCGGAGCGCCGCGCGCTCCGCGGCGGTGTAGGCGGCGCGGTTTTCGAGGTAGGCGGGATATGCGTCCTCGTAGTAGGCGTACTGGCAGGGCACGGCGAGATAGCAGTAGTATCCCCCGTAAGCCTCGATCTGATCGCGCAGCGCGGCGTTGTCCGCCGCCACGGTGTCGGCCTCGCGCACGATATCCTCGGCGGTGTCGGGCATGGTGTAGAGTTCCTCGAGCAGCGCGTCGGGCGTGACGACGACCTCGTTCACCACAGGACGGTGAAAAAGATTCAGGTCGCACCAGGTCACCGCGCGGAGCGCGGCGGTGCGCCAGGCGGCGTAGTCGCAGAACATAGTCTCCAGTTCGCCGAAGACCTTTCCGTTTGCGATGCTCTCGACGCTGATCTCGGGGAAGGCGGAGAGGTTGCGGTTTTCGTAGTAGGAGTAGCGCTCCTTCGGCAGCAGGATGGTCGCGGCCATCAGGACCAGGAGCGTGCCGGAAAAGAGCAGGACCATCACCCACTCGCTGAATTTTTTCATAGCGGCGCCTCCTCTCAGAACCGGAAGTAGATGAAGGGATTGAACGATCCCGTAACGAGCTTGCAGTATGAGCACGCCAGCAGCGCCATCGCCGCGAGCTTCGGGCCCCACGTCAGCACGGCGCGGGCGGGCGCGGCGTCCCGCTTTTGAAGCGCCGTCTCCAGCCATTGCTTCACCGGCAGCGCGGCGATGCAGCAGCACAGCAGCTCCGGCCAGAACTCCAGCGCGTAATAGACGACGCGGCTGCCGCACCACACGCCGCTGCTGCCGAACATGGCGGCGAAGTAAGCCGCCGCAGCCGTGAGCGTCTCGGCGCGGAAGAGCACCCAGCTGAATACGACCAGCACCATCGCGTAGGCGTGGCGCACGAGCGACGGCAGATGCTCCAGAGCCTTGCCCCAGAGGAGCTTTTCCCCCACGAGCAGCACAAAGAACCAAAGTCCCCAGGCGATGAAATTCCAGCTCGCGCCGTGCCACATTCCGGTCAGGAACCAGACGACGAAGAGGTTCCACACATTGCGCGCCCTCGAGCAGCGGTTTCCGCCGAGCGGGATATACACATAGTCGCGGAACCATGTGGAAAGTGAAATGTGCCAGCGCCGCCAGAACTCCGTGACGCTCCGCGCGATGTAGGGGTAATTGAAATTCTCCAAAAAGTGGAAGCCGAACATTCGCCCGAGGCCGATGGCCATATCGGAATAGGCAGAAAAATCGAAGTAGATCTGGAAGGTGTACGCCACCGCGCCCAGCCACGCGAAGAGCACCGAGGGCATAACGGCGGCAAAGGCCGCATCCGCGATCCGCGCCACGGCGTTCGCCAGCAGCATCTTTTTGCCAAGGCCGAAGAGAAAGCGCACCGCGCCGGCGGAGAATTCGGAGACGGACTCATGCCGCTCGTCGATCTCCTCCGCGACGGTGGTGTAGCGCACGATGGGACCGGCGACGAGCTGCGGAAAGAAGGCGATGTAAAGCGCGAGCTTGAGCGGGTCGCGCTGCACCGCGGCGTCGCCGCGGTACACGTCGATGACGTAGCTCAGGCCCTGAAAGGTGAAGAAGGAGATGCCGATGGGCAGCGTTACCTGCGGCACCGGAACGACCGGCAGCAGAGCGTGGAGCATCTCGCCGAAGAAGCCCGCGTACTTGAACCAGCCCAGCAGCGCAAGCCCCAGCACCACGGCAAGCGTCATGCCGAGCCGCCGCGTCCTTGGGCGGTGCGCCGGTCCCGCCAGCAGCCCGCCGGCGTAGTTGATGGCGATGGAGAGCAGCATGAGCAGCAGAAATTTCGGCCCGCCGCAGGCATAGAACGCCAGCGAAAAGGCCAGCAGGATAAGGTTTCTCAGATAGCGGCAGCGCCGCGGCACAAGGAAATACAGGACAAGCAGGCACGGCAGGAAAAAGATCAGAAAGCTGGCGCTGCTGAATACCATGACACTCTCTCCCCTCTTGAAAATGAGCAAAAAAAATCCGGTCCCTTTTTTGACCGGACGCATCCGACATCTTCTCAACCGCTGCGGCTGCGGCCGCAGGTTCTCCGATGACTCTCGCATTTCTTGCTGTGGCTATTGTAGCATAAGAAAGGGCAAAGTCAAGCATTTGCACAAATTCTTGAAATATCTGTTGACATCACATGGGAATCCGGGTAGAATAATTTCAGCAAATACCAGACAAGTTCATACTTCATCAAGAGTGGTGGAGGGAACGGCCCGATGATACCACGGCAACCTGCAGCGCAAGGTGCCAAATCCGTCGAACGAATCGAAAGATGAGGGAAAGCAAAAAGTTTTCGCACTCGACCGATTCGGCCGAGCGCTTTTTTTGTGCTCCCGCGAGAAAAGAAAGGAAAGAAGAATCATGGCAAAGCGTTTATTCACCTCCGAGTCCGTCACCGAAGGGCATCCCGACAAGATCTGCGACCAGATCTCCGACGCGGTGCTCGACGCCATTCTGGAAAAGGACCCCAACGGCCGCGTCGCCTGCGAGACGACCGTCTCCACCGGCCTTGTCCACATCATGGGCGAGATCACGACGAGCTGCTACGTCGATATCCCCAAGATCGCGCGTGAGGTCATCCGCTCGATCGGCTACGACCGCGCGAAATACGGCTTCGACTGCGACACCTGCGGCATCATCACCAACATCGACGAGCAGAGCGGCGACATCGCCATGGGCGTCGATAACTCCTATGAGAACAAGGAAAGCGGCGCGAGCGACCTCGACAACGGCGCGGGTGACCAGGGCATGATGTTCGGCTACGCCTGCGACGAAACGCCGGAGCTGATGCCGCTGGCCATCTCACTCTCGCACAAGATGGCCAAGCGCCTGACCGAGGTTCGCAAGCAGGGTCTTGTGGACTATCTGCGTCCCGACGGCAAGACGCAGGTCACGGTCGAATACGACGAGGCCGGCAAGCCCAAGCGCATCGACACCGTGGTCGTCTCCACGCAGCACGCGCCTGAGGCGGAACTGGAGACCATCCGCCGCGATATGATCGAGCTGGTCATCAAGCCCACCATCCCCGCGGGCCTGCTCGACGGCGAAACGAAAATTTATGTCAACCCGACCGGCCGCTTCGTCATCGGCGGCCCGCAGGGCGACAGCGGTCTGACGGGCCGCAAGATCATCGTCGATACCTACGGCGGCAGCGCCCCGCACGGCGGCGGCTGCTTCTCCGGCAAGGACCCGACGAAGGTGGACCGCTCCGCCGCCTACGCCGCGCGCTGGATCGCCAAGAACATCGTGGCTGCCGGTCTTGCGTCGAAGTGCCAGGTGCAGCTCGCCTACGCCATCGGCGTGGCGCATCCCGTGAGCGTGCTCGTCGAGACCTTCGGCACCGGCACAGTCGCCGATACGAAGCTCGAGGAGGCCGTCGAGAAGGTCTTTGACCTGCGCCCGACCGCCATCATCCGCGACCTTGACCTGCGCCGCCCGATCTACCGTCAGCTCGCCGCCTACGGTCACATGGGCCGCGAGGAGCTGGGCGTCGCGTGGGAAAAGTGCGACCGCGTGGAGGCACTCCGCGCCGCGCTGTAAGCCTCGCGCACAAGAAAATACCGTTTCCCGAAGGGTTCCGCCGCGTACACGGCGGGACCCTTTTGCGTCCTCGCGCATAGACTGAAACGCAGGCGTATCGTCTGCGCTTCGGCGGCACACCGCCGAAAAATCAAGGAGGGTGATCGCTATCAATCGTTATCAGGGTAATTGCGGCAACAACTGCGGCTGCGACCAGCAGTGCTGCCCGCGTCCGTTCCCGCCTCCCCCGCCGCCTCCGTATCCGCCCTACGGCGTGATCGGGCCGACCGGTCCGCAGGGCGTGCAGGGCATTCAGGGCGTTCCCGGTCCCATCGGTCCCACGGGGCCGCAGGGCGTGCAGGGTCTGCAAGGCCCGCAGGGTCCTGCCGGTCCGGCGGGCGCGCAGGGAGCACAGGGTCCCACGGGTCCTGCCGGCCCGCAGGGTCCGCAGGGCGCACAGGGGGCGCAGGGTCCCGCCGGCGCGACCGGCGCGGTCGGTGCTGCTGGCCCCGCCGGTGCTGTCGGTCCTGCCGGTCCCATCGGACCCACCGGGCCTACCGGCCCGCAGGGTCCTGTCGGTGCTGACGGTCCGCAGGGGCCTGTCGGCCCCACCGGCCCTGCGGCGACGATCAGTCCCGCGGCGGCGGTCGCAGACACCACCGATCCCGGCAACACGGCGGCTCAGCTCAACGCGCTGCTCGCCAGTCTGCGCGCGGCGGGTCTGCTCGCCACCTGAGAGAAGAAAAGCAACGCGGCGCGGAAATTCCGCGCCGCCTACATAGCATGGGAGGGATATTCGCTTTGAAGGTATGCGTTTACGCCATCTGCAAAAATGAGTCGCAGTTCGTTGACCGCTTCATGGACTCAATGTCCGAGGCCGACTATGTCTGCGTACTCGACACCGGCTCAAGCGACGACACCGTAAAAAAGCTCCGCGCACGTGGAGCCATCGTGGGCGAGACGGTCGTCTCGCCGTGGCGCTTCGACACGGCGCGGAATGAGTCGCTGGGGCTCATTCCCGCCGACGCGGACATCTGCTGCGCCATCGATCTCGACGAGCAGTTCCACCCCGGCTGGCGCGCCGCGCTGGAGCGCGCATGGCAGCCGGACACCACCCGCGCCCGCTACCGTTACACCTGGAGCTTCCGCCCCGACGGCAGCGAGGGCATGGTGTTCTGGGCGGATAAAATTCACAAAAACGGCTGCTACCGCTGGGCAAGTCCGGTGCATGAGACGCTTGTCTACACCGGCGAGGGAGCGGAGCGCTTCGTGGACGCGGCCGGCGTGCAGCTCGACCATCACCCCGACGAAACGAAGTCCCGCGGGCAATATCTTCCGCTGCTGGAGCTGGCCGTTCGGGAGGACCCGCAGAACGACCGAAACTGCCACTACCTCGGGCGGGAGTATATGTTCCGCGGCGAGTGGCAGAAGGCCATTGAAACGCTCGCGCGGCACCTGACGCTGCCCTCCGCCGTCTGGGCGGACGAACGCTGCGCGTCGATGCGCTACATCGCCCGCTGCCTGCGCGCGCTTGAACAGGACGATTCGGCGGAGCGCTGGCTGCACCGCGCCGTCGCGGAGGCGCCGCACCTGCGCGAGCCGTACATGGACTACGCGCAGTTCCTCTACGCGCAGGAGCGCTGGTATGGGCTGGTCGATGTGCTGCGCGCCGCGCTTGCCATCACCGAGCGCCCGCGCACCTACATCTGCGAGGCGGACGCCTGGGGAAGTCTGCCCTACGACCTGCTCTCGCTGGCATATGCCCACCTCGGCGACGCGGAAAACGCCGCCGATGCCTGCCGGAATGCCGTCGAGCGCTCGCCGCAGGAGGAGCGGCTGCGGAAGAATCTTGCCCTCTTTGAGCAAATGCGCGAGCGGTGACGCTCGCGCATTTCTTCGTTCTGTCTATTCCGTCTTTTTGTCCGCCGCAGACCCGCTGTTCGGGTACTGCTTGGCGGAATAGGGATTCTTGTTCTCCCGCGGCTCGTCGCGGCGGCTGCCGCAGTCGCTCGCCCAGCCGATGACGAGCATCCAAACGATCAGCCCGCCGATCCAGAGCGCGAGCGCGAGCCCCGCCCACCAAAGCGGCCAGCCGCGCCAACGGTGCAGCGCAAATAAAAGCGCCGCAGGGATGACGCCCTCCCAATTCAGCAGCAGATTGAGCAGCAGACAGAGGAAAAATCCGCCGCTGCGGCGGGTCCTACGCATGGCTCACACTCCCTTCACGCGGATGCGGCAGGCTTCGCTTTATAGATCCTCGCCGCAGTTGGGACAGCAGCTCGGCATCCTGCCGCAGACATTGTAAAGCCCGTACCCGCAGTGCGGGCAGCGGTAAAAGAGAAACATTTGAATAAGCGACACAGCGAGCACAGCTCCCGCTATCTTCGTGCTGAAAAAGCTGACCGCAATGGCCAGCACAAAGCCGACGATCAGCGCCTCAAGGCTCCGCTTGTGCTTCATACCTGCTTCCTCCTTTCCTTTTCTCCTCACGCACTATGAGTTCATTTTGATTTTACCATATCCGTCCGCTCCTTGCAAGCGCGGCCCTTGCATTTTCCCGCGCGGTATGATACATTGTATTCACTTTTGAAATTTGGGAGCATCACGATGGAGCTTTGCGACCTTTACCTCAAATACATGAACGCGCTGTGCGAGGGTACGCTTGCCGCGCCCGAGGGCATTGCCCTCAGCGGCGAAACGCCCGAGGCGCGCGCGATGAGCCTGCAGGCCGCGCTGAAAAACGTCAGCGTGCCGGACTTCGTGCGCCGCTGCGCCCGCGCGGCGGGCGACGCGCTGCCGGACGGTCTGTTAGACGGCTTCCATGAGGAGGACTTCGCCCGCGCGCTCTTCGCGCGCATGGCGCTCGGCGGCGCGCCGCAGCCGGAGGAGCCGCCCGCTCCCGCCGGGGAGGCGGACGAGCCGGCCCCCGATCCCGACGCGGGCAAGCACGCCTTCGAGGTGTTCTGCGACTGCCTGATGCTCGACGAAAACCTCATCGCCTACCTCATCGACGTGCTCAAGGCGAACGACCGCGCGGGCTTCTACAAGCTTTCGCAGGTCACGACGCATCTCGACCTCGACCCCGATGAATTTCTCTACTGGCTCGCCCACCGCGAGGACTACGCCGAGACGGACGAGGAACGCGCCTGCGCCGTCATTCTGGACGCCTGCCTCGACCGCCTGCGCGCGGAGGGGCAGATGGACGTCGCGGCGGCGCTGCTCTCCGGCGACCGCATGACCTTCGACGCCCTGCGCTGCGAGGCCCCCGAGCTGCGCCAGCTCCCCGTCGCGACCTATGTGTGGTTCGAGAAAAACTACCTCGACCGCGACTACCCGCTGCGCTTCGTCCTCAGGTGCAACGGCGTGGATTTTCCCGAAACACTGAAAAAGGAGCCTTGATATGACAGCCTCTGATATTTACCAAGCCCTCGGCGTGAGCGGGGAGGTCCTCGCCTACGGCGAAAAAATACTCGAAACGCTCCGCCCCCGCTTCGCGGAGATCGACGCGCGCGCGGAGATCAATCAGGCGAAGGTGCTCGCCGCGATGCAGAAGAACCGCGTCAACGCCACGCACTTCGCCGCCTCGACCGGCTACGGCTACGACGACGAGGGCCGCGACAATCTGGAGCGCGTCTACGCCGACGCCTTCCACACCGAGGCCGCGCTGGTTCGTCCGCAGATCACCTGCGGCACCCATGCGCTCGCCGTCGCGCTGAGCGCGAACCTGCTGCCCGGCGACGAGCTGCTCGCCATCTCCGGCAAGCCCTACGATACGCTCGAGGAGGTCATCGGCATCCGCCCCTCGCCCTGCTCGCTCGCCGAATACGGCGTAAGCTACCGGCAGGTCGATCTGCTCGACGACGGCAGCTTTGATCTTCCCGCCATCCGCGCCGCCATCTCGGCGAAAACGAAGCTCATCCACATCCAGCGCTCCAAGGGCTACCAGCCGCGTCCGACGCTCTCGGTCGCGCAGATCGGCGAGGCCATCGCTGTCTGCCGCGCGGTCAAGCCCGATGTGACGATCATGGTCGATAACTGCTACGGCGAGTTCGTCGAGACGGTCGAGCCGAGCGACGTCGGCGCGGACATGATCGTCGGCAGCCTCATCAAGAACCCCGGCGGCGGTCTTGCGCCCATCGGCGGCTACATCGCCGGTACGCAAAAGTGCGTGGACCGCTGCGCCTACCGTCTCTCCGCGCCCGGGCTCGGGCAGGAGGTCGGCGCGAACCTCGGGCTGATGCCCTCGCTCTATCAGGGCTTCTTCCTCGCGCCGAACGTCGTCTCCGGCGCGGTCAAGGGCGCGGTGTTCACCGCCGCCGTGTACGAGTCCCTCGGCTTCCGCGTCGTTCCCGCCGCAAGCGAGGAGCGGCACGACATCATCCAATGCGTCGAGCTGAAAAGCCCCGAGGGGATGCTCGCCTTCTGCAAGGGCATCCAGTCCGCCGCACCGGTGGACAGCTATGTGGACCCCGTCCCCGGCGATATGCCCGGCTACGATTCGCAGGTCATCATGGCGGCGGGTGCGTTCGTGCAGGGCAGCTCCATCGAGCTGTCCGCCGACGGCCCCATCCGTCCGCCCTACGCGGTTTACTACCAGGGCGGCCTGACCTGGTACCACGCCAAGCTCGGCGTGCTGCTCTCGCTGCAAAAAATGCTTGACGCAGGGCTGGTCACACTGCCCTGACTCTATATTGTCAGGAGGGTCTTGCTATGCTGATCCGAAGGACTCCCCTCACCAACCGTCATTTCCGGCGCAGACCCCCGCCGGAGACTGTCCGTTTTTTGATCTCAAAATACTGACAGATATAAAGGAGTTTGACAATTCTATATGTGGTTCTGGCTTTCTCTCATCGCGCTGCTCTGCTGGAGCGGCAGCGACCTCTTTTCCAAAATCGGCTGCCGCGACGAGGACGACCGTCTCAGCCATCTCAAGATGGTCATGGCAGTCGGCGTCGTCATGGGCCTGCACGCGGCGTTTGAGATCTTCGTCGGCGGGACGGAGATCAGCTTTTCTATCATCCTCACCTACCTGCCCGTGTCGCTGCTCTACATCGGTTCGATGACGCTCGGCTATCTGGGGCTGCGGTACATTGAGCTGTCCGTCTCGTCGCCCATCTGCAATTCCTCCGGCGCGCTCGTCGCCGTGATGACGCTTGTGTTCCTCGGCGGCGAGGATTATTCCCCGCTTGCCATCTTCGCCGTGCTGCTCGTGTGCGTAGGCGCCATCGGTCTCGGCGTGGTGGACGCGACCGAGGACCCCGAGCTGCGCGCGGCGCGTCAGGCCGAGGGCAACCGCAAGTACGCCAAGAGCTTTCTTGCCCTCGCGCTGCCGGTGGCCTACTGCCTGCTCGACGCGGCGGGCACCTT
>ENA-UOJC01003984-UOJC01003984.1-human-gut-metagenome-genome-assembly--contig:-C104-NODE-3984-length-13089-cov-4.760779_pt1 | contig 13089 bp, 7 predicted proteins | sample MGYA00242339_ERZ723886 | MGnify/ENA metagenome assembly ERZ723886 | reverse complement strand
TCCGTCAATTTTTGAAACCTGCACCGTTTCTGCTTTTAACGCTGTAATTCTGCATTTTTCTTCAAGTTTTTCACGAAGCGGTTTTGATAAATTAGTCATGTCATCAAATGAAACAACAAGTTTTTCATGCAGCCATGAGAAAATCTGCTTTCCACGGAACTTCTTATCTCCCATTGACACAAGAAGTTCTTCAAGTTCTTCAATTGTCATTGACTTTATATCTATTCTGTTATCAATATTTTCCATTGTCATTCCGTCCTTTTAAGCCTTGCTATGTAAAATCCGTCTCCTGTGCCGTCCTGAGGCATAATCTGTTCAGGTTTTCCAATGAGTTCAAATGGATAATTATTCACAAGCCATTCAGTATTTTCTGCATTTTCCTCAGGAGTAACCGTACATGTACTATATATAAGTATTCCGTCTTTTTTTACATATTCCCAGACTGTTGAAAGTATTTTCCTCTGAAGTAAAGCGAGTTCTTTTATTTTTTCATATGTAACATTATACTTTATATCCGGCTTTCTTCCTATAATTCCAAGTCCGGAACAAGGCAGGTCACATATAAGCACATCTGCTTTTTCTACACTTTCTTCATCCTTTTTAACAGCATCCCATACTTTATACGTAATATTATCAATTCCAAGTCTTTCGGCATTTTCTTTTATAAGTGATACTTTACGCCCGCTTATATCTCTTGAACTTACATGTCCGATGTCAGCCATTAAAGCAGCATTAATACTCTTTCCACCCGGTGCGGCACACACATCTATAACATACGCATCCCGCTTAATAAAGCCGCCCTGTGATGCAAGCATGGAACTTATATCCTGCACAAAAAACAGGCCATCACGAAATGACTTCAGTCCGCCAAGATAATCATACCCTGATATTTTCAAAGCATAATCAATTCTTTTATCTATGCCTTCATTTGTAACTGTAACTCCCTCTGCCTCAAGTGCAGCCGTAAGACCTGCAATATCTGTCTTTTTTGTATTACATCTTATATATGTTGACTTATCTTTGTTAAATGCTTCAAACATTTCTTCTGTTTCATTATCACCGAATTTTTTAAGAAAATATCCTGCAAGCTCCTCCGGCACTGAATATTTTACAGATAAATATTTATCTGTATTCGTACTTTTATCCGGATATTCAATATTATCAATATTTCTTGCTATATTTCTCAAAACACCATTCACGAAACCGCGAAGCGTCCCAAAGTTTTTCTTTACAGCCAGCTTTACCGCTTCATTGCAGACTGCTGAAGCCGGCACACTGTCCATATATTTTAACTGGTAGACAGACATTTCCAGAATAATTCTTATAACATCTTTCTGTTTTTTTACAGGAGTTTTTGAAAAACTGTCTATAATATAATCAAGTTCTATTTTTCTTTCTTCTGTTCCCTGTACAAGTCTTGAGATAAATGAACGCTCATTTTTATCAAGATACTGGTATTTCTTTAAAGCATCCGATAATACAACATGAAGCAGTCCGTTATTCTTCTGTACTTCATACAGTATTTCCATAGCTACCTGTCGTAAATTAACCTGCATTTTATCAGTCATCTCTCCGGCCTCTTCCTCCAAAAAGAATTATAAGTCTTAAAAGCTGCAAGATTGCTGTAGCCGCTGCTGCAACGTAAGTAAGTGCAGCAGCTGACAATACTTTTCTTGTCTGGCTTACTTCATCCCTGTAAAGTATACCATTACTTTCCAGCTGTTCAAGAGCTCTTGCAGAAGCGTTAAATTCCACAGGAAGCGTAACAAGCTGAAAAAGCACGGCCGCACTAAACATAATAATACCTATTGTTATAAGTGTCTGGTTAAAGCTTAAAATTGCACCAACTATGATAAATACCCATGAGAGCTGTGAACCGATATTAGCAACAGGCACAAGTGCAGTTCTTAAAGAAAGTGGAAAATATCCTCTTGCATGCTGTATAGCATGACCGCACTCATGTGCCGCAACTCCTATAGCTGCAACAGATGTTGAACCATACACAGATTCCGAAAGATTAAGCACTTTCGTAGATGGGTTATAATGATCTGTTAGTTTACCTGATATCCTCTGTACAGACACATCATTTATTCCGTTTGACTGCAAAATCATTCTTGCTGCCTGTGCACCTGTCATTCCTGACATACTCGCCACCCTTGAATATTTTGAAAATGCTGAATTAACTCTCCACTGTGCAATAAGTGATATAATAGCTGCAATAATTATCAAAATATATGTCGGGTCAAAATAATATCCGTAATATCCATATGGCATAAGCTGCTACCTCCTTAAATCCAAATACTAACATATATCCACAAAAATCATTTATTTTCCAAGGATATCCCCTGTATTAATATGATTTCCACGTAAAAAATCCTGTGTTTTCATTCTCTTCTTGCCTTCAAGCTGAAGTTCATTGATTTTAAGCGAGTTATCCCCACATTTTACGATAAACGAATTGTTGTCCACCTGTGTTATCATTCCGTTCACAACGGATTCACCTGATTCACAAACAACATCATCACAAACATCCGCATCCCATATTTTCAACAATTTTCCATTGAAATGTGTAAATGCACTCGGCCACGGATTAAGACCTCTTATAAGTCTCTCAATTCTTGCAGCCTCCATTGAAAAATCTATATTACCAAATGATTTATCAAGCATTTTTACATGAGTTGCTTCAGTCTCATTCTGCTTTACAGGCTTTACTGTGCCTTTTTCAAGTTCATCAAGAGTTTTCACCAGAAGAGCAGCACCGACACCGCTTAACTTATCAAAAAGGCTTCCTCCTGTCTCTTTACTATCAAGCTTTACTTTTTCAACAAGAAGAATATCACCGGTATCAATTCCTTCATTCATCATCATTGTTGTTACGCCGGAATACTCACAACCGTCAATTACTGCCCACTGTATCGGCGATGCACCTCTGTACTTTGGAAGAAGTGAAGCATGAACATTGACACATCCATATTTTGGCATATCAAGAATTTCTTTTGAAAGAATCTGTCCGAATGCGACTACTACTATAACATCCGGATTTATCTTTCTAAGTTCATTTACAAACTCTTCATCCCTTGCACGTTTCGGCTGAAGCACTAAAAGTCCGAGTTCAATAGCTGCCTGCTTTACATCTGAAAAACTCATCGCACCGCCTCTTCCTTTCGGTTTATCAGGCTGTGTGACAACTGCTGCAACTTCATGTCCTGCTTCTACAATTGCCTTTAATGTACCAACTGAAAAATCAGGCGTTCCCATAAATACAACTTTCATTAATTTTCTTCTGCCTCCTCTGTATCCATAAGCGGTCCTTCCGCTTTATCAACATACATTATTCCGTTAAGATGGTCTATTTCATGGCAGAGACATCTTGCCAGAAGTTCTGTGCCCTCGACAATTATTTCATCCATATTTTCATCAAGAGCCTTAACCTTTGCATAATTAGGTCTTGTCACAATGCCCACTTTTCCGGGAACAGAAAGGCAGCCCTCCTGACCTGTCTGTTCTCCGCTTGTCTCAAGAATTTCAGGATTAATAAGTACCAGTGGCTGGTCACCGCAGTCAATTACAACTATTCTTTTTCTTATTCCTACCTGTGGTGCAGCAAGTCCGCACCCGTTTGCATCATACATAGTTTCAAACATGTCATCGATTAATTCCTCAATCTTAGGTGTCATCTCTGTAACTTCTTTTGCCTGCTTTTTTAAAATCTCATCTCCGAGTATTCTAATGTTTCTTAATGCCATTATGCATTACCTCCTTAATCAAAATTAAACTGTACACTTACATTCTTATATAATATATTATCCTTTACATGCACTTCTATATTATCTTTAAATTGCGTAAGCCTCTCATAATCAGCCGCCTTAACATATAATACCTGCGTATAAATATCATTGAGCTTATATACCTGCGGAACAACGGGACCTGTTATAAAAAGCTTTTTATCGCCTGCCATGTATGAAAATTTTTTCATATCATCACATGATTTTTCAAGATTTCCTTCATTCTTTGATGAAATTTTTACTTCAAGCATATGCATTACCGGCGGATATCCCATAAGTTTCCTGAATGATATTTCATCATCATAAAACATTTCATAATCCTGTTTTTGTGCAGCCACAATACTATAATTATCCGGCGTATATGTCTGTATTATAACATCACCGTGAAGATTTTTTCTTCCGGCACGCCCTGCCGCCTGGACAAGCAGCTGAAATGTTCTCTCTCCTGCCCTGAAATCGCTTGTATACAAAGACATATCTGCCGCAAGCACACCTACCAGTGTAACATCTGGAAAATCATGGCCTTTTACAATCATCTGTGTGCCTACAAGCACATCTGCATTATGAGCTGCAAATTCTGAAATTATTTTTTCATGCCCATCCTTACCTGATGTTGTATCCATATCCATCCTGAGAACTCTTATTCCCGGAAATGTTTTTTTCAGCATTTCCTCAACCTGCTGTGTCCCGGCTTTAAATCCAGAGATATATCTTGAACCACACTTGGGACATAACTTAACAGACCCAGTCTGATATCCGCAGTAATGGCATACAAGCCTGCCATTATTATGTGCTGTCAAAGAAATATCACAATGTGGACATTTCATGACATAACCGCACGAACGGCATGAAATAAAACCTGCATAACCTCTTTTATTAAGAAAAAGCATTATCTGCTGTTTTTTTCTTATTCTGTCTTCAATCAGTTCTTTTAACTTTCTTGAAAATATCGAACGGTTCCCCTGTTTTAATTCTTCTCTTAAATCTACCACGGCAACGTCCGGCATATCTGCCCCCGCAGCTCTGTTCTTTAATTCATAAAGCTTATATATGCCTTTTTTTGCATTATAATAACTTTCAACCGACGGAGTTGCAGAGCCAAGCACAACAGAAGCATTTTTTGTCTGGGCTATGTGAATTGCCGTCTGCCTTGCATGATATGATGGTGTCTGCTCGCTTTTATATGCCATTTCATGCTCTTCATCTATAACTATAAGTCCAAGATTTGAAAATGGTGTGAACAAAGCAGACCGAGGTCCTATTATCACATCAATCTCACCTCTCATAGCCCTTAAAAACTGGTCATAACGCTCCCCTTTGGACATTCTTGAATTAAGAATTGAAACTCTCTCACCGAATCTGTCATAAAATCTTTTTACAGTCTGAAATGTCAATGCAATTTCAGGTATAAGCATAACAGCCTGTTTTCCCTGTCTGACAACATGTTCAATCATATTGATATAGCAGAGAGTTTTTCCACTTCCTGTCACACCATGAATAAGATATGTTTTTCTTATTCCTCTATCATAATCACCTATAAAATCATCAACAATATTTTTTTGTTCATTATTAAGGCTTATCTTATCTTCCTGTATTTCATCTTCTTTTACAGGATTCCTGTATAGCTGCCTTGAAATAATCTGTATTATTCCATCGTTTTCCAACGATTTTATTGTCGAAAGCGATATGCCTGTTTCATTTTTCAGCACATCCATATCTGCTTCTTCTCTATCAGAAAGATACTCTATGAGTTTCTCCTTTGACGGTGATTTTCTCTTCGCATTTTTTATAAATTCTTTTGCTTCTTCTTTTGTAACATTAAGCTTTATATGCTTTTTTTCTTTCTGCCTGATTTTTTCTTTGACAGGAATTACTGTTTTTAAAGCCTGATTCATAGTTCCGCCGTAATTATGTTTAAGCCATGCTGCAAGCTTTATCATATCTTCAACAGCTTTTACACGATTAGGAACGACACTGTCTATGTCTTTTATTCTTTTTTCATCAAACTCTGCTTTCGATGTAAGTTCTATAACATAGCCTGTTATAATACGATTTCCCCTTCCAAACGGAATATTAACCATAACTCCTGTATCTATCTGCGAAAGTAATGCATCGGGTACATGATATTGAAATGTTTTATCTAATTGTTCATGTGAAATATCAACAATAATATTTGCGTACATCCGTCACACCCTTTCACATATTTTTGCAGCTTTATCTTTTCCAGCCTTCTGATTCAAGTTCTTTAACAACTTCTTTTATAAGAACTCTCTCATCCATAGGATATTTTACACCTTTTATTTCCTGATAATCTTCATGTCCTTTTCCTGCCAGAACAATAATATCGCCATTTTGTGCATTTTTTATTGCATATTTTATTGCTTCTTTTCTGTCAGGAATATCAACATGCTTTCCTGTTGTCTTTGAAATACCTGTCTTAATGTCCTCAATAATATCAAGAGGTTCCTCAAATCTTGGATTATCTGATGTGATTATTGTAAGATCAGCAAGCTTTCCGGAAACTTCTCCCATTTCAAAACGTCTTTCCTTTGAGCGGTTGCCGCCACATCCGAAAAGACATACAAGTCTGTTAGGATTGTATTCTTTTAATGTTTCAAGTATACTTTTCAATGCCATTGCATTATGTGCATAATCTATCATAAGTGTAAATCGGTCAGATACAGGAACTATCTCTATTCTGCCTTTTACCTTAACTTCATACAGCATTTTTTCAAGCGTATCTTTATCCACATTAAAATGTCTCGTAACAGCTATTGCACACAGTGAATTATACACTGAAAACTTACCCGGCAGTTTTAATGTAACAGGCATGTTCACAAGCCCCTCACAGTCATAACTAAGTCCTATTTTTCCCGGTTCATGGAAAAGCGTTATATTTTTTGCACGAATATCAGCCTTATCTGATATACCATAACTTTCGATACTGCATGTTGCATGTTCAAGAATTTTTGGCGTATGTTCATCATCGGCATTTACAATGCCAACCTTACACTGTGAAAAAAGCTTTGCCTTACATTCAAGATATTCCTCAAATGATGCATGTTCATTAGGTCCTATATGGTCTGGCTCAAGATTTGTAAATACACCTATGTCAAACATAATTCCAGCAGTACGGTCAAGCTTTAACCCCTGTGATGACACTTCCATTACAACAGCCTTACATCCCTGTTCAGCCATTTTCGCAAAACTTTTATGAATATCGTAAGACTCCGGTGTCGTATTGCATGCCGGCGTATGTTCATCTCCTATAATTGTCTCAATAGTACCTATAAGACCGGTCTTAATTCCACATGCGTCAAGAACATTCTTGACCATATATGTTGTTGTTGTCTTGCCTTTTGTTCCTGTAATTCCAATTGTAAAAAGCTTTTTTGCCGGATTACCAAAATAGTTTGCCGACATAACTGCAAGTGCAAGTCTTGTATTCTGTGCTTTGACAATTGTTATATCTGAAGGAATCTCTTTTATAAGAGAAGCCGTTTCATCATTTCCAAGTGCACTATCCTGAATTACAATTACTCCTGCTTTCTTTTGTATAACCTGTGGAATATATTTGTGTCCATCACTCACAGCTCCGGTGATACATATAAACACACCATTCTCAGTAACTTTTCTTGAGTCAGAAGTAAGAGAAGTTATCTCACATTCAAAACCTTTTTGTACAATTTCACATTCCAGTCCCTGTAAAAGTTCTGATAATTTCATGCAGTTCTCCTTTCATATTAAAACAGACCTGTTATTTTACCTGATTCTTCATCATAATTAATATTTTCGGCAGCCGGATGAGTAGGCAGTCCCGGCATTGTAAGTATTTTTCCTGTAAGTATTACAACAAATCCGGCACCGGCATCAACATATGCCTCTCTTACATTTATTGTAAAGTTTTCCGGTCTTCCGAGAAGCTTAGGATTATCAGAAAGTGAATACTGTGTTTTAGCTATACATACAGGGAAGTTTCCAAATCCCATCTGCTCAATATGCTGTAATTCTTTTGTAGCTGCATCGTCATATGTAACACCATCTGCACCATATATTTCTTTTGCAACTTTTTCAATCTTTTCTTTAAGTGAATCTGAATCTTCATAAATTGGTTTATATTCAGCTTTTTTGTTTTCTATGCTCGCTATTACCTTTTCTGCAAGCTCAAGACCGCCTTCGCCGCCTTTCTCCCATACTTTTGCAAGTGCGAACTCACAGCCTGCATCTTCACAATGCTTCTTTATAAATTCATATTCTTCCTGTGTATCTGTTATAAATGCATTAAGTGTAACTACAACAGGTATGCCGAACTTCTGCATATTTTCAATATGTTTGTCAAGATTAACAATACCGGCTTTAAGTGCGTCCATATTTTCTTCATTAAGCTTATCTTTTGCAACGCCACCATTATATTTAAGTGCTCTTACTGTAGCAACAATGACAACTGCATCCGGTTTTAATTCTGAGAGACGACATTTTATATCAAGGAACTTTTCTGCCCCGAGGTCAGCTCCAAATCCGGCTTCTGTAACAGCATAATCTGATAATTTTAATGCAAGTCTTGTAGCTCTTACTGAATTACATCCATGTGCAATATTGGCAAATGGTCCGCCATGAACAAGTACAGGTGTATGTTCAAGTGTCTGTACCATATTAGGCTTAATTGCGTCTGCAAGAAGTGCCGCCATAGAACCGGTTGCCTTTAAATCATCTGCTGTAACAGGTTCACCGTCAACATTATATGCAACTATTACTCTTCCAAGACGCTCCTTTAAATCTTTCATATCCTTTGCAAGACATAAAACAGCCATTATTTCTGATGCAACTGTTATGATAAAATGATCTTCTCTCATAACACCGTCCATACGTCCGCCCATGCCGATTACAATATTTCTTAATGTTCTGTCATTCATATCCATGCAGCGTTTCCAAACGATATGCTTGGTATCAATTCTTAATTCATTGCCATGCATAATATGATTATCAAGCATTGCTGCAAGAAGGTTATTTGCAGATGTTATTGCATGAAAATCTCCTGTAAAATGAAGATTGAGTTCTTCCATAGGCACTACCTGTGAATATCCACCACCTGCTGCACCGCCTTTTATTCCAAAACATGGTCCAAGTGAAGGCTCTCTTAATGCTGCAACTGATTTTTTGCCCATCTTATTAAGTGCCTGTGTAAGCCCTATCGTTATTGTTGTCTTTCCCTCTCCAGCCGGTGTAGGGTTAATTGCTGTTACAAGGATAAGCTTTCCATCTTTTTTATCTTCAAGTTTTGAATATAAATCATCAGAAATCTTTGCCTTATACTTTCCATAAAGTTCAAGGTCATCTTCTGCAACGCCTACTTTTGCTGCCACCTCTCTTATATCAAGCATCTGTGCTTCCTGTGCTATTTCAATATCACTCTTTACGCCCATGTCTGTTCTCCTTTAATTATAAATTATTTTTCTTTAAGTATTCTTCAAACTCTTCAGCTGTCATCAGTATCTTTCTCGGCTTTGTTCCAAGTTCCGGACCTACAACGCCGGCATCTGCAAGCTGGTCCATTATTCGTCCGGCTCTGTTAAATCCGATTTTATAATATCTTTGCAGCATTCCAATAGAACCTTTTTCTTTTTCTATTACAAATCGTCCCGCATCGGCAAAATAACTGTCTTTTTCATTATCCTGTCCTGACACATTTCCCGCTGCTGCCGTCATGGTATTAGTCACTTCTTCGTTATATGTAACTTCCTGCTGCATATGTTCTTTTAAGAAATCTACAACTTTTCCAACTTCATCATCTGATACAAATGCTCCCTGCACACGTACAGGCTTTGGATATCCCGATGGGAAGAATAACATATCACCTTTACCAAGCAGCTTTTCTGCACCATTCATATCAATAATAATTCTAGAATCAACACCTGATGATACCGAAAATGCAATTCTTGATGGTACATTCGCCTTGATAAGACCTGTTATAACATTAACTGACGGTCTCTGTGTTGCAATTATAAGGTGAATACCCGCTGCTCTTGCAAGCTGTGCAAGACGGCAGATTGAATCTTCAACCTCTCCCGGTGCAACCATCATAAGGTCTGCAAGCTCATCTATAATAATTACAATCTGTGGCATCTTTTCAGGCGGTGTCTCGCCTTCACCAACCTGTATCTTTGATACCTTAGCATTGTATCCTTTCAAATCCCTGACCGCCATTTTTGCAAAAAGCTTATATCTCTTCGTCATCTCGTCAACAGCCCAGTTCAATGCTCCAGACGCCTTCTTCGGATCTGTCACGACCGGAGTTAAAAGATGTGGAATTCCGTTGTATACACTAAGTTCAACAACCTTAGGGTCAATCATTATAAGCTTGACATCTTCAGGATTTGCCCTGTAAAGAATACTCATAATAATTGTATTTATACATACAGACTTACCTGAGCCTGTAGCACCTGCAATAAGAAGATGCGGCATCTTTGCTATATCTGCTATTATAGGTTTTCCGGCAATATCTTTTCCAGCTGCAAATGCAATCTGAGATGTATTGTTTTTAAATGCATCCGTCTCTATAAGTTCCCTTAAAGATACACTTCCTGCTTCTTTATTTGGAACTTCTATTCCTATTGCGGCTTTTCCCGGAATTGGTGCCTCTATTCGGATATCTGCTGCTGCAAGATTAAGTTTTATATCATCTGACAGTGATACAATCTTACTTACCTTAACACCCTGCTCCGGCTGCAGTTCATATCTTGTAACTGCAGGTCCGCAGCTTATATCTGTGATAGTAACTTTAACACCGAAGTTCTGCAATGTCTGCTGCAGACGCATTGCAGTTTCTTTATTTTCACGCGATTGTCCGGCTTTATCTGTACCTTTTCCTCTGTTAAGCAGGCTGACAGGTGGAAAAACATATTCCTGTTTCTTTTTATCCACACTTTTTTCCATCCGGATTTCTTCAGTTTCTTCTAATTGACTATCTGATTCAGCCATGTCTGCTGTATTGGTTCTATTATCTGAAGTTACTGATATATCTGTATCCTCTGCCGGGCTCTCATATGTATTATCATATGAATTAGTGTCTGTACCTTCATTTGGGTTTCCATATGAATTTTCATATAAATCTTCATTTGAATTTTCATTTGAATCTTCATATAAATCAACACCTGAACTATCAGATAAATCAATATATGAATCATTCTCTATATGTTCTTCTATATTATCATCTACATTTTCCTGCATATATTCAAATGAGTCACCCGGATCATATATATCTGCCGAATATTCATCATGCACTGATATATCAGGTACAATCTCATGCACATCCACACTTTTTACAGCCTCTTCTTTCTTCGGAAGCTGTGTATCAAGTGTCACACCGCGTGCTTTTTTATTCATTCTTTTTCTTGCACGCTCTTCCTGCCTCTCATATTTTTCCTGAAGCTTTGCCTCTTTTTCACGACGCCGTCTCGCAAGATATTCTTCCTGTGTTTCTTCATATTCATCATCATACATATCACGAACCGCAAGACGCTCATTTGAATGTTCCCTGTAAATATCATAATCCTGTTTTGCAGCCATCATCATACGTGAACCATTCTTTTTAACCTTTAAAATACCATTAATAAATGATTTTTCCGTAATTACAATAATACATATAATTGCAAGAATAATAAGGACAACCATTGTTCCCCAGAATCCCATAGGCGAAAGGATTCTACATAAAATTCCTCCAAATAATCCTCCACCGGATTTATAATCAGCACTGTATGTAAAAAATTCCATAATTCCTGCATCGGCTATCTTAGGTTCATTAACAATTCTTAACCATACAGCTGATAAAATTATTGTAAAAATGTATACTGCTGCCGTCTTAATTCTTGCTACAGCAATAATATTCTTATTGGAAATCATAAAAACAAGTGTAAATGCCATAATTACAGGAAATATATATTCTACTACGCCAAACAGCCCGAACATAAACCATTTAATGCCTTTACCGACACTTCCTACAAGATTAAAATTACTCAGAATAAGAATAAGTGCAACAGCAAAAGACAAAAGTACCATAACTTCATCCTGCATTTTGGCACCATAAGCAGCTTTAGCAGCTGCTTCCTGTTTTGTCTGTCTTGTACTTTTCTTTGCCGAAGAATTTGTGGTTTTTCTTTTAGCGGCACTTTTCTGCGTTGTTTTACTACTTTTACCTGAGCGTTCCGGCACGTCTTTTTTCTTTCTGCTTTCCGCCATTTTCTTTCCTCCACTTTCAGCTCTGATATCTGCTGCCGGATGCAATGCAGACAATTAGCCATTATTTTGCATATTTTAATATTATACCATTTACCGGCAGTTAAAACAAGCCTGTATCCCAATGGGACACAGGCTTGTGTACATCATAATATTAATCCTCATCATCATTTGCTGCTTCAGCAAATCCCTGACGTTTTCTTGCCATCTCATCACTCTCAAGATATTCATCATATGTTGTGATTTTATCAATAAGCTGTCCGCTTGGAACAATCTCCATGATTCTGTTGGCAGTTGTCTGTATAAACTGATGGTCATGCGATGTAAATAATGAAACACCGCTAAACTTAATAAGACCATTATTAAGTGCTGTAATAGATTCCATATCAAGATGGTTTGTAGGGTCATCAAATATAAGTACATTAGCACCCATAATCATCATCTTTGAAATAAGGCATCTTACCTTCTCACCACCTGAAAGGACCTTAACCTTCTTTACTCCGTCTTCACCTGCAAAAAGCATTCTTCCAAGGAAACCTCTTACATATGTTGGGTCCGGATCCGGTGAGTACTGTGTAAGCCACTCAACAATAGTATCGTCGCAGTTAAATTCTGCTGCACTATCCTTAGGGAAATATGCTCTTGATGTCGTAACTCCCCATTTGAAGCTTCCTTCATCCGGTTCCATCTCACCCGTAAGAATTTTGAAAAGTGTTGTTGTTGCAAGCTCATTTGAGCCTACGAATGCAATCTTATCATCATGTCCAACAATAAATGAAATATTGTCAAGCACCTTTACACCATCAATAGTCTTAGAAATTCCTTCTACCTGAAGAACTTCATTACCAATCTCTCTTGCCGGTCTGAAATCAATGTATGGGTACTTTCTGCTTGATGGTCTGATTTCATCAAGCTCAATTTTCTCCAATGCTCTCTTTCTTGAAGTAGCCTGCTTAGATTTAGATGCATTAGCAGAGAATCTCTGAATGAAATCCTGAAGTTCCTTAATCTTTTCTTCCTTCTTCTTATTAGCTTCTTTCATCTGCTTAATAAGAAGCTGGCTTGACTCATA
>ENA-UOJC01003980-UOJC01003980.1-human-gut-metagenome-genome-assembly--contig:-C104-NODE-3980-length-13093-cov-9.180472_pt1 | contig 13093 bp, 9 predicted proteins | sample MGYA00242339_ERZ723886 | MGnify/ENA metagenome assembly ERZ723886 | reverse complement strand
GCCGCCGAAGCGGTGCTTAAGCCGTAAGGCGGGAATTGTGCGGTGTTGCCTTAATTTTAAAAGAACAAACAGAAAAATCCGTATCCTCCTGCCCTGCTTGGCATTTGGGATACGGATTTTTGTTATATTGCTGATTTCATGCACTGGGCATGTTATTTCTGTGCAAAAAAGTCTTTGACCACCTGCACCACGGCTGCGCGGTCGGCTTCGGTCAGACCATAGTACAGCGGCAGGCGGGTCAGGCGGTTGCTTTCCTTTGTGGTGTATTCATCCACACCGGCAAAGCGGCCGTATTGGATGCCCGCCGGGGCGCTGTGCAGCGGCACATAATGGAAAGACGATGCCACACCGTGGGCTTTCAAATAGGCAATGAACTCAGTGCGCTGTTCCAGGTCCCGCAGCTTGACATAGAACAAATGCCCGTTATGCACACAGCCTTCCGGCACGGTGGGCAGCTCCAATAGGCCTGCTTCAGCCAGCGGTGCCAGCTCCTGTGCGTAATAATCCCAGCTGTGGGTACGGTCTGTATTGATGGTATCGGCCTGTTCCAGCTGTGCCCACAGGTAAGCGGCATTCAGATCACTGGGCAGGTAGCTGGAGCCATAAGAAACCCAGGTGTATTTATCTACCTGGCCGCGCAGAAAACTGGCGCGGTTGGTACCCTTTTCCCGCAGGATTTCGGCCTTGGTCACGGTTTCGGGGTCATTGATGACCAGCGCGCCCCCCTCTCCCATTGAGAAGTTCTTCGTCTCATGGAAAGAGTAGCAGCCAAAATCACCGATGGTGCCCAGTGCCCTGCCCTTATAGCTGGCCATCACGCCCTGGGCGGCATCTTCCACCACCTTCAGGTTATGGCGGCGCGCAATCTGCATGATGGTATCCATATCGCAGGCCACACCGGCATAGTGCATCACGCAGATGACTTTGGTTTTTTCGGTAATGGCGGGTTCAATTTTTGCTTCGTCAATGTTCATGGTGTCCGGGCGGATATCCACAAACACCAGCTTGGCCCCAGCTAAAACAAAGGCCGTTGCCGTGGAAGAAAATGTGTAACTGGGCAGGATCACCTCATCACCGGGCTGGATGCCGCACAGCAGGGCAGCCATTTCCAGCGCGGTGGTGCCGCTGGTGGTCAGCAGCACCTTTCCCGCATGGAACCGCTGTTCCATCCATTCATCACAGCGGCGGGTAAAAGGGCCATCGCCACAGATCTTATTGTTGGCCATGGCCTGGCGCATATAGTCCAGCTCTGTACCAACCTGCGGGGGAATATTAAAAGGAATCATTGTTTTACTGTCAACTCGCAATCTATTATAACCATCCGGCCGTTATCACTGGGCGCGGACAACATCACTTTCCGGCGTTTCGGGTTCAAAATTCAGCCGCTTTTCTTCCACCACCAGGGGGCGGTCCATAATACGGGCGTTCATTGCCATGATGTACTCGCCCAAAAATCCCAGAAAGGTCAGCTGCACACCGCCCACAAAGAACACGGCAATAATCATCGGGGCATAACCCGCAGCAAAGGTATTCCAGTGGATCAGCTTTGCCACCAGGAACACAAGCCCCAGGATAAAGCTGACCGCCGCGCAGAAAAAGCCGAAGAACTCCGCCATCCGCATCCCAATCTTGGTGTAGCTGGTAAAGCTGAGCATGGCGGCATCAAACAGGCTGTACCAGTTGTTGTGGGTCTTGCCTGCCCGGCGCTTGGGCTGGGTGTATTCAATCTCCTTGCGCTCGGGGCCAAGCTCCGCCACAATCCCGCGCAAAAACGGGGTGGGGTCGTGCAAATCACGCAGGGTCTGGATAAAGCTTTTATCGTACAGGCCAAACCCGGTAAACTGCTCGATCATTTCCACATTGCTCATCTTTTTGATGGTTTTGTAGTAACAGTCCCGCAAAAAGTACATGACAGGGTTTTCCTGGCTGGTGGTCTTTTTGCCGATTACAATTTTGTAGCCTTTTTCCCATTCAGCCACAAACTTTGGAATCATCTCCACCGGGTCCTGGAAGTCCGCGCAGATGGTAATGGTGCAGTCCCCTGTGGTATGGATCATACCGTAATAGGGGCTGTTGAACTGACCAAAGTTCTTGCTGTTAAAAATGGCTTTGACCTTGGGATCCTGCGCGCAGATGTCCGTAATGATCCGGCGGGTACGATCCTGGCTTTTATTATCAATAAAAAGGATCTCATAGTCATAATCCGGGCAGTCCTTCCGAATCTCATCCCGCACCGCCTCATAGATGGGGCGGGCGTTCTCCTCCTCGTTATAGGTAGGGATCATAACAGAGATGACTTTTTTCTTCTCGCTCATGCAGGTTTCATTCCTTTAAGTTTAGTCTTTGGCCCACTGCCGCAATAGCCGGGCAGACCCTTATCACTATACACTATTTTGCAAAATAGGTAAAGAACAATTTATTTTCGCAGTTTTGCGTTTCAAAGTTCAGGCTTACAGGGCGGTCCGCCAGGGTGTAGGGCTCCTCGTTTTCCAGGCAGAAAGTTCCCTCTTTGGCAATGTGGCAGATGCCGCGGTAAATTTCCATGGCCGGGGTGCAGGCACCGATCAGCAGCGTTGCCGCCAGCAGAATGGTCACGGCATGCTGTGCAAGCGTACCGTCCCGCCATTTGGTGCCCACCAAGGCGATAAAGTACCGGGCACAGAGGGTCATCAGGATAAAGATAGCCGGGATGGACACCCGCATGCAGAAATCGCACCCCTGTCCCACCTTAAAGAACGGAATGATGAAGAGCGACACGGCACAGGTATAAAACAGCCAGCTGCGGCGGTTCTGCCGCCAGAGCAGCAGCAGATAGATGCCGGCATCCAGCAGGTAAAATACCAGCATGCCTTTTTGCAGGCTGGTCAGAACGTTTTGGTCAAAAGTCTGCTGCGCTGCCTGGTTCCCGGCGACAGTTTCGCCCAGAACACTGTAGCCAAAGGCGTTATTGGCCAAAAAATAACTGGCCGTAATGCTGAGCACCACAACCAGCACCAGCACATTGGCCGGGGAGAACGCCGATTGCAGCACGCCTTTTTGACGCTGTGCCAGCAGAACAATGCCGCGCACCACCATAAAAATAACCAGCCCCACAAATGGGAAGGGGCCGCACATCAGGCAGGCCGTGCCCAGCAGCAGGTAGTTGCGGCAGTCTTTCTCCTGCAAAAAGCAGACGGTTGCCAGCCATGCCCCCACTGTCTGGTTGAACACCCAGAACAGGCAGGTCGTCAGGGAGCTGAACTGGAAATCATTCGTCCACCATTCCAGGTGCATAGCGTCATAGGCCAGCAGGTCCGGCAGTCGGCTGCTGTACAGCGCGCCCAGAATATCCATGCCGCTGAAGAAAATCAAAAACAGCAGGCCGATCCCCTGCTTTTTGCCGGTATCGGCACGCAGGTAGACCAACAAATTCAGCGCCGCCAGATAGGTGCCCAGCGCCGTCCACCCCCAAAGGGCCATACGGGCGAACATCCAGGCGGCATCCAGCCCAAACAGGGCGTATACCGGTTTGGTCAGCGCCGCCGGGACCAGCCAGTGCCCGATATAATACACCAGCGCCGTATCCTTTTGCGGGTAATACACCGGCCAGCTGTTTGTGATCAGATCCCGGTAAATGGCGTTGCGGTAACCCCAGTCCGAGTTCTGGTAAAAAAAGCCCGTCTGACCGCCCAGGTAGCCCCACAACAGCATCAGGGCAAACAGCAGCACCAGCTTTGGCACCGAAAGCGTAATGCTCTGCTCTTCTTGCCCCACTTGCTTAACCTGCGGCGTTTTGCACACGGCATACCACCAGGCAAAGGCCAGCACGGCCAGGCCCGCAACGGCAAACGGCGCGCGGAGATACCCCGCAAAAAACACCGCCAGCGGCGCGGTGAGATAGGATAAGGCAAACGGCTTTAACTTTTGGTAGGTCAACTGCATAAATACTGTCTGGCTCCTGTTCGTCCATGCGGGTCCTGCCCGCACGGACGGGGTTATTCCTTATTGGCTTAATTGGTTTGCTTTTGCGTTTTTGCCCACGCAATGGTGGCGCGGATGCCATCGGCAAAGGCGGTGCGCGGCGCAAAGCCGGTATCCGCCGCAAGCTGGGTGATATCCGCCTGCAAAAACATGACCTGCTGCGGCCCGTAAGGGATTTTGCCCAGGCCAAGCGGCAGGGCCAGGTCGATGGCATCACGCAGGGTCTCAATATATTCCCGCAGGGGGCGGGCGGTGCCGCTGCCCACCGGGTACACGGCACCGCTGCGGCCATGGCAGGCCATGCGGTACAGTGCATCCGCAGCATCGGCGGAGTAAAGATAATCCCACTTCTGCTCCCCTGCCGTCAGGTCCGGGCACTGCCCGGCCAGCAGTTTTTGGATGGTGGCGGAGATCATCGTGTTGGGGCCGTCATGCGGGCCGTAAACCGAAAGGATACGCGCCCACACATGGTCCATGCCCAGGGCGGCGGCCTCGGTACGGCTCATCTGGCCTGCACACAGCTTGGCCATGCCGTACCCGTTTTCGGGGTTTGTGGGGGTATCGGCCCGCAGAACACCGTCCACACGGCCATACTCTGCCTGGCTGCCGGTACCAACAAACACACGGCAGCCCATTGCCGCCGCGGTGCGCACGGCATCAATGGTATAGCGGATATTCTCAATCTGAGCCGGCATATCATTGCGGCCCGCGCCAATGGTGTGCGCCCACGCCAGGTGGAAAAAGGCATCCGCCTGCACGGGCAGCCCGGCTGCGGCCATGCACTGCGGCAGATCCGCCAGGTTGGCGGCATCGCAGGCAACTACATACAGGTTTGCATCCTTGGGCAGCGCTACGGCCCGCGGGCTGCCGGGGCGGCAGACCGCCACCACGGTACACCCGGCCTGCAGCAGCCGGCTGCACAATGCTGTGCCCACGGCCCCGGTGGGGCCGGTTACGATTACGGTCTTAATGTTACGTTCTATCATCATTCACTGCTCCGGCACCAGGGGGATAAACATCTGCTTTTCCAGCTCTTCCCGCGGCAGGAATGGTGCCAGGTCCTCCAGCGGCGGGCTGACCAGTGTGCCGTCCGGCAGGCGCTTGGTGGCACTCTTCGGCTCCCAGACCTGCTGGGTATCGGTAAAGATCTCGCAGAAAGTCGGGCCTTCTGCGGCAAGGGCGGCATCCACCACCTGTTTCATCTCAGCGTTGGAATGTGCGCAGGAATACGGGTAGCCGAACGCTTCGGCAATTTTGCGGAACTCCGGGAAGGACAGATCCCCGCTCTCCGGCCCAATGCCGATCTTGCAATGGTCTTTGAACAGGTTGTTCTGGGTCAGGCGGATGGAGTGGTAGCCGTTATTGTTGATGAGGAAAATCTTGATTGGCAGCTTATTTGTCAGGATGGTCTGCAATTCCTGCAGGTTCATCATGATAGAGCCATCGCCTTCCAGGCAGATGGTGGTACGGCGGCCGCCTGCAATGCAAGTGCCAATGGCGGCGGGCAGGCCGTAACCCATGCTGGCAATGGCGCTGTTGTTGGCCATGCGGCTGCCTTTTTGGATGACATACGCCTGATTGCCCACCACGCAGCAGGCGCCGTTGGAAACTGCGGTCAGGCTGTTTTCCGGCAGGCGGGAACTGAGGTAGCGCACAAAGGCGTACACATTGGCGGTGGTGCCGTTTTCTTCCCACTGGCGCGGCAGCACGGCGGGGTAATCTTTTTTCCATCGCTGGCAGGTTGCCAGCCAGTCCGCTGCCTGGCTGACAGGGGTCAGCGGCGCTGCGGCGGCATCCAGCTTTTGCAGAAAGTCCTTGGCATCCGCCCACACGGGGTGCTCCACATGCAGGGTGTGCTTTTTCATCTCGGCGCGGTCAATATCCACCATGATGACTTCCGCCGCGCGGGCCCAGGTTTTCCAGTTATAGCCCACCTGGCGGATGGAAATGCGGGTGCCCACAGCCAGAATCAGGTCTGCGTTCTGGATGGCCCAGTTGCCAGGGCGGTCGCCCATATTGCCGGCACGACCGCAGTAAAGCGGGTTTTCGTCCTCGATCAGGTCCACGGCGTTCCAGTAGGTCACAATGGGGATGTTCAGCTTTTCCGCCACGGCGCGGAACGCTGCGTACCCGCCGGAAAGCCGGATACCGTACCCGGCGTGGAGCACCGGGCGCTTGGCGTTGCGGATCTTTTCCAGCACCATCTGCACGGTGGCATCGTCCACCGGGGGCGGCAGCCGGGCATCGTCCTGCGCCGGGTCATAGCCGGGCAGGCTGTCGGTTTCAATGTAGCCCCCCTGATAGTTGACCGGGATATCGATCCACACCGGGCCGGGGCGGCCGGTGGTTGCCAGGTGCCAGGCTTTTTCCAGCACATAGCGGATCTGGTTCGGGTCTTCCAGCATGGTGGCGTATTTGGTCATGGGGGCAACAGATTTGGTGATATCGTATTCCTGGTCGCCCACCGCGCGCAGGGGCAGGCCATCGGTAAACTGCGCGGCATAGCGGGCCGTGGTATCGTACCGAACCTGGCCGGAGATTACAAACATAGGGATAGAATCCAGCCAGCCGCCCACCACACCGGTCAGGGCGTTGGTGCCGCCGGGGCCGGTGGTAACGCACAGGGCGGCAATTTTGTTATCAATGCGGGCGTATGCTTCCGCCGCAATGGCACTTGCCTGCTCGTGATGGTTATAGGTAACATGCAACGCCGGGTGGTGGCCCAGTGCATCATTCAGATGCATGGCGCCGCCGCCCACCACGCTGAACACATCCGTAACGCCGTGCGCCGCAAGAAAATCGGCCACATAATCGGCCAGACGCTGTTTCATTGGGGGTGTCCTCCTTTTATTTAATCCGTTCAAGCTGCGGCTGAACCATTACAAAATACAAAGTTCTGGAATCCTGCGGGGCATCGACCCGCTTGCCGCTGTAGCTAATATCGATTGTACTTTCACCAAAAGGAATATCCGCAGTATAGCGGATTTTCATGTTTTCCTGGCTGACCACAAAGGTCTGGCTACTGTCACCGAAGGTAATGGTAATGCTGGGGCGGTCAGAAATATCAAAGAAATAATCTCCCACTGTAAAGGTAAAGGTGTACCTTTCCGTATTCAGCTGCGGGTTTACCAGTTTGATCTCCGCACTTTTCTTGCACCAGTAAAACGGCAGCTCTTTGTTGGAGTTTTCAGGAGTATAATATTCTGTGTTATAAATGCCATCCCCCAGCTGCATGGTAATAGACGGCGCATTATACAGCACCCACACGCCATAGAAAACGGCAAGGGAAACTGCCAATGCCCCCAGTGAAGCGCCGAAAGTAACCAGCGTGCTGCGTGCAGCTTTTCTATCTAGTTTTGATTGTTCAGGCTTTTTGGTTTTCAGCGCTGCCAACACACAATTTACTGCCTGTACAACGCCCCAGATGATAGCTGTCAGTATTGCCAACTGTACAATGGTGTTGCGAATATAAGAGTTACGCTCTTCAAAGATTGGAAGCGGCAGATTAAATACCATCAAAACCGCAAAAGGCAATATATTTTGACGTGTCATCACCTTTTCCTGTGCAAGAAAATACGCCAGCGGAATCAGCGCCATGCAGTAAATATAGTTGCCTTGGCTTTGGTACATCATAGCCACGGTAATCAGCAGCAACGCCTGCCATTCCTGGCGGCAGAGCAGAGCACACACAACCAGTACCGCCGCCACAGCAAAGGCTGCTGCAAAAAAAGATACCGTTGCATTGCTGGTTCCAGCAATCAGGTCCACCAGATGCGCCCCATGTGCGAACATGCTGTTGATGCCATTGCCTGCCCAAGGTGTTTTACTTTTACTTCCAAAAGAGAACAAAATCTTCAGCCAAAGCTGCAAGCCGTACACGCCTTCCTGGAAGGCAAACACCGGGAGCACCAACGCTGCAATGCCATAAAACACCGTGCGGATTGCTGCTTTGAAATCCCGGTTTCTTAAAAGCATAACACCTAAGAATGCGGGATAAATTTTAAGTCCGGCTGCTACTGCCAGTGCAACCAATGCCAGTTCCCGCACCCATGCGCGCTTTGAACGGTGATACATGACGAAAAAAAGCGAAAGTCCCGCCGCCAGCAAAATAATATTGCCGCGGTCTACCGCATTAAGCACACCAAAGCTGAACAAGGCAAAAAACGTACTGGCCCTGGCCCACTGGGCATTTTGCATCACGTCACGGAGCAAAACCGCCAGCAAAAGAACCGCCAGCACCACAAAAAAGACGTATAGCAAAAAGCACGACTGTGTTGTGCGTAAATCAGTTTCTGTGCCGCGCATGGCAACTGACGCCTCAAAGTCATAGGTCCAGTTATCAGATACCGAAGCAGGCACCAGTAAAAACAGGGCATAAAAGAACAAATTTGCCAAGGGCGGATACAGTGTGTCAAACACCGCATACGGCTGGCGTCCACGAACATATTCAATGCTATGGAAAAAATCCATGCCGGCATCCAGTGTATCATGGTATAAAAAGTACGAAAGAAAATCACCATGGGTAACATACAGCGTTACCATAACCACAATGGCACACACTGCGCTGAGTACACAGTACAGCTTGGCCGTTTTTTTCCAGAACGGATTGCTCCCTCTTTCTTTTTTACCAAAAAGGCCTTTTCCCCGTTTCGTGTTATTCTCTTTCAGCACGCGCTGGCTGTTGCATTCATTCTGGCCATAATTCAGTCCCAGCTGCACCGATTTGTTATCTTCCGGCAACAGCTGATCTAATCCAATGCTGATACCAGATTTATTCTCGTTATTTGTTGTCATGTTGTCCATACACAGCCTTGCCCTATTTCTGTTCCCGGTTATGTATCAGATATTCCCTGGTTTCCCATATTTTTTACCGATATATTTTGCAGTCTTATTTTCAACAATAAAGCACCGCCAACCAACCTCGTTGAGTCGGATGATGGTTAGGGATCCCGATACCGCACTTTTCCGTGCCGGATAAGCTCCACATCGTTGACGGGAAACATTTTGTCGTTTATCTTTCCTTAAATGTCCACAACTTGTTGATGATAAAATTCAGCGGAATCGTGACCAGCAAATTTACAATCGGCGCGATCGTTTTGCTTACGCTGAAGAACGTAACCTCTATCCAAAGCAAAACATTCGAAAGGATTGATGTGCCGCCGTAGCTGACGTATGTTTTTCCAAGGCGTTTCAGTTTACTGCGCCAATCGTTTGCATTCCCGGTAAACACAAACTTATCGTTCCAAAAAAAGGCATTGGCAATGCTCAGAATTGTTCCCAGAACGCTGCCTACCATATACAGGTCTGGGCTGATCCACAAAAAGATATAATACACCGCCATTGATACCGCCGTGTTGCTTACGCCAACAAGGCCAAACTTGATAAACTGTGCAAGCAGCGCAACAAATTCCTCTTTGCTTTTTGCTCCCAACAGTGCCAACATTTTTTGCATGGATCCCGTTCCTTTATTATTTTTTTATAAGCAATCAAAAAAGCAAAGCCTGTATTGATAATTTACCGCAGTGCAGCAGCCATTTTTTCTTATCAGCACGGCTTTGCTTTTTCTTATTGATTCATCTTATCAGCGCATTTTATTGGTTCACCGCTTCAATAATGATCTTCGCCATATAGTCGATCATCTCATCGGTCATGCCGGGATACACGCCGACCCAGAAGGTGTTGTTCATGATAAAGTCAGTGTTGGTCAGCTCCCCTGCCACGCGGTAGGCGTCGGTGCCGCGGATCTGGTCAAAGCAAGGGTGCTTGATCAGGTTGCCGCTGAACAGCAGGCGGGTCTGGACGTTGTGGTCCTCAATATAGCGGGTCACGGCGTTGCGGTCCAGGCCGGATTCCGGCTTGACCGAAATCAGGAAGCCAAACCAGGACGGGCGGCTGTTGGCGGCCGGTTCCGGCAGGATCAGCTTATCGGCGGCCGGTTCCAGGGCTGCGCGCAGGCGGTCCCAGTTATGGCGGCGGCGCTCGATAAAGCTGGGGAACTTTTTCAGCTGTTCGCAGCCGATGGCGGCCTGCATATCGGTCACTTTCAGGTTATAGCCAAAGTGGCTGTAAACGTACTTGTGGTCATAGCCTGCGGGCAGTTCGCCATACTGACCGTCAAAGCGGTGGCCGCAGAAGTTATCATGGCCGGACGGGCAGATGCAGTCGCGGCCCCAGTCGCGGTAGCTCTTGATCAGGCGGTTCAGCAGCGGGCTGTTTGTATACACGCAGCCGCCCTCGCCCATCGTCATGTGGTGCGGCGGGTAGAAGCTGGAGGTGCCGATATCGCCCCAGGTTCCGGTAAAGCGGGTTTCGCCGTTGATGGTGTACTGGGTGCCCAGGGCATCGCAGTTATCCTCCACCAGCCAGAGGTTATGGGCATCGCAGAAGGCTTTGACGGCGGACAGGTCAAACGGGTTGCCCAGGGTATGGGCGATCATGACTGCCTTGGTCTTGGGGGAAAGAGCGGCTTCCAGCTTGGTCACATCAATGTTGTACTGCGGCACGGTCACATCCACAAACACCGGCACAGCGCCATACTGCAGCGCCGGGGTGACAGTGGTGGGGAACCCGCATGCCACAGTGATGACCTCATCGCCCTTTTTGATCTGGCGGTCGCCCAGTTCCGGGGCGGTGAGCGCCATAAAGGCAATCAGGTTGGCGGAGGAGCCGGAGTTGACCAGGTTGGCGAACTTTACGCCGATCCACTTGGCAAACTCTTTTTCAAATTCATCCGCAAAGCGGCCGGTGGTCAGCCAGAAATCCAGCGTTGCATCGGTCAGGGCGCACATTTCTTTTTCATCAAACACGCGGGATGCATAAGTAACGCGGTCGCCGGGCTTGAAATCCGCCTTTTTCTCCTTAAAGTCATGGTAATATTCTGCCACCAGCGCCTTGATCTGCTCGCGGGCTTCGGCCTCATTGCTCCAATTTGCCATCGTCTGCTCCCTTACTCACTCAAAAATTCTTTGATTTCTTTGTCCATCTCCGCCGGGATATTCCCGCCGGAAAGCCATACCTTGCTGAACGCAACAGTCTTTTGCATACATTCCGCCATATGCCAGCGCGGTTTCCAGCCGAAGGTGGATTTCAATTTGCTGCAATCCAGCTTCAAAAAGTTTGCTTCATGCGGGGCGTTTGCCTCAGCGCGGTTTTCCCATGCGGCGCCATCGCCCCACGCCTGGCAGAACAGGTCTACCAGGGTGCCGGTCGTCACACAGTCGCAGTCATCCGGGCCGACATTATAATAGCCGGCGTACCGGTTATCCTCATACTGGCGCTGGGCGATCAGCAGGTACGCCGCCAGCGGTTCCAGCACATGCTGGTATGGGCGGGTGGAATACGGGTTGCGCACACCGATGCTCTCCCCTTTTGCCATCGCGCGCACGCAGTCCGGGATGATGCGGTCATTGGCAAAATCGCCGCCGCCAATCACATTACCTGCGCGGGCAGTGGAGATGGCCACGCTGCCATCCGCAAAAAAGCTGTTTTTATAGCTGTGGGTCACCAGCTCCGAACAGCTTTTGCTGTTGGAGTAGGGGTCGAAGCCGTCCAACGGTTCGTTTTCGCGGTAGCCCCAGCACCATTCATTATTCTGGTACACCTTATCCGTTGTTACGTTCAGCACAGAGCGCGGCGGAGTTTGGGCGGTACGCACACATTCCAACAGGTTCACGGTGCCCATCACATTGGTTTCATAGGTATAGCGCGGGTTCTTGTAGCTGTCCCGCACAATGGGCTGGGCCGCCAGATGCAGCACAATTTCCGGCTGGGCGGCATCAAAGGCCGCTTTCAGGCTGGCAAAATCGCGGATGTCGCCGATCACGCTGGTCATTTTGCCTTCCAACCCAGCCAGGGTGAACAGATTGGGGTTTGTGGGCGGCTGCAAACTGTAGCCCGTTACCACTGCACCGGCACCCACCAGCATGCGGCAGAGCCAGCTGCCTTTAAAACCGGTATGCCCGGTTACAAACACGCGTTTGCCGCGGTAAAATTCCAAGTTCATTGTTGGTTCCACACTTCCCAGGGCGCACGGCCAGACGCCCACATTTTTTCCAGCATACTTTTTTCGCGCTCGGTATCCATGCACTGCCAGAATCCGCGGTGCACATAGCTCATCAGCTGGCCTTTGGCCGCCAGCTCGCGCAGCGGGGTCTGCTCAAAAATGGTATCATCACCGCTGATGGTATCAAACACTTCCGGTTCCAGCACCATATAGCCCGCGTTGATGATAGCCCCATCGTTGACGCTTTTTTCGCGGAACGCCTGAACCGCATTGTCCTGGCCGATATCCAGCACGCCTTTCTGCTGTTCCTGCACCACGGCGGTCAGGGTTGCCAGCTTGCCATGCTGCTTATGGAACTTGACCAGTTCGGCAATGTTCACATCGCAGACGCCATCACCATAGGTCATCATAAAGGTTTCGTTGCCGATATATTTCTGCACCCGCTTGATGCGGCCGCCCGTCATCGTGTTCAGGCCGGTATCCACTACCGTCACGCGCCACGGCTCGGCGTGCTGGTCATGCACGATCATCTCGTTGCCCTGGGTGAAGTCAAAGGTCACATCGCTGGTATGCAGGAAATAATCCGCAAACCACTCCTTGATCATATGCTGCTTGTACCCGGCGCAGATCACAAAATCATTGAAGCCATAGTAAGAATACTCTTTCATGATATGCCACAAAATAGGCATACCGCCGATTTCGATCATCGGTTTCGGCTTGAACTTGCTTTCTTCCGAAATGCGCGTGCCATAGCCGCCGGCAAGAATTACAACTTTCATATTTTTCACTCCCGTAAGCCTGCAGCGGAACCCTGCTTGCAGTCCCGCAAAAACTGTCCGTCCCACCAGCATTTCAACCGCCGGACAGTTTGGTACACACCCAGTCTATTTTTTATTACTATGATAGTATATCATTTTCACGTATTCAGTGCAACCGTTCCAGGAAACTTATCACACCTAGTAGGCCTGCTTTTTATTCCGCATTTTGCTCTTTGTTATCACATTTTAACGCTGCTTTTGTTGCCGCTGTGCAAACAATATTCTTTACGTTTTTTCGTGCGTATTTTGTCCCTGCCAGGCGGCCCACTTTACATTAGTAGGCAAAACAGGTATAATAGTTTAGTTAATCTGT
>ENA-UOJC01003965-UOJC01003965.1-human-gut-metagenome-genome-assembly--contig:-C104-NODE-3965-length-13138-cov-9.611481_pt1 | contig 13138 bp, 8 predicted proteins | sample MGYA00242339_ERZ723886 | MGnify/ENA metagenome assembly ERZ723886 | reverse complement strand
GAAAAGTGCGGCAAGTATTACAGCGACGCGAAAGCCGCGCACGAAATCACGCTTGAGCAGACGGTGATCGAAAAACTGCCTGGCAAAGAGGCGATCAATAACCTCCCGAAGACGGGCGATGACAGCCGTGTGGCGCTCTGGCTGCTGCTGCTGGCCGTCAGCGGGGGTGCGCTGCTGAAAAACTTTGCCGACCGCAGGAAGAACGCGGACTGATGGCCGTACACATTTGAAAAACAGACTGTCGCCTCTCTTTAAGAGAGGCGCTTTTTCTGTTCGGCACGATAAGCGCTATAGGCTGAATGAAAGCACTTTAATTAATAAATGAAAGGCAATTTTTGATATTAAATGATAAACGAAAATTGTCAAAAAGATAGAAATGAATTTGGAGGCTATATACATAATTGTTATGGATTCTATAAGAAAAGAAATATTTGACACAAAAGTAATGCTTGAATATAATGATTTTAAAAGATGGAAGAAGCTCGCAGGGCAGTCCGGAATACCCTGTTTGGCGTAGTAGGAAGAGTACAAAACAAAATGAGTTAAAGGAGGAATACGAGTGAAGAAACTGGTGGTTTCTGTTCTCGTGATGATCGCGATACTGGCTATGATGAATTCAGCAATGGCATACACGTATGAGGAACCGGTTAAAAGTTCAAAATTACCGCGTTCCACGCCGCTTGAAAAGGGCGTTAACCCATCTTACCTGTATGATATGCTCGATCAGCTTGAACAGGCCGGGATTGAAATGCACAGCCTGTTGGTGTCGGTCGATAATGAAGTGATTTTCGAAGGATTCTGGGATCCCTACGGCCCGGATACGCCGCATATTGTTCATTCGCTGACCAAGCTGTTTACAAACGCTGCGGCAGGCGTGGCTGTGACGAACGGAGATTTGAGCCTGGATGATCGGCTAATTGACATGTTCCCCGAGCTTGCGCCGGAAAATCCGAGTGAAAATCTGCAAAAGGTGACGCTGCGCTATCTGATTACGATGAACGGCGGATATGGCCGCATGATTAGCGGCAGCGAGTGGCGTCCGCTGAAGACCAGCTGGCTGGAAGCGTTCTTTGCCGAGCCTGTGCCGTATGAACCGGGTACGCATTATCAGTATTCCAGCGGCAACGCCTACGCGGTTTCGGCGATGGTGCAAAAGGCGACGGGCAAGACCTGTCTGGAATTGCTGCTCGAAAGCGGATTCAGCGAGCTTGGCATGGAGCATTTCACGTGGGATCTCAGCCCCGAGGGAATTTGTTCTGGCGGCAACGGCGTGTCCTGCACGACGGAGGACATGCTGAAGGTGGGCAATCTGTTCCTGAATATGGGTCAGTGGAACGGAAAGCAGATTCTCACGGAAGAATGGTGCCGGATGGCGATCGGCATTGACAAAGTTTATGAAGGACAGGGCGACTACGCGTTCCACTGGACGGATAAGCATGATGGAAACTACACGTCCACGGGCGCATACGGCCAGATCGTCATTCTTGTGCCGGAACTCAACATGGTCGTCGCGGGAACGGCGGGTACCAAGAAGACAGATGAAGAATACGATATCATCAATTCTGCGATGATCGCGCCCGCCAAGGCGGATAAGGCCATGCAGAAGACAGTTGCCGCCAAGGGACAGACGCTGAACCTGCTGCAAAACCCGATTTTGACGGATTCCCCGATTGCGGAAAAAGTGGATGAAAAGGTCTTCAAGGCCGAAGAAAACGAGGACGGGATCACCAGCATCAAGCTGGACGTGGAAAAAGGCTACATCGATTTCATCATGGTTGACCAGCGCGGCGAACACACGATTCGCAACGGCATTGGCGAATGGATGGATGGCGGCACGACCATGACGGGCAATTATCTGCATCATCAGTATCAAAATGAAATCGAACCGTACACGGCGTATGGCGAATGGAAGGATGACACGACGCTGCAGCTGACGTGGAGATATCCGTCGATGGCGTTTGTAGATACTGTCGAGATTACGTTCTCCGAGGATGGGTCTCAGATGACAATGGTGCGTTCTGTTAACGTCAATTCCGGCGCGCTGGTTCGTCCGGCTGTAACGCTCAAAGCAGAATAAGCGCATAATGGATGTTGAGCCAAGGCGCTAAACGAGGCCGCCCCTCTTGAGAGAGGCGGCCTTTTTCGTGCGTAAAAAACGATGAGGGCGCAGGTGGCCTTTTGTGTTATAATGGCAATGAGCTATATTTTGAATGCCGGGGGAGGAAATCACCATGCCGAAATGGACAGAGCAGCAGCGCGACGCCATCGCCGACCGGGGGCACAGCCTGATCGTCTGCGCGGCGGCGGGCTCGGGCAAGACGGCCGTGCTGGTGGAACGCATCGTGCAGCTCGTGCGCGAGGGCTGCCCGATTGAAAACATGCTGGTCGTCACTTTTACCAACGCGGCGGCGGGCGAAATGCGCCAGCGCATCGGCGAGGCGCTCGGCAAGGCCGCGCGGGAGGATCCGGCGCTGGGCGAACAGGTGATGGCGCTCTCCCGCGCGAGCATCTCCACGCTGCACAGGTTCTGCGGCAACCTGCTGCGCGAGCACTTTCAGGCGCTTTCCATCGACCCCGGCTTTCGCATCGGCGACGAGCAGGAGTGCGGCGTGCTCAGCCATCAGGCGATGGAGGACGCGATATATAGCTGCTACGAGGTGGGCAGCGACGCTTTCCTCGCGGCGGACAGGTGCTATACGCAGGAGGAATTGAGCGAATTGGCGTTCGCGCTGCATCGGTTTATGATGACGCGCCCCGATCCGTGGGCGTTCCTCGCGCGCGCGCAGGAGACGGTGCGCCTGACGGGCGAGGCGTTTGAACAAAGCCCCGCCGCGCGGCTGCTGGCGGATTTTGCGGGGCGCAGGCTGGAGCGCCTCTGCGCCAACGCGCGGGAGACGCTGGCGCTCTGCGAGGGGGAAAACGGCCCGCTGCATTATGCGGCGGCCTGCGGCATGGATGTGCAGCTCACGGCGGATCTGGCCGCGGCGGCGGCGGACGGCTATGCCGCGCTGCACGACGCGCTGCACGGCGTGACGTTCGCGGCGCTGGGGCGAAAGAAAAAGACGGATCTGTTCGACGAGGATATCGCCGACCGGGTGAAGGCGCGGCGCGACGCGCTCAAAAAGGCCGTCGCGGATGTGCAGACGGCCTTTGCGCTGACGCTGGAGGACGCGGCGGCGGATATCCGCATGACGGCCGCGCCGCTGGACGGGCTGGCCGAGCTGGCCAAGACATACGACGCGCTCTACACGGCGGCCAAGCGACAGCGCGGCATGATGGATTTTAACGACCTCGAACACAACGCGCTCGCGGCGCTGGCGCTGCCCGAGGTGCGCGCGTCGCTCCGCGCACAATACCGATATGTGTTCATCGACGAATATCAGGATTCCAGCGCGATTCAGGAGGCCATCGTCGGCAGCTTTGCGCGGGAGGACGGGCTGTTCCTCGTCGGCGACGTGAAGCAGAGCATCTATCGCTTCCGGCAGGCCGAGCCGTCGCTGTTTCTGCAAAAGGCAGCGCGGTTTGACAAGCCGGAGCGCGAAAAAGAGCGGCGCATTGATTTGCAGAAAAACTTTCGCTCCCGCGCGAACGTGCTGGAGGCGGCAAACGCGGTTTTCGGCCGCATCATGCGCGAGGAGGAGACGGAAATCGAGTACGACGAGCGGGAAAAGCTCTTCTGCGGCCTGCCCGCGCGGGAGGACGACCCGCCCGTGGAGCTGCACGTGCTCTATCAGCCCGGCGAGGACGGCGCGGAGGAGGACGAGAACGCGGAGCGGGAGCTGGCTGCTGTCGAGCGGGAGGCGAAGGTTGTCGCCGCGCGCATCCGCGAGCTGGTCGGCACGCCGTTTTACGACGCGAAAACCGAGACGGAAAGGCCGCTGCGCTATCGCGATATGACGGTGCTGATGCGCGCGGTGCGCGGGAGTGCGCCGCTGGCCGCGCAGATGCTGGAATCGGAGGGGATTCCGGTGTTCTGCGACGCGGGCGAGGGGTATTTCGATATTCCGGAGATTCGCGCCATGACGGCGCTGTTGCAGACCATCGAGAACGGCGCGCGGGACGAGCCGCTGCTCGCCGCCCTGCGCGGCCCGGCGCTGGGGCTTGAGGAGAGCGAGCTGGCGCAGATTCGGATTTATACGCCGGACGTCAAAACGCCCTACCATGAGGCGGTGCGCCGCTATCGCGAGGAGATGGACGACGCGCTGGCCGAGAAGCTGCGTGCGTTTGAGGCAAAGCGCGCGCGCTGGCGGCTCTGCGCGCGCAATCAGGGCGTGGATCGGCTGATCGAGCGCATCTATGCCGAAACGGGCTTTCTGGCGCGGGCGGGCGCGCTGCCGGGCGGCGCGGCGCGGCAGGCGAACCTGCACCTGCTGACCGCGCGGGCGCGGACGTTCGCCAGCACGCAGGGCGGATCGCTCCATGCGTTTTTGCGCTATGCCGAGCGGCTGCGCGCGGGCGGCGACAGCATGAGCGCCAGCGCCATCGGCGAGAGCGAGGACGTGGTGCGCATCATGACGACGCACAAGAGCAAGGGCCTTGAATTTCCGGTCGTCTTTGTGCTGGCGCTGGGGCGGCGGATGAGCGGGCAATCCCTGCGCGCGCGGGTGCTGATGGATGCGGAGCTGGGCGTGGGTCTGCCGTGCGTGGACACGGAGATGAACAGCGAACGCGACACGCTGCTGCGCCGCGCGATTCGCGTCAAAGCGCAGCGGGAGCAGCTCGCCGAGGAGGTGCGCGTGCTCTACGTCGCGCTGACGCGCGCGCGGGAGCGGCTGATTCTGGTCGGCAGCGTCGCCGGGGATAAGCCGCCCGAAGCATGGCGGGGCGCGGACATTTCGCAGATGCATACCGGCCTTGACATGATCGCGCCCGCGCTGATTGAAGCCGGGGCGAGTCTGACCATCCGGGAAGAAGCCGTTCGGCTGGGGAATTCCGCGTGGCGCGTGTTCGCCCATGTCGGTGGCGCGGCGGGCGAACTGCCCCGGCGCACGGAAGACGTGGTGCTGCGCCTGCTGGCCGAGCTGGCCGCCGCGCCGAAGGACGAGGCGCTGACCCGCCTGATGAATTTCAAACCGGGGGTCAGAACCGCCGTGCGAAAAACGACGGTCAGCGCCGTATTGCGCGATGAAAAGCGCGCCGCGCAGGAGGACGAGCCCCTGCCGGACGCGCCGCTGATGCGCCTGCCGCGCTTCATGGAGGAGCAGCAGATGACCGGCGCGCAGATCGGCACCGCGTTCCACCGCATGATGCGCATGCTCGATTTGGACGCGCTGCGGGCGACGCGCGACCTCGCGGCGGAGATCGACCGCCAGCGCGCGGTGCTGCTGGAAAAGGGCGTCGTCAGCGAAAACGAGCTGGCCGCCGTGCATCCGCGCCTGCTCGTGCGGCTGTTCGCCTCGCCGCTGGGCGTGCGCATGCTGGCCGCCGGGGAGCTGCACCGCGAATGGGCGTTCACCTATCGCCGGGAGACCGAGGACGGCGCGCAGCTTTTGCAGGGCGTGATTGACTGCTGCTTTATCGAGCGCGGCGCGTGGGTGCTGGTGGATTATAAGACCGACGCGGACGCGGCCGGGGCGATTGAGCGCCATCGGCCACAGTTGGAGCTGTACGCGCAGGCGCTCGCGGGCATCACGGGCAGGCCGGTACGCGAGCGCGTGCTGTATCTGGTTCGGGCAGGGATGGGGTATCAGGTGTAAACATGATTTACCAAATTCCCGGCCGCTCGCGAAAGGTGGCCGTTTGAATGGGGTTAATATTAAATCTTTCTTAAATCCCGTTTCATTCCCCGTTTTTGCCTTGACATTGCCGTGAAATCGCGGTATTGTAATCATGGCTCAAAAGGGATGCGGAAACGCAAACCATCGGATCGACAGGATCCAGCATATTTTCGGAGGTGAACGACGTGGACGACTATCCCAGTAGCCTTGCGGGCAAACCCCGAGAACGACGGGAACAGGCTGCGTCGCTCCTTCCGATTCACGCATAAAGCGGATTTGTAAAACGGAAGCGCGCGGTCTGTTGCCGCGCGCATTTTTATGCCGTTTTTGGGGCAAACCTGCATTTTTCGCAAAGCAGAACGACGAAAAATGAATAGGAGGAATCCCCCATGGAAGAAGAAATCCGCAAGGAATTTATGGAAATGATCAAGCTGCTGGACGAAGGCAGGCTCCAGGAGTTTAAGCAGAAGGCGACGGAATGTCCGCCGGTGGATATCGCCGAAGGGCTGGAGGAAATCGAAGACGAGGGGCGCGTGCTGCGCGTGTTCCGCATGCTGCCCAAGGATATCTCCTCCGACGTGTTCTCCTACATGACCAGCGAGCAGCAGCAGCTCATCGCCGAAAGCGCGACCAACGCCGAACTGAAGGCGCTGGTGGACGATATGTTCATGGATGATACGGTGGACTTTCTGGAAGAAATGCCCGCCAACGTCGTCAAAAAGGTTTTGCAGAACGCCGACGAGGGCACGCGCAAGACCATCAACCAGTTCCTCAATTATCCGGAAAACAGCGCCGGAAGCCTGATGACCATTGAATATGTCGATCTGCACGATTATTTCACCGTGCGCAAGGCGATGGATTACATCCGCCGCACGGGCATCGACAAGGAGACCGTCTACACCTGCTACGTCATCGACGACCAGCGCAGGCTCGTCGGTCAGGTTTCCCTGCGCAAGCTGATTATCGCGCCGGAAAGCGCCTGCATCCGCGATATCATGGATACCAATATCGTCAGCGCCGCCACCACGGACGATCAGGAAGCCGTTGCCGACGATTTCCGCCGTTACGACCTGACCTCCATCGCCGTCTGCGATAAAGAGGGCCGCCTCGTCGGCATCATCACCATCGACGATATCGTTGACGTCATTCAGGATGAGAACACCGAGGACATCAAGAAGATGGCCGCCATCATCCCGAGCGACGAGGATTATATGAAAACCAGCGTCTGGAGTCTGGTGGCGCACCGCCTGCCGTGGCTGATGCTGCTGATGATCTCCGCGACGTTCACCTCGACCATCATCACCCATTTTGAAACGCTGCTCTCCGGCGCGGTGCTGCTCACCGCGTTCATCCCGATGCTGATGGACAGCGCGGGCAACTCCGGCAGCCAGACCTCCGTTACCGTCATCCGCAACCTTGCGCTGGGCGAAATCGAGCTGCGCGACTGGCCGCACGTGCTGGCCAAGGAAATCGGCGTGGCCGTCGTCTCCGGCGCGGCGCTGGCGCTGGTCAACTTCCTGCGCATCATCATCTTCACCAGCACGAGCATGATGATCGCCGCTGTGGTGTCCGTGACGCTGTTCTGCACCGTCATCATCGCGATGATCGTCGGCTGTCTGCTGCCGATCGGCGCGAAGAAGCTCGGCTTTGACCCGGCGGTGATGGCCAGCCCGATGATTACCACCATCGTGGACGCCTGCTCGCTGATGATCTATTTCCTCATCGCCACCTCGATGCTGGGGCTGTGAGAAAAATATTCCCCGCCGATAAAAGACAAGGCCTCCCGTTGCCGCGCTTGCAGCGCCGCAGCAGGAGGCCTTTTTTGCGTATGAAAAATGGCGTAAAATCGCCCGCGTGTGCAGGACTTTGACGCTTTGCAGACGCGGGCGGAGGTGAATCAATTTATTTACACCCCGAAGCAGGTGAACATGACGGCCAGATAGGCGATGTACAGCCCGCCGATGAGGAAGCCCGTCCAGCGCTTGAACCGGCCGCTGATCAGCGCGGGCACAAGCGCCGCCGAAGTGACGATCAGGCAGGCCGGAATATCCAGCAGCATGCCCTGACGCTCAACCAGCATCGCGCGCCCCTGAATCAGCGAGCACAGGGGCATAATCAGCGTCAAATCCATGATGTTGGCGCCGATGATGTTGCCCACGGAGAGCGAGGATTCCTTTTTGCGGATGGCGGTGAGGGTTGTCACCAGCTCCGGCAGGGAGGTGCCGATGGCGATCATTGTCGCGGCGATGATGGAATCCGGCACGCCGATCATCTTCGCCAGCGCGGAGCCGTTGTCGATCAGGAGCTGCGCGCCGAGCACGATGGTCGCCGCGCCGAGCACAAAGCCGAGCAGGTTGCACGCCAGCGCCTTGCCGGTCATCTGCGGACGGTTTTCCGCGTTCTTCGCGCCGTGCTCGCGCTTGCCTGCCATCAGGTTTTCCGCGAGGAACGCGGCGAAGAAGAGCAGGATGACGAAGCTCTGCGCGACGGAGAGCTGGCCGTTGCGCGTGAACGCGAACAGCACGGCGATTGTCGCCAGCAGCAGCGAGGCCTTGAAGCCGAACTGCTTGCGCGTCATCAGGCAGGGCATGCAGACCAGCGACAGGCACATAATCAGGCCGGTGTTCGCCGTCACAGAGCCGACCGCATTGCCCACGGCGATATCCGCGTTGCCCTCGAGCGCCGCAAAGACGGAGACGAGCATCTCCGGCAGCGTGGTGGCGAAGCTGACGACCGTTGCGCCGACGATGAATTTCGGAATGCCGAAGGCCTCCGCGATCCACGTTGCGGCATCCACAAACCAGTCGCCGCCCTTGATGATAAAGACCAGCCCGGCCGCAAAGAGCAGCAGGACGGTGAAGAGGTTGGAGCCCGTAAAATTGATGGCCATGACGATTCTCCCTTTCCCTAAACGAGCGTTACAGGCATTTGATCGTACAAAAAAAGACTTTCCGCACCATCAGCCTATGTGATGTGCTAAAAGTCTCATTACCTATTTTTGATAGGCGCATGACCACCGGCGGACGAGCCGGGGCTTGTTGACCATGCCTTTTCAACTACTCCCTTTTAACGGGGATCAGCATAGCACAGGCAGGGCGCGTTTGTCAATCCGTTTGCGCTTTTTTTGCGGGGAATAACGGTTAGCGCGTTATAACAAAAGCGGGCAGACCCTTTCCGCAAATCGTCAAAAAGGAGCGGGATTTGCGCTTGACAGACGGAATCAATCTGTCTATAATTGAAATGTTCAATTTTGAAATATCGTTTTGAAGGGAAGGGGACGACGGAAGCATGATGACCGCGTCGCAGTTTTATGTGATGGCGCGCCGTCTGGAGGACGCTTACGCCGCGCAGATGCGCTCGCTCTGCAAGGAAACCGGCGTCGCGCAGACCGCGATGGATATCCTGCTGTTTCTGCATAACAACCCCGGCTACGATACCGCGCGGGATATCTGCACCTATCGCCAGCTCAAGCCCGCGCTGGTTTCGCTCTACATCGAGAATCTGGTGCAGCTCGGCTTTCTGGCGCGCGAGGGCGTGCCGGAGGATCGGCGCAAATGCCGGCTGGTGCTGACGGAAGCGGCCGCGCCCGTGGTGGAAAAGGGGCTGGCGCGTCAGGCGGCGTTCACCGCGCGCATGCTGGAGGGGCTGTCGCCCGAGGAGCTGGCGGCGGGGCAGCACTGCCTGAGCGTCATCACGGAAAACATTCGAAACATCAACGAGAAAGGATCTGTTTGATATGCAAACCAGAGATCAGGCGTTTTTGGGCACGGAGCCGGTCGGCAGACTGCTGATGCGGCTGGCCATTCCGACGGTCATCGCCCAGTTGGTCAACATGCTCTACAACATCGTGGATCGCATCTACATCGGCCACATCGCGGGCATCGGCAGCCTCGCGCTGACCGGCGTGGGCGTGTGCATGCCGATCATTATGATCGTGACGGCATTCGCGGCGCTGGTCGCCTCCGGCAGCGCGCCGCGGGCTTCCATCGCGATGGGGCGCGGCGACCGCGACACGGCCGAAAAGCTGCTGGGCGGCAGCTTTTCGCTGCAAATCGCGATTTCGCTGACGCTGACGGCGGTGCTGCTGCTGTTCGGCCACGAATTTCTGCTGGCCTTCGGCGCGAGCGAAAACACGATTGAATACGCGGACAATTATCTGAATATCTACGCCTTCGGCACGCTGTTCGTGGAGCTGACGCTCGGCATGAATGCGTTCATCACCGCGCAGGGCTTCGCGACGACGGGCATGATGACCGTGCTCATCGGCGCAGTGTGCAACATCGTGCTCGACCCGATTTTCATTTTCGGCCTGAACATGGGCGTTCGCGGCGCGGCGCTGGCGACGGTGATTTCGCAGGGCGTTTCCTGCGCGTGGGTCGTCAGCTTCCTGATGGGCAAAAAGACGAGCCTGCGCCTCAAGGCGCAGAATATGCGCATCGACATGAAGCTCCTCGCCCCGTGCATCGCGCTCGGCCTGTCCGCGTTCATCATGCAGAGCACGGAGAGCATCATCTCCGTCTGCTTCAATTCCTCGCTGCTCAAATACGGCGGCGATATCGCCGTCGGCGCGATGACGATTCTCACCAGCGTGATGCAGTTCGCGATGCTCCCGCTGCAGGGGCTGGCGCAGGGCGCGCAGCCGATTTCCAGCTACAACTTCGGCGCGAGAAACGCCGCGCGCGTCCGGCAGACGTTCTTCGCGCTGCTCAAGGCCAGCCTGACGTATTCGGTCATCCTCTGGGGCGGCATCATGCTCTTCCCGAAGGCGTTCGCGGGGATTTTCACGCCGGACGCCGAGCTGCTGGCCTTCACCGCCAAGGCGCTGCGCATCTATTGCGGCGCGCTGTTTATCTTCGGTATTCAGATTGCCTGCCAGATGACGTTTGTTTCCATCGGCAACGCGCCGTGCTCCATCATCGTGGCCATCCTGCGCAAGTTCGTGCTGCTGATTCCGCTGATCTTCATTCTGCCGCACATCCTGCCCGACCGGACGATGGCCGTCTATACCGCCGAGCCTGTCGCCGATACGCTCGCCGTGATCTTCACCATGGTGATGTTTGGCACGCAGTTCAGAAAAGCGCTCAAAAAGCTGGAAGAAGCGTAAACAAAGAAAGCAAAAGCGTCGCGAACAAGGCGGCGCTTTTTGCATGGTACAATCATTGAGCAAGAAGAAAATTCCGCACAAGACGCGGGCGCGCATCGCGCGCCCGTTATCGGAATGTGTGCAAAATTCCGGATTTGCTCATTTATAGATAATGATAGAAATGCTTCTTGCGATCAATCAGCCACAGCGACAACAGGCAGGCCAGTCCCTCGGCAACCAGCGTCGCATACCAGATGCCGTCCACGCCGAACATTGCGGGCAGGAGCAGAACGCAGGCCGCCTGAAACACCAGCGTGCGCGCGAACGAGATGACCGCGGAAATCAGGCCGTTGTTCAGCGCGGTGAAGAAGCCGGAGGCGAAGATATTGAGGCCGGAAAGCAGGAAGGAGAAGGAGAAGATCGAGAACGCATGGCGCGTCAGGTTAAGCAGCCCTTCGTCGTAGCCGACAAAGATTTTCGCCAGCGGCGCGGCCAGACCGAGCGCAAGCATCGTCAGCGCGACGCCGGTTATGCCCATCAGCGTCAGGCTTTTTTTCAGCATGTTCTTCAGCTCGTCGTGGTGACCCGCGCCGTAGTGATAGCTGACAATCGGCGCGCAGCCGATGCTGTAGCCGATGGCTGTACCGATGAAGATGAGCTGCACATACATCAGCACGCCGTAGGCGGAAACGCCGTCCTCGCCCAGCATGCGCAAAAGCTGCATGTTATAGAGCATGGAGACGAACGACGTGGAAATGTTGCTCATAAACTCGGAAGAACCGTTTGCGCAGGCTTGGAGGATGGGAGACGCCTCAAATTTGAAGGGAGCGAAGCGAAGCGGAAGATCCTTTTGGCGGAGGATATACACTGCCGGAACGACGCCGCCGATGCATTGGCCGATGCCCGTCGCCAGCGCCGCGCCCGCCAGCCCCCAGCGGAAGACCGCGATGAACAGCGCGTCGAGCACCATGTTCGCCACGCCCGCCGCGACAACGACCAGCAGCCCCACGCGCGGCCGCTCAGCCACGACCAGGAAGCTCTGGAACACGCTTTGCAGCATGAACGCCGTTGTGAACGCAATGGTGATGCGGCCGTAAAGCACGCAATCCGCCATGATGCTCTCGCTTGCGCCCATCAGCCGGGCGATTGGGCGGATGAAGGCGACGCCCAGCACGGTCAAAATCAGGCCGGTGACGACCACAAAAGCGATCATCATGGTGAAAATGCGGTTGGCCCTCTCCGTGTGGCCGCAGCCCATCTCCTTGGCAACCAGCGCGCTGCCGCCCGTGCCGAGCATGAAGCCCGTGCCGCCGAGCACCATGATGAACGGCATGATGAAATTCAGCGCCGCGAACGGCGTTTTGCCGATGTAATTTGAGACGAAAAACCCGTCCACCACGCCGTAAATGGATGTGAAAATCATCATGGTGATGGAGGGCGCGACGAAGCGCAGCAGGCGCGGATAGGTAAAGTGATCGGAAAGCTGAATGCGCGGATTACTCATGGCTTCTCTCCTTGCCGATGGCGCCAAAATGCAGGGAAAGCGCTTCGTTGTAGCGGCGCGTGAGGGTTAGGAGCTGCGCCTGCTCCTCGACGGAAAAATCGAGCAGTGCTTTTTGCTCGCTCTCGATGACAAGATCGACGGTCTGCTCCGCCAGCTTTACGCCCGCTTCTGTCAGGCGGATGGGTTTGCCGCCGCGCCCGCGCTCGCCGAAGAGCGTGAGCAGCCCTTCCTGCTCCAGTTTCTTGAGCGCGGAATTGACCGTTTGCTTGGGGTAAGCCAAAATGGCGCACATGTCGCTCTGCGTGACGGGCGGTTCTTCGATGCGCAGGGTATAGAGAATCCAGAACGTGCTTTCGTTCAGCCCCAGACGGATGCTCAGATCGCGATAGATGGCGGTATTTTCTTTATATACGTGGTTATATTCGGAAAGCTGCTTTTCCGCGCCGATGTTTTTCATGCGTTCACCTCAGAATATCCGAAATCGGATTTTGTGTGGAGATATTATAGTCCGATTTCGGATATTTGTCAAGCGGGACGAACCGGTGTGTTTTTCCCAAGGAGTTTCGCTGCACAAAAAAGGCTGTCAAGCTAACAACACTGATATTTCAAGAATAAAACTAGGTATTTGCGCCCGAAGGTTTCCAAAGGGCGACCGGAAAGCCCTTTGGTGGGGCGATGGGGCAAAGCCCCATATCCAAAAATGCCTAGATATTTGTTTCTTGAAATGTTCGGTTTAAGCTTGACAGCCTCGCATCAGACCGTCGGGAGAGGAACGCGGCTTGGCCGTTACGCCACCAGCTCCTCGCATGCGCCCACGACCAGCAGCCGCAGCGC
>ENA-UOJC01003959-UOJC01003959.1-human-gut-metagenome-genome-assembly--contig:-C104-NODE-3959-length-13159-cov-8.880952_pt1 | contig 13159 bp, 15 predicted proteins | sample MGYA00242339_ERZ723886 | MGnify/ENA metagenome assembly ERZ723886 | reverse complement strand
CCCACCTGGACGTGGATGTGGCCAACTACATCCAGTTCCTGCGGGAGTCCAGCACCCTGGACGTGGACAACACCAAGTGGGACATGGAAGACCGGAACCTGAAGATGACCCGTCCCGCCTTCGGCGGCCACCTGATGGCCACCATCATCTGCCCCCGCTTCCGTCCCTGCATGGCCACCGTCCGTCCCGGCGTTATGAAGAAGAACCCCTTCGACCAGGCCAAGGCCGACGCCTGCGAGATCGTGAAGCCCGCCTTCCAGCTGGCTGAGAGCGATCTGAAGACCGAGGTCGTGGAGGTCGTGAAGGCCGCGAAGAAGCTGGTGGACCTGATTGGCGCCGACTACATCGTCTCCGTGGGCCGCGGCATCAGCAAGGATGTTGAGGGCGGCATCAAGCTGGCCGAGGAGCTGGCGGACGTCCTGGGCGGCGTCGTTGGCGGCTCCCGTGCCACCATCGACTCTGGCTGGCTGTCCGCCGACCACCAGGTGGGCCAGACCGGCAAGACCGTGCATCCCAAGGTGTATGTGGCTCTGGGCATCTCCGGCGCCATCCAGCACAAGGCGGGCATGCAGGACTCCGAGTGCATCATCGCGGTGAACAAGAACGACACCGCTCCCATCTTCGAGATCGCCGACTACGGCATCTGCGGCGACCTGTTCAAGGTCACCCCGCTGCTGATCGAGGCCATCAAGGCCGCCAAGGCTGCGAAGTAAGAGGACTTTACAAGCGTTGAAAAGAGAGCCATCCCAGAGGGATGGCTCTCTTTTATACCTTTGAAAGGGGGCGCAAACGAGTAGTGTTGCGCTGTTGATGAAGGCCGCATGATAGAATTAGCGGCAAGGTTTGCGGCCCGTGTCCTGCTCCTGAAGATACAGCCCTTTTTGAGAGGGAAAGGGAAGAGGAAATTTGTGGAGTGGAAAGAACGACAAAAAAAGACAAAGAATTCCGAGATAGAATGTTAGGCCAGTATCGTGTTGATATTGTTGAGGGATGGGGTGAACCGAATAGTATTGGTGAAGACATGGACATTTATGAATTTGAAAATATCCCCTTTAGGATAATTTTGGAATATGATTCGAATGGACAAGTGATTAATTTGGAGCGTAGTGAGACAGATTGAGACAGTTATAATCTAAAAGAAACAAGAATAGATTTCGTTCTATCAAATAAAAGCAAGGGCAAGAGATTTAATCTTGCCCTTACTTTCTAAAGTACATTCTTAATATGACTTCAAACCACTTAACAATTTAATCCAAGCTATTTTTATAATTGGCTTAAGTATAACATAAAGAGCGAGGGCGGTAAAGTTTTCCACCCTCGCTTTTGTCAAAAGATATTCTCAATAGAAATGATAAATCCGAACACATTACCCACCTGGATCATGTAGTTCGGATTATCATTGTTTGGTCGGAGTGTAATTATAGGACTTAACGAAACTTAGGAATAGCATCAGTTTACAGGCCGTTGGCAAGAGGTTTTATCTTAAATCGTCCGTTCCCACACCTTGACTTTGGTGATGACATCGCGCAGACGATCTTCACCAACCATGTACTCCAAAAGCTCATCGGCTGTGTCGTACCATTTTTCTGTGCGGGCATTTAACTCCTCAGAGCCCGCTTGAGCAATGGCCATTCTTGGTTTTGTACCAGGGGACTGGGATATACAGCCAAAGCAGCAATACATAATGCCATTCCATTCAAATTGTACTTCGCCTCCACGACACATACACCATTTGAAATCGCTAATGGATTGAAAATGGTTTTGCTCATAGCTGTTGGAGGGCACAAAAGTAGACATTTTTATACTCCTCGCATTCCATACATACTGTTTAGATGGGTGTTCTTCATGACTTAGGTGTGGGCCTAAATCATCCCAAAATATCTGATGCGCATGTGGGATATCATGGTATTTGGGAAATCCGTGATCTGTGTGGTGAATTTCAAAATCTGCTTTTCCATCTGATCCGATGTGAGTTTCAATTAATTCTCCCTTTGATGTATAGGAGACTTTTGTTTCACCGGGCTCTCCTAAAAAACGCTGATCCTGCGGTTTATTTGGATTTGGCTTCCATTTTCCGCCGTAAGCACTTCCTCCACCCTTGCCAATTAGATATGGTTCCATTATATCATATTCTGTCCGCGTTGCACTGCCAATTCTATATGATTCCAAATCTTCTTTTTCAAACCTGCGCTCGTAGTTCATATATTTCCAAGAACTGCGCTCATAATCCACATATACGATGTCTCCCTGCATTTCAGGAAACGGCGTGTTGTAACAGACGATCTTCTCCGGCTCAATACGCCGCAGCATCTCGTTGTAGCCAGACATGAACCATTCTTTTTGATCCTGCCGGTTATCATGCGCAGAAGCCATATAAGTGGAAACAGCCACAACACTTCCTTTTTCGATCCCCTCAAAGCAAAAATCAAACGTGGATTCATTACCCCAGTTTACCGTGGGAATGACACGGATTCCCTTGGAAGCCCAGTAGGCGCCACACCAGCGGTTGCGGAATACATTGTAAAGCTGCATAACTGGGGCCATCTCCAAATACATATTGAAATCAGGGGACAGTACCGCCCGATAGAGAGATAGCTTCTCAATGTCGCTGTCAGGATTCTTCCATACCCGCTCAAAACGGTAGTCATAGAGGAAAAAGTGCACCATGCGGTCAAGGTGATTTTGATCCTCCAGATGGGTTTTGTCAAATCCGATCAGCAGGAGATCATCAAAATCGCCGGGCTTTTCCTAAAATTTGGGAATGATGGGGATTTGCAGCTTCCCTTTGCCGGGAAACTGATTTCGGAGCAGGGATTGGCTGGTACGGTAATTGTAATGTTCTTCGGTCATATGGAACCTCCTGTACATAGTAAGGAACAAATTCTTCTATATGCAGGTCCCAAATCACAAAAAGTTGCACATTTCCGTGCAGCAAAACCAGAAAATTTCTGAAAATTGGCAATATAAATAAAAATCGGTGAGTCCCATAAGGACTCACCGATGGTCCGAGTGGCGGGATTTGAACCCACGGCCTCTTGGTCCCGAAATAACTTAATATCTTCTAAATGGTGAAACGGTGTCAAATTCGTGCCTTTTTGTCTGCTTTTCGACGGTTTCCGGTCTAATATATTTGGGGGCGTCCAAACCTTAATGGGGCAAGCGGGTCAAAAATGGGTCAGAGAATATTCCACGTTGCAACTATCAGAAAAATACAATTCAAGCTATTGTTTCAATAAAGCAAAGGAGATTTATTATGGAGAAAGAATGCTATCAGAATCAGAGAGAATTCTTAATCACCGCCGAAAAACTGAACCAAGCAGATCTCGAGGGATTTGATAATCTTGAGCTACGCACGGCCTCCCATTCTATCATCATACTCCCTGGTGAAATGTCTGCCGTTGAACTGTTGGCTACATGCACTGATCTTAAAGCTATCTGTGCTGATCTCATGCTCCATATTCTGATGAGCTGTTCAGATTGCGACAAATGCGGGAAAACCACCCCTTGTGAGTTAATGACAGCGCCCATTCTCCCGGAAGTAATGGTCCCGGTGGAAGACATGATTGAAGCAGGGATCGAACCTGGGCATCGGCTTACCTGTGTTGCTGATCCGGAGAATAACAGGTTGATTGTACAGGAATCGGAGGACGGCTATTCTCTGGCTGACATTGATGTTGCAATAATCGATACATTCCGCGATGCTGAAGTGTGCCTCCAGGATTTGAAAAAACTCATCGAAGAAAATCCCATAGTTTATCCTGGATGCAAAGATACCAGTTCGAATTGACAGTGTATATAGAAGAAGGTTCAAAAAGGCAATTTGGTTTCCTAAAACGTATTGTGTCATAGAACGGGGGCATTAAATTGAATAGCAAGTACAGTTCAAAGCCGCAGGGTCAGGTCCCTGCTTTTTTTAATTCCAAAAAGCGAAAATGCGGTAATGGCCACAAAAATTACTATCGCTATAACGCCCGGAAGCCACGAAAGGAATTGCTGTTACAACCTCAGAAGCCAGTCAATAAGCGGTTTAGAAAGTGTGAGGGCTGTCCTTATCCTGCCCACGGATTCCTGTGCTGGGGAAAGGACGGCCGCTGCCTGCGAACGATGCTGGAAAGATCCCATTCGCAAGAACCGTAAACTGATGCGATACCTATAGGCCAAAATCAATTCCCACATTAAGGGCAGAGAAGCAAGCACCGTGAAGAGCAGCAATTGTATCAATCGGAATTTGCGTCCCATCCATCATAACCAGAAGGCTTTCGCTGTGGAGGAACTTCCGAACAATACCGCTTGCGGTTCTGTATGCGCCGCCAGCCTTTTGGCTATCCGGCTGAAAATATGTGATTGTCACCTCCGGTTGCTGTGGCAGGAGCTCCAGAAGCAATCGGAGCTTTTCATTAAGCTCTACCTACTTAACAGAGAGTACAGATTTCGGCGATGCGGAGAAGCTTGAGAGACCTCATTAAAAAAATTATGCGTCTACTAATGTTCTAATGCGAAAAATAATTTAGTACAGCTTTATTTTTTACCTTGATCTAATTGTAAGTGCCGCAGGTGGAGATAGACTGTATTTTTTGATAATCCCAATCGCTCTGCAACCTTGGGTACGGCGTTTTTTAGACGGAATATATCCCGCCCGTAAAGTATGCTGATAATTTCTTTATTCCGGTTAACAGAAGAAATGCTGGGATTGTTAATAACTTCTGTGCTCGCCTGTAGAATCGAACTTTCAATCAATTCATCCGCATTGGTTGCAAAGGTTTCCGAAAAATCACCACGGTGCTCAGGAAGCTTAAAAAGTCCCTCAATAAAGGTATACAGGGGAACGTCTTGATAAAAATTAATACAAATATGATGATGAAAAAATCGTAAATAAAGAGGATGTTATCCTGCCAGAATTCCCGTAAATATACACAGAAGGAAGCGCCATTTTATTCTATAAAATGGCGCTTCCTTCTGTGTATATAGTTAATTGTGTCCGAAGGTATAATCAGCGGAGAAATACACCTATCATGGAGGAAGATAGCCCGATATCTTAAAACATCAGGGAAATTTTATAGAGAGCGCATCCCCCGCCAAGGGGGGCGCGCTCATTAGTCGGACCAGGGGCTGGGTAATCATGGCACACCCCGGAGGCCCAATAACATATGGTTATATTCAGAAGAGAACAACTACACGGTCTAAAAGAAGCTCAAATCCTCATCTCGGCAAGCAACTCCCAATAATCAGAGGAAGAATAATAGGGGGTGAGATAATCATCCTCTACGACATGATTCGCCTGTGAGAAGGTTTCTGTTTCCTGCTGGTTCTCCATGTTCAATCGCCTCACATTCGCCCTCAGTGAATCCGATTATAGCACTCGCGTTGAGAGAACGCAACCCGTTGAAGCTTGATCGGCGAATCGATCTAGGTGTAGGATAAGCTGAGTAGCTTGATGAACCCTGTCTCAGTCCAGTTCGCTTTCTATGACCTGATAGCTGACTACAATATTGGACTGTCCGTGGGAAGGAATGACCGTAGTGCCTATAGAGCAGCAGTTTTGGCCTGAAACTTCGTATGAGAAGATATTAATCATGCAGCCCTGTATGCCTATGTGGACGGAATTTATCTGGGAAGGGAGGTGAAAATATGGCTATTCTGGTGGCGATTGCGGTTAATGAGAATGGATACCGAGAAGTTCTTGGTGCTGCCGAGGGCTTGAAAGAGGACAAGACCAGTTGGGGCAGATTCTTCCAATGGCTGCGTTGTCGAGGCCTGGACGGCGTGAAACTAATCGTTGGAGACAATTGCCGTAGTATGTTGGGGGGCGTAGGTGAAGTGTTCCCCGAGAACATATACCATGATGTACCGTCTACTTTTACCGCCATGTGTTTTCAGCTACGCCTCGCTCCAAGGTGAAGATGGTAGCTAAAATGCTCATGGCGCTCTGCACTCAGGAGGGCAAGAAAGCCGCCCGAGAAAAAGGTAAGGCCGCAGTGGTGGAGGAACAGTGCTCCATGAAGCAGAAAGAGACTGCTTAGAAGATGAGAGATGGTATTGAGGAAACCCTGACTTATTGTGATTTTCCCAGTGAGCACTGGACCCGCATCCGTACCAACAATATCATTGAGAGACTGAACCGGGAAATCCGCTGTCGCACCCATGTGATGGGTAGTTTCCCGAGCGGCAATTCTGCTCTCATGCTGGTCTGTGCCCGTCTTCGCCATGTGGCTGGCACTCTATGGGGCAACAAGAAGTACGTGAACATAAAGCATCTGGAAGTTGCCGTGGAGGATGTCTCTCTTGCTTGTTGACTTCATTCGCGCGAGGACCTGCAAGCCATTTGCGAAGAATCCTTGACACTACTAAGGGCGTTGGGAGTACTTTACATATGTATGGTGGCTTTGTAATGTGCTACTTAACTTTTGCAGTTAGATTACTGTAATTAAGAGTATCAGCACCCGCTATACGCAGGTGCTGATTTTTCAAGATCACAGAGGAACATACGAGCAACCCAGTTGAGACTGCGTCCTAGCAAGGTCACAAGTGTATGTATACCCAGTTGCATTCTCTCTGCCACTAGTTTGTCCGATTGCATAATTTGTACTGCCAGATTTATAATAGACGATTCCACCGCTATCTCCACGAACACAGTTATTTGTGGAATAAATCAGATTTCGAATAGTGGTATTTAGATCCGAGTAAACGGCAGTCGCATTTGTAGACAGAATTGTACCCGTCGTATAAATGGTTGCTGCGCCTTCTTTATAAATTGTGGAGCCTTCCAACACAACCGTGATGCGGGAACGATTCAATGTTGCGTTTTGATAGTCAGTCTGGTTTGAAATGGATTGGCCAGGCTCCAGTTCAATCAAAGCACCATCGCAGCTTCCGCTGAAAATACGATCGATGCAAGTGCCAATCTGAGTGAAGCTACTTCCAGAAAGACCATTGACGTCATCCCCAACAGAAACACAGTGTCCAGCCGTAACTACACCTGTTTCAATACTGCCGGAATTTGAGTAGAAATCGGCGGGCCAACCCAGACTGAAAGTATCGTTAGTTCTGTGCCACACAGATCCACCGGGATACCAAGTGGCAGTAGTTTCAGGGAATTCACCCTCTTCAAAGATGATAAAATCCATCTCTCCGAAATGCTCACTGAAAGAATTGACTTTATCTTGAGTCATTTCGTGGATTCTTACCGTGATGGTACTATCCTTTTGCGACAGAATGACCTCCGTGATAGAATTCAGCAGATTTGCATAATCAGCATTTTCTGCCGTACCTTTAGTCTCCAGTGCATTATCAATCAAATCCTTTACGGCATTCAGACTATTGAGAGAATACTCTGCAGACTCAAAGATGACATCCGGATTATTCGTGGTACTGGAAATAGCCGCACGAGTAGCCAACGAGGTCGTAGGGAGGACCTTTACGACAAGGTTTCCGTCATCATTGAGGTAAGCCCCGCCGTAATAATCCGGGTATTGCGTCACCTCAGACATGAGAGGGGTGGCGGCAATTTCGCCCATCAAAGACTGATACTGGAGAATGGCCTGATCCTCATTGGCTCTTTGCTCTGTAGTCCTTGTGTCCATCTGGGATTGATATTGAGTTACAGCGTTCCTGACGCTTTCAGCCTGAGATGATTCTGCGGGAATCACATCAGCAGCCAATGCACTTTGAGCCATCACAGAAAATGCAAGGCCCAAAATGGCCATTTTTTTGAAAGACTTTTTCACTTTACATCTCCTCCTTTTGGTTATGGATGCCTTTAGGGGAAAAATCGCTACATGGACATCACTCCCTTCAATACTGCCTACTTGATCTCAAACTTGACAGTTAAATAACAGCAATCCTGCTGAGTGCCGATTTCCATAAATGGCTTTAAGATGCGGTAGGTGCCTTTTTCAAGCGTTCCATATCTGCTCTGGTATTGTAACGTCATCGTTTCACTGTCTCCGGAACGAATATGATGGGCGACGGGAAGAACGGCGTCATTTCCCTCAACCTGAGAAAGCTCTATCCAAGAGCCGTTCTCTTCTGTTTCCAAAATGTAGTCATCCCCACCACCGCAAGAAAAACCTATGTTCGAGTTGTTATCGATACGAACTGTGACAGAGCCGGACTCCTGACCGGCCACTTCCATTGACAGCCCCTCGAAGTTCTCTAAAACGGGAGCCTTCATGCTCCGTGCCTCAAGGGCTGTTCCAACACTGTCCTGCTGGGAAACATCAACAACAATGTCCATGGGGGAAAAATCTGCTCCCTGAATAGGCCGAACCGTCACATTCAGATTAGAGGTCAGTTCATTCCCCTGTTCGGACACCGAGAAAACCCGGCACAATGTCTCCCCCGGCTGGACTGCATCCGTAGGGAAGTCTTGCCGCTGTCCGATGGTCTTCGCCCTGGAGACCGCGAGACTCACGGGTTTTTTGCCTTGGTTCGTTACCTGAACCAGAATATATTCACCCAGGTCTGGTCTACAGAGGAACGTCTGGCTAAAGGAACTCTCGGATTGGAACCTTGCTTCTTTCAAATGGCTCCATGCATTTTCGGAGCGTTCGATACGTTCACTCCACACCAACTCGGTAAAGGGCAGGTTTTCTGTATTGGGCACAGGGGTTGCAGCCGTTCCAAAATCAACGGTGTTCGTTTGGTTGTCCCACTTGACATCGGCGTCCAGGAGCGCTGCAATCTGACTGACCGACAGGAAGTTTGAGATACCGCCGGCTTCGTCTGTATAGAGGATTGAAGAAGGGACCTCCTGTCCATTGGCGGCTACATAAGATTCCCCGCTATGGATCTGAGGGATTCCGTGAAATACGGAATAGTTTGCTGTGTTGTACGCAATCCGTGCAGAGATGGCCTCCGCATTTCCGCAGAGAAGAGTGAATGAAAATCCGATACATAAGGTCAAAACATAACTGAGCAGCTTTTTCATGTTCGATCACCTTTCGATTAATGGCATAATTTAAGCATAAAATTTTAAGATTTTTTTGCTTGTTGATATATGTAATTGAGGACTTTATCCTGCGTTACAGTTACGACTGCATCTGCGTAATCCTCCGCTGACAGCGATTGCGCATCTCCTCCAAGTTCTAAGCAGTAGGCTTCAACTTCATCTTGGGAGGCAGTTAAGTTTTCTATGGAAGCAATCCTGTCAAGAACCAGGAGACGCTTTAAATTGTATTCAGCTTCATCATAACAATGCTGCAACAAACCAGCTTCCGTATCCGCAATACCGGTTTGTTGTGCATAGCTCAATACGTCTGTCCCATAGGAGGCAGCTGCTGCATCATATTTAAAGTAAAGAGTAGCCGCAAAATCTACAATCTCGTTTTCATCAATAGAAAAACTGCTGCCCAATATAATTTTTTTGACTAATGATTCTTTCTCGGCCTCAATGCTCTGCTTTTCTACATTTGCCTCAAGATCTTTCCGAACAAGATTTAAAAAGTCTGCAACCGTATCAATTCCATAGATTTGCTGTACAAAATCATTGTTAAGGTCATACTCTTTCAAAGAATAGATTTCACATACATACACGGTAACATTTGCGGTCTCGCCAACAAAAGAATCGCAGTATCCAAAGACCGTTTGGTTCTTTGAAACCTCGCATTCAAAATTCGCAAAAATACCAACGGGAAGACCAACCATATGGGTCTCGAATTCATGGTCAAATTTTCCTTCTCCAACATGGGCAACGCATCCGTACACAGAATTAAGAATTTTACCTTGGTAACTCACTTCATAGTTGAACAATACATAATCTCCGACCGTCACAGAAGAACGGTTCGAAACAGGGACCTTTTCTGTATGTTTATTGACAAGTTTCTCTGCGGTGGAATAAACATCCTCGTCTGAAACAGATAAATTCAATGTATCTGGCTCAAGGGCTAGATAATTTCCAAGCTCTGTGAGATAGCAACCGTCAACATTGTAGTCAGCAAGAACGGTTTCTACCGGTTGACTTCTCGGAAGAGGCTTTGGGCTAGAACACCCGGAAACCAACAAGAGCATTGCAAGAATTGCAAATAGATTTTTACTCAATTTGGTATGCAACAAACACAGCACCTCTTTCCATTAACTTCAGCATTTGCATAACTTATTCTACCTCATATTATTAGACTGCAGCTTTGATACTCTAAACAAGGTAGAATATGCTACACTGCAGGAGATGCTGCGGATCGGTTTATTCTACCTACCGCAAGACGGTTTCGATAAAGCTCCAACCACAGCTCTTTACTGTATTGTTAATCAGCGAGATACCGCTGGGACGGTTTATGTGGAATGCTGCTACAAGGTAAAGTGTCCTGTAGAGCCAGCATCGCAAATTTATCGTTGGAGGGTTTGGGGGGTGATTGTTTCTGTTGGTATCGATGTGTCCAAAGACAAACACGAATGCTTTATTTGAACTCAGAGGGCAGAGTGCTTTCGGATGTATTTTCTGTTTCCAACAACATGGATGGTTTTCATACCTTGCTGGAGAAGATCCAGACCTGTATATCTTTTCAAGACAAGGTAAAGGCATGGCTTGAGGCAACAGGACACGATAGTCAGTCATCCAACAATCGTATGTCTCGCTAACATCTTGCCAAGTAATACCATCAATGACTGGCTCACTAAGTTCTGAAAAAACAGCAGACAAGCATTTCTTTCGAATCTGAGGTATACTGTGTTCCCTTGCTTTTTTTACTCTTCCTTTAGTGCCAAATCCATCCAGATACATTCGTTTAGATAGACAGAGTTGCCGTTAAAATGCAACAAGAACCATGAGAATTAGAAAAACGGATGAGCTTTTCGTAGCAGGGGCATTTGCGGAGGCGTGCATTACAAATGAAAACAAAAGAAAACTACAATAAAAAAGAGCTGGGTGATGGTTTGATACCTGTCATCCGGTTTCCTTTTCATACAAAGTCAATACTATCTGCCTTCAGAAAATAGAGCAGGCTTCGCAGTAGTGTCAACGGTTCCAACTTTTGACACTACCGCGGCTGCACCGCCAACCTCTACCAGCTGCTGTGAAAAAAGAGCACACCCCCCGCCAAGGGGGGATTGCGCTCTTTCACTGGACCGGGGACCAGGTCATCATGGCCCTCCCAGAAGGCCCAATAGAAGGTATGATTATATTGAGAGGAGAACAACTACTTGGATTAGATTCAAATCTTAGATGAGAGTTCCCTGAAATCAATAGACGAGGAGGCAGGTAGATCGCGATCCTTGGAACGCTGACTTGATTGTAGGCACTGGTTTTGCGCTCTTGCTAGTGCTCACCGCTTTGCCGGCTCACGCTGTTTGCTAATACTGCTTATTATTCTATCATTCGGCAGAAAAACACAATAGGAGATCGTGGATACAGAAAAATGTAATTTTTAACTGGTTAATGATTTATTACTGTTGCAGTTACTTTTCCAACCGTGATATATGGGTTGAGATAGGAGGAGGTGAAATTTGTATGATTACATGAGGACGCTGATTTAACCAATGCAAGCAATATTTCTGAAATTATTTTCTGTTAGAGATTATTATATTCGTACACATTACTACTACTATACAAATTACGGATGAACAGAATTGAATTTCTCTAACAACTATTTCATCACCAAGGAATGGATAGAATTCAACAGCTGAACCAAGTATCAGCGTTCCAATTGCACCGATACAAGTGTATTTTATTTTGCGTTGCATTATATATTTCCTCCTGTTAGAAAAGATACTTATAATGAAAAAGATAAATTAATCCGTTGTGGATTATCCAGCAAAACTACCACATTGGATTCACCTCCGCACAACATGGTATTAACTCTTTGTGACAGATTTATTTCGTTTGTAGACTCAACGATGATCGGGTCAGTAGGAACCAATTTTAATAGAAGCGGAAACACATAGTGGATCGAGACAATATCTGCCTCATCAAAACCCATAATGCTAAATCCTTGGCCTATAGCAGGATCCCCTCAGGGGTGGGTAGTGAAGTAGCGCCCAGGAAAGTTCGAAGTTTGCTTACATCTCCAGAGACATAGCCTAGGTTATCTTGCCATATTCAATTTCAATAGAACGAGTGCAGTTTGTCTTATTAGACAATATAATTAAAAATGTGCAACAAAAAACGAGCACTGGGTGACGGATTGACACCTGTCACCCAGTGCTCACTTGGCATAATGTAAAAAATTTTAGATCATAAAACATAGCGAAATTGGCTTTGATTTGTGTTAGCTTATTTACCTTCTATCAGTGTAAGTGCGTTCTTCCGCGCTCTAGTCAATGCCATTCGTACACTCTGCGGTTTAATTTTGAGAGTTTCCCCAATCTCCGTATCACTCATTTCTAGAATGTATTTTGCCTCTAACAAATAACGGCTTCGCGCATCCAGTCGCTCCCAAATTGTGTACAGGGACTCTAGTTGATTTTGCAAAATTATGAGATCTTCTATATTTGCTCCCACACAATTACTGGATGCCTCACCGATGTAACTCTCAATATCCTCTGCAAGATTTCGGGCCTGGGCCTGACATATGTTATAGGCCGTATTCCTACATGCAACAATTAAATAATTTACAAGACGATCCCGGTTAAGCTTTTTTAGGAGATAAATTTTGTCAATCAGTTTTTCGAGAGTGCTTTGGAAGATATCATCTACAAGCCAACTGTCCTGTGTGACTTTGCGGATCGTGGAATACATCAATTTTTCATATTGCAGGTATAGAGAGACCATAAATTCGCGATCACTCTCGTCCTCAATTGCTAAAATACAGTACGGAATCATTTCTGGTTTTCCCCATTATAGTTTTTTAACAGCATTCTGAATTTCATGTCATTTACGATCAACACAAGAGCGTTTTGCCGATCTGAAGACAGGTTTTGAAAAGCATCCAGAAAAGCGGCAACAGTTAACCCTGGCGCTAGTTGCTTTTGAAAAATATCAGGGGAACAGGGAGAAGCGGCACGACCAAGCAGATAGTCTGTTGTTACACCAAAGTAATCCGCCAACATGACAAGTTTCTCGATATCAGGCAGGTGCTGGTTATTCTCATAATTGGAAATGGTACCAATAGTCACACAAATTATCTTTGCGAGATCTTTCTGCGACATCTTTTTGTCTTCGCGCAGTTCGCGAAGTAACTCGGGCGCGGCGCCGTGCATTAATGATTATTAAAGAACAGGAGGGTGTGGC
>ENA-UOJC01003958-UOJC01003958.1-human-gut-metagenome-genome-assembly--contig:-C104-NODE-3958-length-13162-cov-4.221561_pt1 | contig 13162 bp, 12 predicted proteins | sample MGYA00242339_ERZ723886 | MGnify/ENA metagenome assembly ERZ723886 | reverse complement strand
ATCTGCCCGTCCGAGGGGGTAGAGTAGTTGAGCCGGAAACAGCGCGAGGGTGCATCGGGGTCACAGCCGAAGGTAGCACCGGGTACAACCCGCAGTCCTGCCGCGACGGTTGCCTTCAGGAATGCAGGCATATCCACATACTCCGGCAAGGTCACCCAGATAAACAGTCCGCCTGCCGGGCGCGTAAAGGTGACGCAGGAGGGCATGGCGGCGTCCAGCGCATCCAGCATAAGCCCACACTTGTGCCGATACAGGGCGCGGATGGAGGCGATGTGCGCATCCAGATCGCATTCGGTCATGTAGCGGTAGCACAGCATCTGGAAAAACAGGTTAGTGTGTACGTCCTCGGACTGCTTGGCGACCACCATCTTGGATGCCACTGCCTCCGGCGCGATCACGAAACCGACCCGCATACCGGCGGAGAGTATCTTGGAGAAGGAGGACGTGTAAATGACCAGCCCCTCGGTGTCCATGCTCTTGATGGTGGGAACATCCCCACCGGAGAAGCGCAGCTCCCCATAGGGGTTATCCTCCAGGATCATGACGCCGTACTGCTTTGCCAGTTCATATATCCTCACCCGCTTTTCATATGATGTGGTCAGTCCGGTCGGGTTCTGGAAGGTGGGGATAAGGTAGATCAGCCGGACGCGCGGCTCGCACCGGAGCAGGCGCTCCAGTGCCTCTATGTCGGGACCGTCATCCCGGAGCGGGACGCCCACCGGACGCGCCCCGCAGGAGCGGAAGGCATTGAGCGCGCCCACAAAGGTAGGCTCCTCGCAGATAACCGTATCGCCTTCGTTGCAGAAAACCTTGCAGGCAAGCTCGATTGCCTGCTGACCGCCCGAAACAATGACAGTTTCGTCACGGAAGGTGTCCCCGGCGGTGCCCGATCTGCCGATCCCGAAGACTTTCCGCTGGCGTTCGGCGACCGCACGCCGGAGCGGCTCGTAGCCCTCGGTTACGCCGTACTGCAGGGCGGTGGTGGACTCCTGCGCGAACAGATCGGCGGCAAGGCGGGCAAGGTCGCGGACAGGGAAGGACTCCGGGGACGGATTCCCGGCGGCGAAGCTGATTGTGTTCGCGTCCGACGGCGCCTTGAGGATCTCACGGATGGCGGAGGGACGCAGGTTGGCAATCTTATCCGAAAAAACGTATTGCATGATCGTGTATCCTTTTGACAGTTCCCCTGATCGGGGGGCAGTCGGGCGGCTCACCCCTGCAGGGGCAAAGCCGTTTTACCGACTGTCTTTCTTCATATTGTATCACATTTTGCGCGAAATGTCAAACAAAAAATGGGGGCTCCGGCGTCTGTCGTGATGAGATACCCATGGCTTCTTGCCATGTTGATCTCATTTGATGTCCAATCAACGGTGCTCTCGGCGCAATGACCAGTCGGCACATACTTTTTTTATTAATATTGTATATTGACTTGTGCTCCGACATTGGTATAATATAACTGTAAGATGCACATGTCTGCCGTGCCTGGATTTGCATTGTCCTGCGTAGATGCGTGAGCGTCCACACGTGAGCGTTCACACGTGAGCGTTCACACGTGAGCATCCACGGGTGATAAGAACGTAAGAAGGAGGTATCCACATGAAACGAATCCCCGTACTGTCAGTCGCTGTCCTGCTTGCCATGTGCTTGGCTGCCTGCGCACTTCCTGAAGAGTTCTCCGAAAAAATCGGCGCTGCCGCATCGGTGGCGGAAGATTCCGCGTATACCCAGGAGGAAACCGGCACGGAAGCCGATACGGAAACCGCCACAGAAGCCGCCGCCGTCGCGCCGCCGCCGGACGGCAGCTTTACAACAGACCGCCTCGCTGTGACCGAGAAGGGCGGTGTTTACTACATGAATTTTGTCAACGGCAATACGCCTACCGCAACGGTGGAGGGCTGCCAGATGGGCGAGATCCTGTTTGACTCGGTCGATGCCTTTTACGCCGCCGCCCGCGGCGCGGATTCTTCCCACGAGAATACAATAAAGACCATCTTCTCCCGCACGGAAAGCGGCATTCTGACGGTGGATACGGCACGGCTGTACTGTCCCGCCCTGCCTGACGGCACCGTCGGCTCCCTCCGCGCTTACTGGCAGGGGTCAAAGTACGGTTACTTTATTTACCCTCCGGAAGGGAAAAACACGGTAATGACAATATCCTGCACGGACATTGCCGCATACCGCGTGATCCATCCCGAACCGACAGCCGATCCGTTCGGATGGTTCAGCAGAAATTATGACGAGTTGTTTGATCCGTCCACGGAGGAAGGCAAGGACTGGGTACACACGGAGACGACCTTTGAAGGTGTCCCGTGCGAGATGATTACCAAGACAAACGAGAAATACACATGGCACTATATCCGCCTAACGGTGCAGGACGGCGACCGTACCGTCACAGCTTTCATCGACTATGAAATACCCGCCGATGCCACCGGACCGCAAAGCGAGCAGAACGTATCCGAACTGGTGCCTTACGATATATTCCTGCGCTGGTGCGATGAAAAGGATGCGGTTACCGTTTTCATTCAGCACGTGGACGAGGTCGTTACGTCAGAGTGGCTGCGTTCCGTCAGGCTCGCACTGTACAATCCGAACCAAGGGAACCCGTAAACGGTCTGAGACAAAGCGCCCCGGAGGAAGAGCCTCCGGGGCGCCCCTGGTTTATTTGCCCAGCCTGCCGAGCGCTGTCCGGATATCGCCGCAATCGTCGATCAGTGCGGCGGCGGTATCGCGGTCACATCCGCCAAGCTCCATGAGGATGCGGATGCACCGGTCACGCAGTTTGACGTTGGTGGGGCGGACGTTTATCATCAGGTTGCCTACAACCTTGCCGGTGCGGATCATCGCTCCGGTGGAGAGCATATTGAGGATCAGCTTCTGCGCTGTCCCTGCCTTGAGACGCGAGGAGCCGGTGATGACCTCCGGCCCGACGTAGGGTGCCATGATGACATCGCACAGGGGGTGCATCCGGCTTTCCGGGTTGCAGGTGATGCCCATCGGTATCGCGCCCAGCTCACGTGCCCGGCGCAGGGCGCCCAGCACATACGGTGCTCCGCCGGAGGCGGACAGACCGACGACAACGTCTCCCGCGCCTACGCCGTCGGCTTCCAGCTCGGCGGCGCCGCGCTCGGCGCTGTCCTCCGCACCCTCAATGGCGTGGAACATCGCCTCGTGCCCGCCCGCGATGACAGCCCGGACGAGTCGGTCATCCACACCGAAGGTCGGCGGGCATTCGGACGCATCCACCACACCCAGCCGCCCGGATGTCCCGGCGCCTACGTAGATCAGGTGTCCCCCGGCATCCAGTCGGGCGGCAATGATGTCAATGGCGGCGGCGATGGCATCTGCCTGCGCCGCGACGGCATCCTCCACAACGCGGTTTTCCTCGCACATCAGCCGCACCATGTCCGGCGTAGGCAGGGTGTCGATGTGCAGGGTGCGCGGGTTGCGTGCCTCGGTGCGCAGATGCGCAAGATCGGTCCGGACAGGATTTGCCTGATTCATCTGCCTGCCTCCTGCTCCCGCTGCTTCATCAGGTACACCTTCAGAACGGCAGCCTGCGTTTTGCTGTCCTGTATCTCGCCGGCAAGGATCATCCCGACCAATTCCTCCAGCGGGATCTCGACAAGCTCCAGGAATTCATCATCGTACGGATAGGTCTCGCCCGGCTCAAGATTCTCGGCAAGGTACATATAGATAATTTCGGTCAGTATGGCGGGGGAGGTTGCCAGCTCCCCGATGGGAGTCAGCGCGGGGGTGCGGTAGCCGGTCTCCTCGTGCAGCTCACGCAGTGCTGCCTCGGTATGATCCTCGCCGGGGTGATCCAGCTTTCCGGCGGGAATCTCCAGCGTGACGCGTCCCAGTGCGTAGCGGTACTGCCGGACGCAGACCACCTTGCCCTCGCGTGTCAGCGGTACGACCGCGACGGCACCGCCGTGGCGGCAGTATTCGCGCATCCCGGTCTTTCCGTTCGGCAGGTTGATGGTATCCTTGTAAACGTGCAGAACCTTCCCGTCGTACAGCAGGGTGCTGTCCTTCCTGGTTTCGCGGAAATAAGACAATTCTTTCATGTGTGGGCGTTCCTTTCGTATCGGTGTGCGGTTTTGTATCCGAACTATACCCACATTATAAATCAAGTGCCGCATTTTGTAAAGAAGAATCTTGAAATTTTTACGCAGTTGTGGTAAAATACAAAGTAACATGATTCTTTCGGAGGAAACCTGTACAGTATGGAATCCATCGACCGCATTCCCGAAGCATTTTCCCGCACGGCGCGCGTCTGGGGCGAGGACGCCGTTGCCAATCTTGCCGATGCACGCGTCGCGGTATTCGGCGTGGGCGGCGTGGGCGGACACCTGTGCGAAGCACTGGCGCGCGCCGGCGTCGGACAGATTGATCTGATCGACCGGGACACCGTCTCGCTCTCCAATCTCAACCGTCAGATTGTCGCCCTGCACTCCACCCTCGGACAGCCCAAGGTGGAGGTCATGCGGGCGCGCATCCTGGATATCAATCCCGCCTGCCGCGTCACGGTGCATGAGATGTTCTACCTGCCCGAAACCGCGGACAGCATAGACCTTTCCGTTTTCGATTACGTGGCGGACGCGGTGGATACGGTCGCCGCCAAGATCGAGCTGGTGCTGCGTTGTCAGGCAGCCGGGGTGCCGCTTATCTGCGCGATGGGCGCGGGTAACAAATGCCACCCGGAGCAGTTCCGCATTGCCGATCTGTTCAGAACCAACACCGATCCGCTGGCTCGCGTCCTGCGGCGGGAGCTTGGGAGGCGGGGAATCCGGCATCAGACTGTGGTCTACTCAGAGGAGGTTCCTCTGCCTGTCCGGCAGGAGGGGGGCGACCGGCGCGCCGTGCCCGGCAGTCTGCCCTTTGTGCCCGGCGTGATGGGGATGATTATGGCGGGTGAGATTCTGCGGACACTGACGGCAGGAACGCGCATGACAGAATCGACCGTGAATGGAGGAAAAGCATGACAGCACAACATATTCTGCTTATTCTGAATCCCGTATCCGGGAAGATGAAATCCCGATCCGGACTGTTCGATATTCTGGATGACCTGTACCATCTCCCGGACGGCACGCCTGCCTCCGACCGCCGGGTCACGGTCTGTACGACACTGTACCGGGGACACGCAACCGAGCTGGCATCGGCAGCCGTCGCGGAGGGCTATGATCGCGTCCTGTGCTGCGGCGGGGACGGGACGCTGAACGAGGTGCTCAACGGGCTGATGCACATACCGTCTGAAAACCGCCCGACGCTCGGCTACATTCCGGCGGGCAGCACCAACGATTTCGCCGCCAGCATCGGTTTGCCGTCAGCCCTGCGCGCCGCCGCGCGCGTTGCTGGCGGGAAGGAGTCTTTCCCGCTGGATATCGGCGAATTCTGCCCGGCGGACGGCGGGAATCAGCGCTTCTTTTCCTACATAGCCTCCTTCGGCGCATTCACCGAGACTTCCTATGCGACCTCTCAGACCGCCAAGAACGTCATGGGTCACGTGGCATATGTGCTGGGCGGCATCCGGGTTATTGCCAACATCGCGCCCTGCCACCTGATAGTGGAGATGTCGGACGGAACCAGACTGGAGGGCGAATATGTTTTCGGCGCCATGTCCAACACGACCTCGGCAGGCGGCATGGTCAAGCTCCCGCCCGACCGCGTCTCGCTCACGGACGGTGAACTGGAGGTGTTCCTGATTCGCAAGCCGCGGACACCGAGCGAGCTGAACCGCATCATCGGTTCTCTGCTTGCCAGCAACTACTCGGATAATCCCATGATAGACTTCCTGCACGCCAAGCATGCCCGGTTCACCTTCCCGGAGCCGACTGTCTGGTCGCTGGATGGCGAGGAGGCGGCGGGCGGCAGTGTTGTTGACATATACTGTCACCCCGGCGCCGTGAGCCTGATCCGGGAAGGGTGAGCGCGCGAAGCCTGATTATCTGCCGTAAATGGTGGATTGACACCGCGTTCCTTCATTTTCAATCGCGATATTTGACAATTTAGCCTGCAAACGACAGCGAAATGAAATATTTTTTATTTTTCTTGCAGAAATTCCGGAAACCCTCTTGCATTCCGGGCGGATTTGGTGTATAATACGATCCGATAACGAAAAAGCAAAGGAGTGTTCCCCTATGTCGTATGTAGATGAGGTCATTGAGCGCGTAGTCGCGCAGAATCCGGCTCAGCCCGAATTCCATCAGGCTGTCAGGGAGGTTCTGGAATCCCTGCGCCCCGTTGTGGAGGCAAACGAGGAGAAGTTCCGCCGCGAGGCATTGCTGGAGCGTCTGACCACGCCGGAACGGCAGATTCTGTTCCGCGTTCCGTGGGTGGACGACAAGGGGCAGGTGCAGGTCAACAACGGCTTCCGCGTCCAGTTCAACAGCGCCATCGGTCCCTATAAGGGCGGTCTTCGCCTGCATCCGTCTGTCAATCTGGGTATCATCAAGTTCCTGGGCTTTGAGCAGGTGTTCAAGAACTCGCTGACCGGTCTGCCCATCGGCGGCGGTAAGGGAGGCTCCGATTTCGACCCCAAGGGAAAGTCCGACCGTGAAGTCATGGCGTTCTGCCAGAGCTTCATGACCGAGCTGTTCCGGCATATCGGGGCGGACACCGACGTGCCTGCCGGTGACATCGGCACCGGCGCGCGGGAGATCGGGTATATGTACGGGCAGTACAAGCGTATCCGCGACGTGTACGAAGGCGTGCTGACCGGAAAAGGACTGTCCTACGGCGGATCGCTGGCGCGCAGGGAGGCGACCGGGTACGGTCTGCTCTACTTCACGGAGGAGATGCTCAAAGCCAACGGCACGGACATTGCGGGCAAGGTTGTGTCGGTGTCCGGCGCGGGCAATGTGGCAATCTATGCCATCGAAAAAGCATGGCAGCTGGGGGCAAAGCCCGTGACCTGCTCGGACTCCACCGGATGGGTGTATGATCCCGCCGGCATTGACGTGGAACTGCTCAAGGAGATCAAGGAAGTCCGGCGCGCGCGTCTGACCGCCTACGCAGAAGCAAGACCCGGCGCGATCTACCACGAGGGACGCGGCGTTTGGAGTGTGAAGGCGGACGTGGCACTGCCCTGCGCGACGCAGAATGAGCTGATACTGGAGGACGCAAAGACGCTGGTGGCAAACGGAGTCATAGCCGTTGCGGAGGGTGCAAATATGCCCACTACGCTGGACGCAACCGCCTACCTGCAGGAGAAGGGGGTTCTGTTTGCCCCCGGCAAGGCATCCAATGCCGGTGGCGTTGCGACCTCGGCGCTGGAGATGAGTCAGAACAGCGAACGCCTGCAGTGGACGTTTGAGGAAGTGGATGCCAAGCTGAAGAACATCATGGTCAATATCTTCCACAATCTGGACGCTGCCGCCCGGAAGTACGGCATGGCTGGCAATTACGTTGCCGGCGCCAATATCGCGGGCTTCGCCAAGGTCGCCGATGCCATGGAGGCACAGGGGATTGTATAGGGGAACAGGCAGACCGCTTCGCTGTCTTGCCTGAAGTCCTGCAAGAGAGAGCACCGGACACGTTTCCGTAAGGGACGTGTCCGGTGCTCTTGCATAGGTACGCAATCCGCAAATGCAGGCCTGCCGGTCTGCGGTTTTTCGCAGGCAACTTTATTCATCTAACGGGAATCGGGCTGTCATGGTCGTCCCGGCCTCCGAGCTTTGCTCCGCGCGTATATCACCGCCGTGCAGTGCGGCAATCTCCCACACCAGCGACAGCCCAAGCCCTACGCCGCCGTACTCCCGGCTGCGGGATTTATCCACACGGAAAAACGGCTGGAAGATGCTGTCCCGATACTGCTCCGGTATGCCGCCGCCGGTGTCGGATACGCGGATGACAAGCCGATTCGCCTCCGTTGATACCGCCACACGCACTTTTCCGTTCGGGCGGTTATAGCGTATGGCGTTTTCTGTCAGGTTGAAAAGCAGACGGTATATCAGTGTATCGCTGCCGGTCATGACGCCGTCCCCGGCGCTTTCCAGCGTGATGCCGCTCTTTTCCGCAAGCGGGGCAAGGTCGGTAAAGACCTCCTCAATCATCGGTGCGATCTCAATGCGGTCGGTGCAGGGAACCGTGCGAAGCTCGCTCATCTCCAGCAGGGTTTTGGTCATTTGCGTCATCCGCTCGGTCTGCTCCCGGAGAAGCCGGAGAAAATCTGCCGTTTCCGGAAGAAGGTCGGGATGCTCTGCGGAAAACAAATCCAACTGCGCCTGCATCAGCGCCAGCGGCGTGCGCAATTCGTGGGCGGCGTTTCCGGTGAACTGCCGCTGGGCGGTAAAGCCTGCGTCAAGTCGTTCCAGCATCCGGTTGAACGGTTTGCTGAACTGCCGGAATTCCGGCAGGACATCCTCGGTAATTTTCATGTCCGGGAGATTGTTCGGCTGTACCTGCTCCACCTGGGACGCGAAGGTACGCAGGGGCTTGAGGGCATGACCGCTGAAAAAATAAGCAAGCACGCCGCTGAGCACCGTCACAGCCACCGTGATGTACCAGCCGGTGGTGGCAAAGGAGTCCTGCGCTCCGTGAATGACGATGGTCAGCTCCTGATCGAGCTTTTCACGCTCCGGGTCGAAAAAGTCCGGTTCGCCCTTGTCGGTTTCCCCGTAGTTGGTCATGTAGGAACCGATGGAGTCCATATAGCGCCTGCCGGAATAGCTGAGCAGAAGATTCATGGCGACGCAGGTCGCCCCGATGAGAAGCACGGTCATCAAAGTGATGCGCCATTGCAGGGACAGCTTTTTCATGGTTTTGACCATTCCTTTCTTACTTAACACGGAAGTTTCGGGCGGTTCCGGCTATCCGGAGTGGCAGTCACGCCGACTGTCAGGGCGCAAAACTTCCTGTCTGAAAATGCATTTTCAGCTTTTCTCCTCCATGACGTATCCTTCGCCGATGCGGTTGCGGATAGGGTCGTAGCCGAGAGCGGCACGCAGCTTCTTCCACAGCGCGGAAATATGTACCCGGATCGAATTGCTGAAATTGTCCACGCTGTTGTCCCACACATGGTCAATCAATTCCTCCTGGCTCACCGGGCGTCCGCGATGCAGGAGCAGGTATTCCAGTATGCCGGTCTCCTTCCTTGTGAGTGTCAGCACCTGACCGGCGGCAGTAGTGGTGCGGGTCTTGGTATCAAAGCAGAGTGCCCCGCAGGACAGGATCACGTCATTTTGCGTGAACTGCCGCAGAGTCAGACTGCGTATCCGCGCCTCCAGCTCTGCCAGATGAAAGGGCTTGGAAAGGTAATCGTTGGCGCCGGCATCCAGCCCCGCCACTTTGTCGGCGACCTCACTGCGCGCCGAAAGGATCAGCACCCGCGTGTCCCGATCCGTCTTGCGGAGCGTGCGCAGGACCGTCATGCCGTCGGCACCGGGCAGATTCAGATCAAGCAGTACGAGGTCATACCGCTCCACGCAGAGCAGACCGAGCGCCTGTTCCCCGTCATGGCAATAATCCACGCTGTATGCAAGACGGCGCAGACTGCGGACGATAGTCTCGCAGAGCGCACGCTCATCCTCAACGACCAAAATATGCATAGAAAAGCCCTCCTTGCCTGCGTTTCGCAGTTCCTGCGACCTTATTATAACACAAAGATGTAAGATTTCTGTTAAGTTTCGGTTCTTAACGGAGATTTTATATCGTTTGTGCTACAATGGGAGCATGAGAAAGGGGGGATCGAATTGATCCGGTCGAAGAAAGCCGTGCTTCAGGTTACACTGCTTGCCTGCGGTGCGGCGATGCTGGGCTACTTACCCTTATCCTGCTGGTATGCAGTCTTGTCGCCTGCAACGATGCCGGAAAAGACAAGACAAACGACGGGGACAGAAAAAAAAGAAATCGCCTCACTGATGGCGATGGAGCCGAAGTCCATGGAAGAGGCGACCAAGCTGCACCAGGATCTGATGGCGCAGGAAACGGCGATCCTGTCCGATAACAACGCGCTTTGGGAGAAGGTCTTCCTGTCCGCAAACAAGGATTGAGAATGGCAGCAACTACGGAGACTTCCTGCTCAGCACCATTGAAGGCGCCAAGGATCAGTTCAAGGCGGACGAGTTGAAGATACTGCGGGACGGCGCACAGCAGATCCGCGAGATTGAGGGCAAGCTGACGCTCCTGGAGCAGAAGTACCCGGGATGCGGGAAAAAGCCGTCCGGCGACGGGGCGAGCGTGCCGGCGGAGAACGGAAAGCCCGCAGGGAAGGGCGATCTGATGCAGTTCCCCGCGTTTGAGGGCAAGGATCTGGACGGCAACGACGTGAAGAGCAGTGAGCTGTTTTCCGGCAACACCGTCACGGTGGTGAACTTCTGGTTCACGACCTGCAGTCCCTGCGTGGGCGAGCTTGCCGACCTGGAGGCTCTGAACCGAAAACTTGCCGAGCAGGGCGGTGCTGTCGTCGGAGTCAACTCCTTTACGCTGGACGGCGACAAGACGGCTATCTCGGAAGCAAAGGATATCCTTTCCAAGAAGGGCGTGTCCTACCGGAACATTTGGTTCGATTCCAAAAGCGATGCGGGCAAGTTCACCGCCGGTCTGTTCTCGTTCCCCACGACCTACGTGGTCGATAAGAACGGCAATATCGTCGGCGAGCCCATCGTCGGCGCGATAACAGGCAAGAAGCAAGCGGAGACTCTCCAGAAGCTGATCGATCAGGCAATCGCCAACAGCAAGGGCTGATGCGTGCCTGACCTGTCGCCCGGAACGCCGGCAGCCCTAAAATCAGCGTTCCCAAAGAACGGGCGTGCACTGTACCCCTGCGGTACGGCGCACGCCCGTTCTGCCTGTTTGTTGGATGATTCTGCCGGATCAAACGCGTGGGTGCGCCGCCCCGGATAGTAATTCTGCCTAAAAGTTCCGTTTGCCCATTGACAGCGCGGTTTATTTATGGTACAATCGGGGTGGTCCGTGTAACGGGCGTGCGGATTGCCTGCCCGTTATGCGTTGAAAGAAAGGAGCCACCTATGCGAGCCACCGCACGTCTGTTTGACGCAGACAGCCATTTGTTTGTATTTGACGCGACCGTCCTTTCCTGCGAGCCTCTGGCAGGAGGGGAGTACGCCGTGATATTGGATAAAACCGCCTTCTTTCCGGAGGGCGGCGGTCAGGATGCCGACCGCGGCACGCTGGGCGGGGTACTTGTCCGGGATGTGCAGGTGAGCGCAGACGGCGTTATCTGCCATACACTGCCTGCCCCGCTGTCCCCCGGCGCAGTCGTGCGCGGGGAGGTGGACGCGGCTGTCCGCATGGAACGGATGCAGTGCCATTCGGGAGAGCATCTCGTGTCCGGCGCTGTGTATGCGCAGTACGGCTTTCACAACGTGGGCTTTCATCTGGGCGATGAGGACGTGACGCTGGATTTTGACGGTGTCCTGACGCGGGAACAGCTGAACGGGATCGAGGATACCGTAAACCGTTACATCCGCGCCTGCCTGCCGGTGCGGGCATTCTATCCTGCCCCGGAGGAGCTTGCCACCCTGCAGTACCGCGCCAAGCTCGCGCTGACCGAGAATGTGCGCATCGTGGAGATCGGGGACGGCGACCTGCTGTGTGACCGATGCGCCTGCTGTGCGCCGCACGTGCGCAATACCGGCGAAATCGGGTTGATCAAGCTGCTGGACTGTATCCACTATAAGGGCGGCATCCGCGTGCATATGCTGGCGGGCAGCCGCGCTCTGCGCGATTACCGGCAGCAGTTTGGCGCCATCTCAGAGATTGCGGTCGCGCTGTCTGTCCGCCGGGAGGATGCGGTCGGTGCGTTCCGACGCGTGCAGACCGAGAACGAGGAACTGCGCCACAGCCTTGCGTCCCTGCGCCGGCAGATGCAGGATCTGCGCGCCGCTGCCCTGCCCGATACGGACGGGAACCTTTGCCTGTTTGAGGAGGGATTGGACATGAACGGTCTGCGTCAACTTCTCAATCGTGCCGTCCACAAGTGCAGCGGCGTCTGCGGTGTATTCACCGGATCCGATGAGGCGGGATATGCCTACGTCATCGGGCGGCGCGATCCGTCGGTGGAGCTGCGCCGGTTCACCGGGACGATTCGTGAAACGCTCAATGCGCGCGGGGGGGGCTCTGCCGAGATGCTTCAGGGGCGCGCCGCGGCGAGCCGATCCGCCATTCAGAGTTTCTTTGATTCCCACACGTTTTCCGACAGCTGATAGCTGAGTACCGCCTGACGGTCTAAATGATAATTTGAAAGGAATAGTATTATGAAAAAGTTGCTTTCCATTTTGTCCGCAACCGCCCTCCTTCTCCCCGCGCTGGCGTTCCCGCTGGCTTTTCCGGCAAAGGGGGCAGATGTCATTACTGCCGCTTTTTCTGCCGTTGCCCCGCAGGCATCCGTTTCGCTGTTCGCCGGTTCGGGCGCAACGGCATCCGTGAAGCTGAGCGCGGAGGACACGGTTGCCGCGCAGTTTGTAACGACAGCCCCTGCCGGAACGCTTGCCCTGGAGGTGTCCGGGAACGGCACGGTTTCGGTCAGCCTGTTTCGCTTCCGCGATGACGCCGACATTTCGCAGCTGCAGGAGCCGCTTGCCGAAGTCTCCGTCACGGTGAAGGCAAAGGGGTGGGTCGTGATCTCTTTCCCCGACAAGGAGCCTCTGCCTGCCGGCGAGTATGTGCTGGCAGTCCATGATGCAGGCAACCTCTCCCTGCCGGCTTCCGGTGCGCACGAATCCCAGTTCGTGTATCGGAACGGACGGCTTGACAAGTCCTGCGCACTTCGTCTGACGGCGGAATACGCCTCCGACCCCGCCGCCGGGCTGTACGGAAAGCCTACCGCCCCCGCAGTCGAGGATATCAATGAATACGGCATCCGCCCTACGGTTCGACACAGACACGGGGATCGCCAACATCGGCGGCTGCAATGCGCTGACCACTTCGTTTATGGAAGAGAACGGCGTCGCCTTCACCCGGTTCAAGCCGGACACGGACGCCGGCGATCCGTATGCGTTTATTAATCTGCCCAGCTCCACCGTTAAGACGGACGAGTACAAGTATCTGCTTATCAAGGTGCGGCTGGATGCAGACGCGCCCCTTAAGGGACAGCTGTATTTTATCACGGACGAGACCTCCATCGCGGAGCCGGCTTCCGTTCACTTCACCTATCAGAGTACCACCGATTGGCAGTATGTTCTGATCAATCTCGGCGGCA
>ENA-UOJC01003956-UOJC01003956.1-human-gut-metagenome-genome-assembly--contig:-C104-NODE-3956-length-13173-cov-8.523022_pt1 | contig 13173 bp, 16 predicted proteins | sample MGYA00242339_ERZ723886 | MGnify/ENA metagenome assembly ERZ723886 | reverse complement strand
GCGTGGTGGTGTCCTGGCGTTATGGAAACGTATGTGTCCAGCGTGGTGTGCAGTTGCGCAGTGAAGATGACGCGACTGATGACGCTGACCGCACGGAACAGGTGCAGGAGAAAGCGTCAGTGGAGGAAATCAGTCTGCCGTTGCTGACGAAAATGTCTTCCGAACGCACGCTGGCAGTCCAGGCAGCACTGATGCAGCAACCGGACAAATCTCTGGCACTGCTGGCATGGACGCTCTGCCTGAATGTGTTTGACAGCAAAGCGCACAGTAGTCCCGCCAGAATTCGCCTGGCATGTGAGCATTATGCGCTGACCAGCGATGCACCGTCGGGGAAGGAAGGTGCCGCATTCATGGCGCTGATGGCAGAACACTCTCGTTTTGCTGCCCTGCTGCCGGAAGGATGGGAACGGGATATGACGACGTTCCTGTCACTCAGCCAGGAGGTGCTGTTATCCCTGCTCAGCTTCTGTACCGCGTGCAGTCTTAACGGTGTCCAGACCCGCGAGTGTGGTCACACGTCACGCAGTCCGCTTGACTCGCTGGAAAGCGCCATCGGCTTTCACATGCGTGACTGGTGGCAGCCGACAAAAGCAAACTTCTTCGGACACCTGAAAAAGCCGCAGATTATCGCAGCCCTGAATGAGGCAGGGCTGTCCGGTGCCGCACGGGACGCGGAGAAGATGAAGAAAGGCGATGCGGCTGAACATGCAGAGTTCCATATGAAAGACAACCGCTGGGTGCCTGGCTGGATGTGTTCACCACGTCCACAGACGGATGCCACTGAACGCGCCGATAACCTGGCTGATGCCGCCTGATGAACAACCACACCGCCCCGCCGGAGACGGGGCGGCAGAGGGAGAAATACGATGATGAATACCGAACTGACACTGAATGCCCTGCAGTCCATGAATGCCCAGGAATATGAAGAAATCCGTGCTGCGGGAAGCGATATGCGCCGTAATCTCACTCACGAGGTGATGCGTGAAGTGGACGCACCGGCTAACTGGATGATGAACGGAGAGTATAGCAGCGAGTTCGGGGGCTTTTTCCCCGTCCAGGTTCGTTTCACGCCAGCCCACGAACGTTTCCACCTGGCATTATGTTCGCCGGGAGACGTCTCTCAGCTCTGGATGCTGGTTCTGGTGAATGGTGGTGGACAGCCTTTCGCCGTCGTTCAGGTGCAACATATCTTCACGCCTGTCGCGATCAGTCACACGCTGGCGCTTGCCGCGACACTGGATGCGCAGGGATACAGTGTTAACGACATCATCCATATCCTGATGGCAGAAGGAGGTCAGGCATGAGCGCACGTTCACGGGCACTGATCCCCCTCAGCGCAGAACAACAGGCCGCCATGCAGGCGGTGGCTGTCACAGAACAACGTCGTCGTCAGGGACGCACACTTTCAGCATGGCCTTATGCCACCGCTTTCTTTCGCTGCCTGAATGGCAGTCGCCGGATTTCGCTGACCGATCTCCGCTTTTTTGCCCCTGCGCTGACGAAGGAGGAATTTCATGGCAACCGTCTCCTGTGGCTGGCTGCCGTGGATAAACTGATTGAAAGTTTTGGGGAAGTCTGTGTTCTTCCCCTGCCATCCGATGCGGGGCACCGTCTGTTCCCGTCCGTGCCTTTTCGTGAAGGTGAGCGTCGTCGTCAGAAAACCACGCTGACAGAGCAGAAATACAGCCGCCAGCGGGAACGTGAGGCAGAACGACGGGAACTGGAATACCAGACATGTTTTGCTCAGGCGCAGATTGACCTTGCGTTTCATACTCCCGCCACGGTCGGAAGCTGGTTGTCCCGCTGGTCTGGTGTTGTTGAGGAGCATGATCTGGAAACGATTTTCTGGGGGTGGTGCGGGCGTTTTCCATCACTGTCATCATTTGACCGGTTTTTCTGGCAGGAGGAACCACTCTGGCGGCTGATTTTTGAAGCCGGTGAGGCCGGTCGTGGTGCACCGGTACAGGTACGTGCACTTGAGCAGTGGATGATCCCGAACAAGCTGGAGAACGTAATATGATGAAATCAGACGAAAAATACCAGGTTCCCGCGTGGATGCGACCTCTGTTGCCGTTGCTCTGCAACACCGGGGGGAACGATCCGGAAGAACTGCTGAATGATACAGAAACCACTGCCAGTGCGAATGTTGTCCGTTATGTACTGATAGTTGCTGTGCGGTCGCAGGTTGATCTGCTGCAGCTTCTGTACAGGAAAGGGCTGTTGCGCACAGAGATACCAGGTGGCTTTTCACCGGAAGAAGCGCAGGCACTCCTGGATAATCTGGTGCACAGCCATATCAGCAAGGCGCTGTCGGGCGAGCGAATGGCAGCCCGTGACAGAAATGCCGATCTGGCCTGGATTAGACAGCAACTGGTCGATGCCGCCTGGTTTGTCCGTGCCACACTGGAAGCGCATGGGATGAGCGTCGGAAATGAGAGTCCCCCTGCTCCGCCGGAGACAATGCCGGACATACAGACACGGGAACTGGTGATGTTGATCAAGCGACTGGCATCATCGCTGAAAGCGGTGAAACCGGACAGTTGTGTGGTGCGTGAAGCGCAGGACTGGCTGCGCGACAGAAAACTTGTGGATATCACAGATATTCTCCGGTGAACCAGGCATGTATATTTTACGCAGGGACATGTCGGTCATGATCGTTTCGTTCCAGGGGTGGTCTGGAGATCATGCGGTGTGCTCCCTGCTCTCGCCGGAATAAGGACGTCGCCGCCGGCTCCGCTTTTACCCGGCCATGCGGGGCATGGCCTTGTGGGTTTTCAGTTATGTGGCCTCAGCATCGTGTGCGGGCTGTGCCGTGCCTCCATCGTAGCCGGGCTTCTGCGGGCGGGTTGCAAGGTAAGGTGAACCGCTGCGGTCACCCGGTCCCTCCTTCCCGTCTGCCGTGATTTTCCGGTCGTTCACCCGCTCAGATTTCGCGGTCTCACCCTCCAACTCCCGCCAGCCGTGTGCGTCAGGCTGCGGTTTCCCTTGCGCCCTTGCATCCCCGCCTTATCGCCCGGCTACGATGGAGGCACGGCACCGCCCGGTGTCGCAGAACATGTGACTATGGAGGATTCGGGAATGTCTGTTGTTGCACCTGCTGTATACGTTGGAACCTGGCACAAATACAACTGTGGAAGCATCGCCGGACGCTGGTTTGACCTGACCACGTTTGATGATGAGCGCGACTTTTTCGCCGCCTGCCGTGCTCTTCACCAGGATGAAGCCGATCCTGAACTGATGTTTCAGGATTATGAGGGATTCCCGGGGAATATGGCCTCTGAATGCCATATCAACTGGGCCTGGGTTGAAGGCTTCCGCCTGGCACGGGATGAAGGCTGCGAAGAGGCTTATCGTCTCTGGGTGGAGGATACCGGTGAGACGGATTTTGACACCTTCCGCGATGCCTGGTGGGGCGAGGCTGACAGTGAGGAGGCTTTTGCGGTTGAGTTCGCCAGTGATACCGGCCTGCTGGCTGACGTGCCGGAGACGGTGGCGCTCTATTTTGACTATGAGGCGTATGCGCGGGATTTATTCCTGGACTCCTTCACCTTTATTGACGGTCATGTGTTCCGTCGGTGATTTACTCCCCCGCTCCGGCGGGGGTATGGCCTGCCAGGCCGCCGGAAAACCCTGGCAGGCTTACGCCTGCCTGAAATGCAGGAGGGCCGCGCCTGCGGCGCTGCCCTTCCTGCCCGTCATGGTGTGAGGCATTTTTCTGTTATGTCGTTTCTGTTGTTCTGATTTCCGGAGGCGGGGACACCTTCGGCTCCCGGCTGCCTGGCGGCATCCGGTCGTCAGGCCCGACTCCGACAGGCAGCTGCTGGCGCACCTGCCAGTCTCCGCCGAACCCGCTGGCGCGGTTTCGGGCTGCCGCTACGGTCCGATGTCTGAAAAACCAGGCTTGCAGCGACCGTTCCGGTCGCGCCGCCCCTGTCGCGCCGGAAACGGCGCTCCCTGCACACCTGACGGTGTGTAAGGAAACTGCGCCTGATGGCGCAGTTGTCTGCCCTTCCGCCGCCCCCCCTGCGGCCTGTTTCCCCGCTGTGGACTTTCCGGGGGCTGAAGCGGCCACAACACGTTTCAGCCGTCCAGGGGAGAGATGTACCAGCCACAAAACTTTTTGCCGCAAGCGTCAAAAACTTTTGCGTCTGCCCCCGGACAACTGCCCCGTGCCGTGGCTGTCGCTGCCCCATCGGAAAGGTCCACTGCGGGGAGAAACCCCGAAGAAGTGGACGGCAGAAGGGGCTTTCGCCCCTCCGGGGGAGCAACCGGTCGGCCCGGCGACCTGATTCAGCAGAAGGAGACGTTTTCATGACAGTCAGCAGCACGATTTCCGTTTTTTGCCGCGACGGGGTGTTCCGTACCGTTTACTGCCACCTGCACGGTGAGCCGACCTGGAACGGTCGCATCCTGCATACCCACTATGCCACCGGTCAGCAGGCCGAAGCCCTGGTTGAACACGGTGATATCCGTTGCCTTGGTCCCCGTTGCGACAAACCCGCCGGGCATACGCTTCAGAACCCGGTGGACGGTGTGACGGCTTATTACGGACGTGACAGTGGTTTCCGGATGGACAGTGAGGCGCGTGAGTACCGTTCTTTCAGGGAGGCTATTGCCACTGAAAGCACTGAAGAGGTGCGCTTCCATTATGTGTTCATCGACGGCTACTGGAAGGTGATGTACCGCACGCCGGAAGGCTGGAAGATGAAAGCGCTCGCGCTGGCACTGCGTCGCTGTCCGGAATGAAAAAAAGCAGGGCGATAAACCCTGCCTTTCTCCGCTGGCGCTTCCCCGTACGGAAGTCCGGCATCTCATTCACTAACTATGGAGATTATGCCATGAGACCATCAATTATCTTCGCAACCGCCGAGTATGTAAAGCGTCTGCGTGAAGAGTGCCTGCGGGAGAACAAACCCCTGCACCGCCATACCCGCTTCAGACGCCAGGAACTGGCACCGGATGAGATTAACCCGGACGTCCTGGCGATGGGCGGTCATATCGCCAGACGCTGCAGTGAGCAGAAGCGGGTACGTATCCCCGCTATGAAAGTCAGCGAATGGGGCCACCTGCTCCGCGCGCTTGAAATTGAACGGGTCTGTCACTGATTAACCCCTGCCGTCTGCCTGTGCAGGTGGCAGGATGTGTTCAGGTACTTTACCAGGAGGAACCGTGAGCAAGATGAAAAACATCACGACGTCTGTGTTGCATGGTGTCTCCACAAAAAACAGAAAAGGGAAACAGATTCTCTTTCATTCAGGGCCCGGGAGGGCTGGAGATAACAATGAAGTCTTGTTTTGATACTGACAAAGCTTTTCATATGTCTTTTGATGAAGTCACTTTCAACGCTGACAGAATTCGCTCAAAACTGGAACTATTATCCGAAGAACTAATGCCCCGTTGTGGTCTTGTTTATGAGCTATATCAGCGACGTTTGAGTGCTGCTATTGATAATTTTGTGGCCACATTGCCGACAGAACAACATCTACTGGTCCTGGAACTGGCCCGTGAGGAGTTTGATTACCTTTCCGCAGAAGAGATTGCTGAAGAAATACGCCGTGACTCAGAACGCGGCTATTGTTGTCATGGCTTTGAACGCAATTGCTGTCCTCTCGGTTGTGGGGATTTGGGCGATGATTGCTGCGATGCTGCTGATTTGATGGAGGAACCGTGAGTAAGAAGAAAAACACCACGACGCCCACGCCGCATGATGCTGCGTTCCGGTCGTTCCTGGCGAATCCCGACGTCGCCAGAGATTTTCTGGAACTGCATCTTCCGGCGGAGTACCGGCAGTTGTGCGACCTGTCCACGCTGAAGCTGGAACCCGCCACCTTTGTTGAGCCGGACCTGCATCAGTACGCCAGCGATATCCTCTGGAGCGTGAAAACCACCGGGGGTGAAGATGGCTATGTTTATACGCTCATCGAGCACCAGAGCACCGAAAATCTGTACATGCCTTTCCGCATGTTACGTTACAGTGTGGCGGCGATGCAGAGACATCTGGAGCAGCACAAAACGTTGCCACTGGTGATTCCTGTACTGTTCTATCATGGTGAGCGCAGCCCGTACCCGTACAGCATGAACTGGCTGGACTGTTTTGAGAATCCGGCACTTGCGGCTAAAATATACACAAAGCCGTTTCCGCTGGTTGATATCACTGTCGTTGATGACAATGAAATCATGAACCATCGCCGGATGGCCGCACTGACGCTGCTGATGAAGCATATCCGCCATCGTGACATGATGGAGCTGCTGGACAAACTCCCGCAGGTCATGGTGGAAATTTCAGATGAGCAGGTGCGTGTTCTGATTCATTACATCGTTAACGCAGGGGACTCTGTATCACCGGAATTTATGCGGGCGCTGGCTGAGCGTCTGCCGCAGCATGAGGATAAACTGATGACTATCGCTGAACGTCTTGAGCAAAAAGGTCGCCAGGAAGGCAGGATGGAAGGACGCATGGAAGGAGCGCTTGAAAAAGCCCTGGCTATTGCGTGCCAGCTTCAGAAAATGGGGATGACGCCGGAGCAGATTAAGCAGGCTACCGGACTTTCCGATGACGAACTGAAGAAAATCACTCACTGAGTAAACATCACAGCCCGGCAAAATGCCGGGCTTTTTTGTCAGCAGGAGCAGAGCAAACAGCATGACGATTGCAGAACGTCTTATTCAAAAAGGCGCACTTGAAGTGGCGCGGGAAATAGCCTGCCGGCTGCGGGATATGGGCTGGACGCCGGAACGGATTCAGGAGGCAACCGGACTTTCCGGTGAAGAACTGAAAAAGCTGTTTCCTGATGAGCAGTAGCCTGGCATTCAGCCAGGCTGTGAATTACGCTCACACATCCTCTGCCGTTTCCCCCAGTTCATTTTCCAGTCGCCTGATGATATCTGCCTTGTGCATCCCCTGCATGTGAGGCAGCAGGTCACGGACTGAAAGTGCCTGGGTGGTCCTCCAGACGGTGACATCCACCTGCTCCGCATTTTCCCAGGCGTGCCATGTTCTCTGTGTCACGCCAAATTCTCTGGCCGCTTTTTCGCGTGACCAGAGCATGCTTTTTCGCCAGATTCGCAGTTCCCAGCCGGTCATAAAATACCTTTGAAAAAGTGAAAAAACTTCACTTTATTTTATCACCATAATCACCAAATCAGCGCGAAAAATAAGTGTGAAAAAGTGAAGAAATTTCACTTTTTTTGATTGTTGATGTCGTGCTGTTTTCTCTGTTTTCACCTGTGCGGGAGTGGTGTACCAGTGACCACCGCATGCCGTTGTTGTGCCGTCGGTTTTCTCCGGTCGCGCCGGATGCGGCGCTCCCTGCACACCTGACGGTGTGTAAGGCCACTGCGCCTGATGGCGCTGCTATCTCTGCCTGTCTGCCGCCGCACTGCGGCCTGTTCTCCGCAGACGGACTTTCCGGGGAACATACACGACCACATCCCGTTTCAGTTATCCAGGGGAGAGATGTACCAGCCACAAAACTTTTTGCCGCAGGCGTCAAAAACTTTTGCGTCTGCCCCCGGACAACTGCCCCGTGACGTGGTGAGCATCCCCCGTCGGAAAGGTCCACTGCGGGGAAATCCCCGAAGACCCGGACGGCAGAAGGAGCTTCGCTCCTCCGGGAAATGACCTGGCTGACCCGGCAGTCGTGACGATGAGGAGACAATGTGATGAATCAGACTTTACCCACTGCTGACCTGAATACTGCCGGCACGACAGATGTTATTCCGTCTGTAGCTATCGACCGCATCATCGCGCAGCGTAACGAAGGTATTGCACTGTTCATGCAGGCGATGGAATGCCTGGCGACAGCGCGCAGGATTCTGCTCGATGCTTCCGGTGACATTTTTCTCTACGGGTTTGAAGACTGTGTGACTGACTCCGTTCGATGCATGGATAAACCGGAAGAAGCGAAAAGGAATATCACCCGTCTTGCCGACCGTAAAATCTGGGACCGCCTGATGGCGGATACGGGGATGTACACCTTCATGAGTTCATGCCAGCGTGATGAGTGGAACAGCCAGCTGATGAGCGACACCTGTCCTGAAATCACACTGGACAATGTACTGGCAACTTTTCGCTATCTGAATGCCAGTAAGATGCAGACATTTGAACAGGGACTGATTGATGTCTACCGGAAATTGTCATGGGATTACAGAACCAATAATCCCTGCCGCCTGGGTAAAAAAATCATTATTGAAAACCTGCTGTACCGCTGGAGTAATGGGCGTGTGACGCTGGACTGCAGCGGACGGGAGGCACTGGATGACCTGGTACGTCCGTTTTATCTGCTGGAGGGGCGCAACGTTCCTGACTTCAGGAACAGCATCGGGGCGCAGTATGGTGAATTTATCGGGAACGGCGACAATGTCGGTAAGCTGTTAGAAGGGGAATATTTTACGGTGCGTGGCTACCAGAAAGGGACCGTACACATTGTCTTTAAGCGTTCTGACCTTGTTGAAAAACTGAATGATATTATTGCACGGCATTATCCAGGTGCATTGCCGCCACGAGTCTGATTAAACAGAAAAGCCCTGGTATTTATGCCGGGGCTTTTTTTTCTGTAATCATCATAATCTCAGAACACGATGTGACATTGTCACATCAATTGTTGTTCATATCGATGCCATCTTTCCTGCCTGAATCTGTCTTTTTAGGTGCTGTTTTAGAGGAAGAACGGCGGGATGGTTTTTTCGATTCTGCTTCCCGAATAATGTCACGAAGTGCCTTCTCTCCTACTTCATACCCTGCATTTTTGAGCGTGTCACGAACATCTGCCAGTGTATAACCCTTTGTCCTTACCAGGATAATGATGTCATCACGAATGGCATCAAGAAAATCACGCAATGTTTTCCGTTGAGCGGTGAGGTCCGGCAATTCCGATAAAGCAGCTTTTGCCAGCTGGATGTCATCATCTGAGTAAAATTTTTTAGAAGCCATTGGCACTATCTCTCCGTTTCATGTTGAAGTCTGATTTTATCATCAAAAAATGACTCCTGGCAGGGCTGCGCCCTGCCTCTGCCGTCTGCATAAGACTATGATGCACAAAAATAACAGGCTATAATGGCCTGAAAAACGGGACAGGATGTGGGAATGTCGGACCGCGCACGCGCACTCAGACATTCCCCACCTGGTCAGGGCTTTGCCCCGACACCCCGGTAAGGAGCAGACCATGAGTGAGAAGAAAACCCGAACGGGCAGTGAGAACAGGAAGAGAATTGTAAAATTCACGGCGAGATTCACGGAGGATGAGGCTGAAATCGTAAGAGAAAAAGCGGAGTCAAGTGGACAGACGGTTTCAACATTTATACGAAGCTCTTCACTGGATAAGGTGGTTAACTGCCGTACTGACGACCGTATGATTGATGAGATTATGCGTCTTGGCCGCCTTCAGAAGCATCTGTTTGTGGAGGGAAAACGCACTGGTGATAAGGAGTATGCAGAGGTTCTTGTTGCCATTACTGAATATGTCAATGCTCTGCGAAGAGACTTAATGGGACGCTGAGATAACTGCTGATGAATGCCATTATTCCGCACAAAAGACGTGACGGCAGGTCTTCCTTTGAAGACCTGATTGCGTACACGTCTGTGCGGGATGATGTGCAGGAAAATGAGCTCACAGAAGACAGCGAAATCAAGAGTGATGTCCCTCACCGCAACCGTTTCAGACGGCTTGTTGATTATGCAACACGCCTGCGTAACGAAAAATTTGTCTCCCTGATTGATGTGATGAAAGACGGCAGTCAGTGGGTAAATTTCTATGGCGTAACCTGTTTCCATAACTGCAATTCACTGGAAACAGCTGCTGAAGAGATGCAGTACAAGGCGGACAAAGCTGTTTTTTCCCGTAATGATACAGACCCCGTTTTCCACTACATTCTTTCCTGGCCTGCGCATGAAAGCCCGCGTCCTGAGCAGCTTTTTGACTGTGTGCGTCACACACTGAAATCTCTTGAACTCTCAAAACATCAGTACGTGGCTGCCGTTCATACGGACACGGATAATCTGCATGTGCATGTTGCCGTGAATCGTGTACATCCTGAAACTGGTTATATTAACTGGCTTTCCTGGAGCCAGGAAAAACTCAGCCGTGCATGTCGTGAACTTGAACTTAAGCACGGATTCGCGCCTGATAATGGCTGCTTTGTGCATGCACCCGGCAACCGTATTGTGCGCAAAACAGCGCTGGTACGTGAGCGCCGTAATGCCTGGCGACGCGGGAAAAAGCAGACGTTCAGGGAATATATTGCGCAGATGTCGATTGCCGGGCTGCGTGAAGAGCCCGCACAAGACTGGTTGTCTTTGCATAAACGGCTGGCCAGTGATGGTCTGTATATCACGATGCAGGAAGGGGAACTGGTGGTGAAGGATGGCTGGGACAGAGCGCGGGAAGGTGTTGCACTCAGTTCGTTCGGACCGTCATGGACAGCTGAAAAACTGGGGCGGAAACTGGGGGAATATCAGCCTGTACCGACAGATATTTTCAGTCAGGTGGGGACACCCGGTCGTTATGATCCGGAAGCCATAAACGTTGATATCCGGCCGGAAAAAGTGGCAGAAACGGAGAGTCTGAAACAGTACGCCTGCCGTTATTTTGCCGAACGCTTACCGGAAATGGCGAGAAATGGTGAGCTGGAAAGTTGCCTGGATGTGCACAGAACTCTGGCAAAGGCTGGATTATGGATGGGGATCCAGCACGGGCATCTGGTACTGCATGATGGATTTGATAAACAACAGACACCAGTACGTGCAGACAGTGTGTGGCCGTTAATGACGCTGGATTATATGCAGGATCTGGATGGTGGATGGCAGCCTGTACCGAAGGATATTTTTACTCAGGTTATACCCGGAGAACGATTCCGGGGACGTAATCTTGGTACTCAGGCTGTCAGTGATTACGAATGGTATCGTATGCGGATGGGGACAGGTCCACAGGGAGCAATAAAGCGCGAACTGTTTTCTGATAAGGAAAGTCTGTGGGGGTACACGACTGTTCAGTGTGAGTCGTTGATTGAAGATATGATCGCGGGCGGGAATTTCAGCTGGCAGGCGTGCCATGAGATGTTTGCGCGTAAAGGGCTTATGTTGCAGAAACAGCATCATGGTCTTGTGATTGTGGATGCGTTTAATCATGAGCTCACACCAGTGAAGGCCAGCAGTATCCACCCGGATTTGACGTTATCCAGGGCTGAGCTGCAGGCAGGGCCATTTGAGATTGCAGGTGCAGATATATTTGAACGGGTGAAGCCTGAATGTCGCTACAATCCGGAACTTGCTGCCAGCGATGAAGTGGAACCCGGCTTCCGGCGCGATCCTGTACTGCGTCGTGAACGCCGTGAAGCCCGTGCAGCTGCGCGGGAAGATTTGCGCGCGCGTTATCTTGCATGGAAGGAGCACTGGCGTAAACCCGACTTACGTTACGGAGAACGGTTACGGGAAATTCATGCTGCCTGCCGTCGGCGCAAGGCGTATATCCGTGTGCAGTTCCGGGATCCACAATTGCGTAAGCTGCATTACCATATTGCGGAAGTGCAGCGTATGCAGGCGCTGATCAGGCTGAAGGAGAGTGTGAAGGAAGAGCGGTTGTCACTGATTGCGGAGGGTAAGTGGTATCCTTTGTCCTACCGGCAGTGGGTGGAGCAACAGGCGGTACAGGGAGACAGAGCTGCATTATCACAGTTACGTGGCTGGGATTATCGTGATCGTCGCAAAGACAAGCGACGAACAACGAATGCCGACCGCTGCGTGATTCTCTGTGAACCGGGAGGAACTCCACTTTATGAAGACACTGGCGTTCTCGAAGCCCGTCTGCAGAAAGATGGCAGTGTGCGTTTTCGTGATCGGAGGAATGGCGAGTTAGTCTGTGTGGATTATGGGGACCGTGTGGTGTTCTACCATCATCAGGACAGAAATGAACTGGTGGATAAGCTGAATCTGATTGCTCCTGTATTGTTTGATCGTGAGCCAGGAATGGGTTTTGAACCGGAAGGCTCATATCAACAGTTTAATGATGTATTTGCGGAAATGGTGGCCTGGCATAATGCAGCTGGAATAACCGGAAATGGACACTTTGTAATCAGCCGCCCGGATGTGGATTTACATCGTCAGCGTAGTGAACAGTACTACCACGAATATATCAGGCAACAGAAAAGCATATCCGGGGGGCATGGCGCATCTTATGCTCCAGTTCAGGATAATGAGTGGACGCCACCATCACCTGGAATGTAGGGATGAGGAGTGGATATTAAAAATCTTAACTTGTATTAGTTAAGATTTTCTTTGCTCTGACAGAGCTATGGTACTGAGATCTATATGGATTGAGGAGCAATATATGGGGGTAAAGAAAATCGTTATGCTGGCTATTTTAGTCAGCTTTGTGGCGGGATGTGCGCCATTACATCCTTCAAATTGCCATAAAACTACAGCCCTGGGTAGTTGCAGTTCAGGACGTTGGGATGATCAGGATGAATGGGGGGAGCAGGCACGGGGAATCAGGGATGCAATTAATGCTAAACTTGATGATCCGCAAAAATGGAAAAGGAAAAAATGCAGGTTGCATATGGAATTCTCCCGGGATGGCACGGCGTTAAAAATATCAACCAGTAATGGCGATAAAGCCTATTGCGAAGCGATAAAGTCAGCAGCCCATAAAGCTAAATTCCCGGCCTTCAACAATCCGGAAGTTTATAGAGATTTTCAAAAATCCGGCTTTGACATGCGCGGTTAGCTCCACGACATATCTGTAGGGCTAACAGAAGACTGTCAGGTTGGCTGATTACTACACTGGAACCTGAGGTACTTTGCCTCAGGTTATGTTGACATACTCAAAAATAGATTCTTACATTATCCCGGTAACGGCGTCTTTCATCGGCCTGCCAGTTACCATCAATGGTATTGGTACCCTCATTCTTTCTGTCTGTGATGTTAATAAGGGCAAAATTAATCAGCATGTCTGGCAGGATCTGGGAATTCATACCAATATCCATAGAAGTGAATCTATTACGAACGTGGGGAACCCTGGCACCATTTTTTGTGCTGCCCATATTTGTTTTCATGTATAATTCATAATCAAAGCGTTCATCCTGATTTAGCTTAACTGATTAAAATCCGTAGATTATGATTTTATCGTAACCGGCTCATTTAAACCGTCTGGTCTGTTTCCTCCGGCTCTACAAAAATAA